>Ga0114931_10008530_pt1 | contig 12396 bp, 8 predicted proteins | sample 2SBtaG_FD_89579 | JGI IMG/M metagenome (GOLD analysis project Ga0114931, IMG submission 89579) | Deep subsurface microbial communities from Kolumbo volcano to uncover new lineages of life (NeLLi) - 2SBTROV14_V59a metaG | ecosystem: Environmental > Aquatic > Marine > Volcanic | place: Kolumbo...
AACGCGCGGCGCCTTGCGCGACCGGTACTTGATACGTGCCACGCGGGATCACCTTCGTTGTCGCGCCGCCGCGGCGCGTGTCGGTTACTTCGAGTTTCAGTTGCTTCTCGGTTCGGTAAACGTCAATGCCATTCTCCGTGAGCAGCCGGGCAAGACGGGCCGTCCGGTTGGGCCGCGGATCGGCCGGCAGAAAGAAGTTCTGGACCGCGTCCTTCTTCTGGCCCAATGCGACCGCCGCCGCGCGAATGGCGTAATAATCGCGTAGCAGATCGGTCTTTCGCCGCGCGGCAATGTCCAACGTCGCGAGGGCACTGATGTAATGGTGCAAAACCGAGTCCCGATAATAAAGCTGCGTTTCATCGTCGCGATCGATCACCAGTCCACGCACGCCAGCCTGTTCCCACAGCACGCCGATCGCACCCTGGGCCGTCGGCCAATCGGTACCGTAGCCAGGATAAAAAGCGTCGAATATCTCCCGCGTCGTGTAGGCGAATCCAAATCGGTCAAACCAACTCGCTTGCTGCCGGCCAAGTGCCATGAACCACCGTTTCTGCCTGGCGGTCACAAACGCGTTGGTCGGCTCGGTCGGTGGCGTGAAGAAATAGCTGCTGTTGTGGCCCATTTCGTGGGCGTCGATGTAGATCTGTGGGTGCCATTGCAAATAGGCACGAACCTTGGCGACCGTTTCCTGCTGGCTGTGCAGGAACCAGTCGCGATTCATGTCGAACAGATAGTGGTTGAACCGGCCGCCGGGCCAACGTTCCGCATGCTCGGTCGCCAGCGGTGCCGGACTGGGAAACACGCCACTTGTTTCGCGATAGTTGTTGATGTAGCGCTGCCGTCCATCCGGGTTTTGCAGCGGGTCGATAATCACTACCAGGTTCTCGAGCAACCGCGCGGTCTCCGGCCGCGTGTCGGCCAACAGATGGTAGGCCGTGACCAGGGCGGCATCGGTACTGGATAACTCATTTCCATGCACGCTACAGGCCAGCCACACCAACGCGGGAAGATCCGTTGCCCACTGCTCGGCCTCCTTGGCCGAGGTCGCTCGCGGGTCCGCTAACCGCGCGTATCCCGCCCGGATCTTCTCGATTCGGCGCATGTTTTGGGCGCTGCTAATGACCAGATAATACAAGCCACGTTTTTCGTACGACTCGCCATAACGCACCAATCGTGATTGGCGCGGTGCCGCGGCAACCAAGGCCCGCAAGTACCGCTCCATGTCCGCATGGGTCGTGATCCGTACACCCCAGTCGTAACCTAGCACCCGCCGAGCTGTTGGGATCTTCGCGTCGGCTTGAATCGACTCGACCGGCAGCTTCGGTCGCGGTGGCTGCGCGACCAGGTCCCCAACCGGCACGGCCATGCCCCAGGAAAACAGAACTCCTATCAAGAATCGGCGGACCCAGCGGCCGTGAAAAAACGTCATGGTGTACTCCTCTACGCTGCCAAGATACGGAATCATGCAGACCGTCCCACCGAAAGCCGACACAAAGCAACAGGCCCGTTCCAAGCCAGCGCCCGCCCGCTTGCACGGTCCGGCTGCCTCCAGCCTGTTGCGAGTACCCAATGGAATGTAGCTTCAGTTGTGGCAAGTTTGGCATTTTACAAATGTAGGACGGGCACTCCTGCCCGTCCGACGTGAAAAACCGTTCGATCCCAACCTGAACACATGAGCCATCATATTCCATTTGGTGCTAGTATAGTTTACCGAACCTGCTTTGGGGGGCACCGGTGGGCTGGCAAAAGTAGGTCCTTTCTCCGAAAGGACGTCCGTACCGCCCAACGCTTCCAACCAAGCTGCCACGGCGCGGAATCAGGGGGAGTGATTCACTTGTATTCTTGGAACAAATCGTGTTTCGGCCACCGCTTGACCGCGTCGGCCGCTCGATGCAGCAACGGATCGATCTTGGCGGTCAGACTACCCCCGGACGGGTCGTGCCGCGTGTTGAACAACACGATCCAACAAAGCCCGTCATGACGGCGGACCATCAGCGTTGCGGTGCCGGGGAGCGCGCCGGTATGCCATTGGTTCGCACGACCGTCGGCCGTGGGCCGCACGAGCCAGCCGCAGCCATAGTATACCGCCTTCGGCTTGCCGTTGGATTCGAACCCGGCGGGTCCCGTTGGCCGCGCGAACATGGTCTCTACCGCATGGTCACTGAGCACGCGCGCCCCGGGTGCTCGACCCCACGCACATGCGAATCGCGCCATGTCAACGACGGATGCAAGCCAACCACCGTGCGCGTCCATCGCTTCCAGGTAACAGGCCCCGTAAGGTGGCTCGACCGGTTTACCGATGGCCCCCACAACGCTGGGCCGTTTGTCTGTGTCTGGCGTGTAGTATGTCACTTCCCGGTCCGCACGCCCCGATCGAAGCGTGTGCCCGATCTGCATGTCGTGTATTCCCAATGGTCGCAGCACGTTGTCCTGCACATACTTCTCGTAGGGACATTTCGCCACCTGTTCGATTACGCGGCCGAGTACGCAATAGCCGAAATTCGAGTAGGCATAATGCGTTCCTGGATCGAAATCGAGTGGCTGCTCACGCATGTAGCGAATGATCGCGTCGGGGCCCGCCGGTGGCCGGACACCCACCGCACGCGCGATTCTGACCGACCTGAACATCGGGTCAAACGACCGGTCACGGTCAAAACCACCCGTGTGTTGTAGCAATTGGAGTATCGTGATCCGCGCCAGACGTGCATCGACAAACCGGCCGCCAGCAGGTTCGGATGCCGGGGGAAGGAGTTGGAACGGACGACTGGCCAGTGTCAGTTTGCCCCGGTCCACTAGCTGCAGGATGGCTACCGCCGTGATTGGCTTCGAGAGACTGGCGATCCGAAACAGGGACCGTGGCTGGACCGGTGTTCCTGCCTGCAGGTCGGCCCAGCCGTACCCGCGTGCGAGCATCAGATGCCCGTCGCGCACGACCGCCAATGCAGCACCGGGAATAGCGTGTTCCCGGACAAAAGATGTTAACAAGCGGTCAAACGGCGCAAGATCCGGTGCGGTTTGACCGGTGACTGAAAGCGGACCGGTCCGAGTTACAGGGCGCTGGCCGTCGAGCTTCCCAGTGCGGCAAACCGCAAACATGAGCGCCGTCGCGAGAATTGTCGAAAACCGCGTCAAATGACCCTCAGTCATTGCCCAACTCCTGTCCGCTCGAGGTCCATTCCGCAGCACGCTTCTTTTTGTCCGCGGAACATATTGTTAATACGCGAGTACCGGTGAACCGTTCTTTGATGCAGCAGGTGTCCGATGTGCGGCTCCGCGGCGGAGCGCTCGTGAATAATCCCAGGTTGGCACTGCCCGCCACCGTTTCGTCGGAGAAATTGAACAAAGTACTAGCTCGCATCCGATCTTCTGATTAGTCTACATGATACGGTTCATCCTGGTGGCGCGTCGCCACCTGTACACCGGTATCTGGAGGTGATGGAGAGCGTCGAGTTTTCGGCTCGACGTAACCGGCTAGAAACGGTAAGTTGTCAAAAGAAAACGACTGCCGCAATCTTGTCGGCGTGCGGAACGGGGCAGCGGCGATTTCATGTATTTTAGGTACGGATACTGTTCGGACGGAACGAATCTACTACTGAGAGGCAGCCCCAAGACGTTGTCCTCCGAGCACGACGTCGGCCAGGCATTTGCTTCCGCGACGGACCGGGAAATTCTTCGACCAGGTTTTTTGCCAGATTCCAAAAGGCCAACGACCCCCTTGCGCTTAATGCGGAGACAGTCTCATGGACGTGCCCGTCCGCGATGTTCGTCTACTTCGGAGCAAGTCGTCAAAAGAGCACCAGGGGCCGGCGAGTCCGCCCCCGTGTCCACGCTGCAATGGCACGGGGTGGATCAAGACATTCACGCCCTGGGGGTGTCCGGTTAATTCCGCCTGCTCGTGCACGCTCGATGGCGCCCGCCGTCGTCGTAAGCCGTTGTTCTGAAGCCCACCCGGTGCGTGTCAACCGAAGAGGGCTTCCAAGCTGATGCGCGACCAGCTCTCAAACTCGTCCAACTGGCCCATGATCTGTTCGAGCGGCCGGAATCCAGCGTCCACGATTTCCGTTTCCCGCGGCTGCACGGCCGGCAAATCGACATCCGCAATGTAGACGACGCCGAGATGGACTTTGCCGACTTCGGTCTGATCGTCGTTGATCAGGCCGACACACTGCAAGTGGTACGAGGATGACACGCTGACCTCTTCGTCCAACTCGCGGTGCATTCCTTTGGCGTAGGGTTCGTCACCACCCGCATCGATCGAGGAGATATGGCCACCAATGCCAACGCTGCGCTTCGTGTGCAGCCGTTTCTCCCCCATCCCAGTCCCACGCGTATATTGGAACAACGATACCGCGCCTGACGCATTGACGTGTTGAAAAATCACGTACGGAATCAGCTGCTTGAAACTCGGATCCTGTTCCATTTCCGGACGTGGTCGGTAGCTCGTGTTGCGGGCGTCCAGGAGCTGATCGAGGTATTTCCCGACATCGGTCGTAAAACCCTGAAAATAGCCGAGTTGGGTCAGTAACTCGGTCGAGACGACCATAATTTGTTCGTGGGGATATGTTGACATGGGTGTTTCCTTGCGAGGGGGGGCGGTCGGACCGTATGTTTCGGTAATCCTGGGTACTCGGACGATCGTTCGCTCACACAATCAGCATCGCGTCACCATAGCTATAGAACCGATAACGTTCGGCGATGGCCGTTTCGTATACGCGGCGCATGAGCTGTGCTCCGCCGAATGCGTGGACTAGGACCAACAAAGTACTCCTGGGTAGATGGAAATTGGTGAGCAGCGCGTCAACGGCATGAAACGCGTGCGGTGGTCGGATGAACAGGTCGGTTTCACCGTCCCAAGCATGCAAAGTGCCGTTGGCGGAAGCCGTTTCGAGCGTCCGCACGCTGGTAGTTCCCACGGCAACGATCCGTCCGCCCGCCGCGCGACATGCACGCAATGATTGTGTCGTGGATTCCGATATCTGACACCACTCGGCATGCATCTGATGAGCATCGAGGTGCGCGACGGCGATGGGTCGAAACGTGCCGATACCGACGTGCAGCGTTACGTGATCAAGCTGAACGCCCGCATGCGTCAATGCGGCCAGAAGCTCGGTAGTGAAATGGAGGCCGGCCGTTGGCGCCGCGATGGCACCCGGCGTTTTGGCAAACACCGTCTGATAGCGAGTCCAGTCGTCCGGCTGCATCTGCCCGCCACGAATATACGGCGGCAGCGGCACGCGCCCAACCTGTTCGAGCAACTGGACAAACGAGCCGGTGGCCTCCGGCTCGGCGACCCAAATCCCGGTCCCCTGATCAGCGACAAGATGCAGCGCGAATGCGTCGCGTGCCGCGCGATCCTGCAACATAATCCGCGCGCCACTCCGGAGCTTGCCACGCGTTTTGCCCAGGACTTGCCAAAGTCCGTGCGCGTCGGCCGAAACGAACAGGCCGGACCAGCGGCCCCCGGTCGTGACGCGATACCCCTGCAAACGTGCTGGGACAACGCGTGTGTCGTTCAGCACAAGACCGTCGCCGGCCCGCAAAAACTTGGGTAAATCACGCACGTGCCAGTGCTCGATCTCACCACTTTGCCGTGTTACCACCATCAGACGCGCATCGTCCCGTCGTGCGACGGGACGCTGGGCAATGAGTTCACTCGGCAGGTCGTAATCGTATCCGTCCAAATCCGACATGATGCACTCGGCCGTCTTCTGCTGAGGAAGCTCGGTACTCGTCGTGGACTGCAAATCACATCAACTTGGAAAACAACGGCGAATCGCTCGATTTTCGAGCGTCCCGCAGTGCATGCGATAGGGCCACGGTGCCGCAACGCGGCAAACGAGGTAGAATACTGGACCGGCGCGCCGATCACAACCAAGCGGCGCGAGTTTTGTCCCAAGGAACACTCGTCTTCACTGCTCAACACGAAGGATACCGCCCCAGAGCGCCCACGACACGCAACATCAATCCGGCAGGTCAAAGAAAGGCCGAAGGCATTTCAAGATAAGGTTTTCCGTTATGAGCGAGAATGAGTGTCGATGAGTGATTTTTTGACAGGCCCGCGGTAGGACACATGCAATGAGCTCGTCGCGAATCCCGGTCGCGTTGGTGATCACCGAACTAGATTTCGGCGGTGCCGAACAGTGCCTCGTGCACATAGCCCGTGGCCTGGATTCGAGCCGATTTGCGGTCGAGGTTTATGTTCTGGCCCCGCCCCCGAAGGCACCTGTCGATGGCCTCTTGACGCAGCTAAGAGCGGCCCAAGTGCCTTGCCATTTCTTGGGTCTCGACCATATTTGGCAGTTCCCACAGGCGGTCGCGCGCCTGCGCGGGCGACTGGGCGGAAAACGGCGGGTCGTTCTGTCGTTTCTGTTTCACGCCAATGTTGTCGCCGCCATGGCCCTGCACGGGAGTTCGAATACGGTTTTGGCGTGCGGGATTCGTGTCGCGGATCCGTCTCGATGGCGGCAATGGGTTGAGCGACGTGCACTGCGCCGTGCTGCTAAGGTGGTGTGCGTCAGTCACGCGGTCGCGCGGTTCGCGGCAAGCCGGTTGCGAGTGGACCATGCACGTCTCACGGTGATTCCCAACGGGATCGATCCTAGCTCAATGCGCGACGTGCCGCCCGTGGAACTGGCGTCGCTCGGCGTGCCGGCCCAGCGGCGCGCCCTGGTCGTTGTCGCGCGCCTGACACATCAGAAGGGCATTGACGAGCTGCTGCGGGCAGCCGGGCCGCTCCTAACCGCCTTGCCCCATCATGACCTAGTCCTCGTCGGCCAGGGTCCCGCACTGCCATACCTGCGCCAACTGGCCACCGATCTTGGTAACGCGGATCGCGTCCATTTCGCCGGCTGGCGCACGGATGTGCCCGCTATTCTGAAGGCGTCCGATCTGCTTCTTTTGCCGTCCCGGTACGAGGGGATGCCCAATGTCGTACTGGAAGCCATGGCCTGCCGACGGCCCGTGGTTTGTACCCGAGCCGAGGGCGTTGGCGAGCTCTTAGGACCTCTTTCCGATGCCCAGACGGTTCCGATTGGAGATGCGCAAGCCTTTGTAAACAAAGTACTTGCGCTGATTAATGACCCTGTCAAATTGAGCCAGCTCGCGGCCGGCAACCAACGCCGTGCCGAGCAGCACTTCGCGCGGAATGTCATGGTCCAGGCGTACGCCGACCTGCTCCAGACGCTTAATTCGGGTCTGCTCCAACCCTGATTGGATTTTTTTCCAACTCTTTTCCGCCGGGCCGAATTGTTCGAAGTCAGGTCCTGGTAGGCACCTACGGAAACACGCCCAAGAATCCGTCCGCCGTGGCCTGCCGAAACCATGTTGACGTGGGATGCTCAGTGGGTATCTTAGGGGAAAAGTGGGAGCAAGTGGTAAGCAGTGGTGAATCATGTTGCTGACTGGCACTTTTCAACGTAGCCTGGACGAAAAACACCGGTTTTCAATACCGAAATCGATTCGCGATGCACTCCAGGACGCGGCCGGCAACTTGGTTGTCTACTTGGCGCCCGGCACCGACCGATCACTGGTCGTGTACACGGAACAGGCATTTGCTGAATTGGGGAATCAGCTTGGGCAGGGACCGCCGACCGCGGGGGACGTGCGTGCGTTCAGTCGCCTTTTTTACGCGCAGGCCCAGCGTGTCGAGGTGGATCGTCAGGGACGGGTACGGATTCCGGCCGAGCTTGTTGGGCTGGCTCACTTGGATAAAGAGGTTGTTCTGCTGGGCGTGCGGGACCACCTTGAGATTTGGGATCGCGAACATTGGGACCACTATTTAAACCAAAAACAACCTTACTACGACGAGATTGCGGAGAGCGCGTTTGGTGGCTCCGCGGCCCCGGTGACCGGTGTGGTGGATGCGCGGCCCCCGCAGTCGTCATCGTCGCCCCGGCCACGCTAACCAAGGAGCCGCAATCCGTTGGCCGACGCGGTCAGGGAATTTCGTTGTCCGCCGCCGCGGCCGGGCCAAGTTGCCACGGCCGTGGAGACCTCCGGGGGCACTTGCCCGAATGACTACATGACAGACGTCCGTCCGTTGGTTCGCCCAGCGCGGGAATCGGTTGTTCAGTCCGCGGCCACTGACTGAACGACGCATCGGCGTTGTCCGTTGACAGGTTTCCGCGGGTATGGAAGCAAGATGCTGCCGGCCGCGAACCGCAGCGGTAGCCATCGCTTGCGATGGCGCGTCGTTGCTGGCGCCGACCCATCATGGGACGCACGGATGCGTCCCGGGTCGCATGCCAGTCCCCGCACCATCGGGCGGCTGCATTTCTCGGGCTTTCACCGAAGGAAGTGTAACGGTAGTGTCTGCCTGCATCGTAGTGGTCTGCCCAGGTTGACTTCACTCATTGCCGTTTCCCCGTCCGCCGCGGCCAATAATTAATTGCGAAACAAGTACTGAAAACACCATCAAAAAATAACTAGGAAACTCGGGCTAGAAAGTAGACCCCTTAGCGATGCGGACGTGACAATCGCGTGCGTGTCCGCGATACTGGTTGGCAACCGTCACGATTAAGATGTTAAGCGTCTCGTAGTCTAGGGTCCGGTCATGCACGAGTCTCCGCAGCCAATCCATGTGCCGGTTCTGGCCGACGCGGTGCTCGAATACTTGCGACCGGCGGCGGGCAAGACGATCGTCGACGGGACGCTGGGCGGTGGTGGCCACACGCGCTTGTTCGCGGAACGAGTCGTGCCGAACGGTCTGGTGGTCGCCGTGGATCGAGACGCCGCCGCGATCCAAGCCGCGGAACGGAACTTGGCCGGCTTGCCGATCAAGATTGCGCAGGCGAGTTACCGAGAACTCCCGGAGATCCTGGCGTCGATTGGAATTGATCACGTCGATGGTGTGTTACTCGATCTGGGGCTGTCGAGTGATCAGTTGGCCGACACGTCACGCGGCTTTAGCTACGACGCGGACGGCCCCCTTGATTTGCGTTTCGACTCGACGTGTGGCGAACCCGCGTGGCGTTGGTTGCAGCGCGTCAGTGAACAGCAGTTGGCTGACATCATCTATCAATATGGCGAAGAGCGTTTGAGTCGTCGTATTGCACGGCGGATTGTCCAGCGGCGGCGGCACGATCCGGTACGCACGGCCAAGGAGTTGGCTACGCTTGTCCGCCAATGTGTTCCCCGTTCGCGGAACCACCGGATCGATCCCGCGACACGCACATTTCAGGCGTTGCGGATTGCCGTGAATCGCGAACTGGATGAGCTATCAAGTGCTCTCGGGCGTTTACCGGACATACTTCTACCGGGCGGTCGTGTGGCGGTTATCAGCTTCCATTCACTGGAAGATCGTCTTGTCAAACAGGCGTTTCGCGACCACACGCGACTTGAATCACTGACCCGTAAGCCAATTCGTCCGAGCGCCGACGAAATCTCCCGCAATCCACGCAGCCGCAGCGCACGGTTGCGTGTCGCGGGCCGAGTGGTCGCGGCGTCCGAAGGCAGACACACGCCCATGTCCCCGTTGCAACGTATCGTGTCCGGTGGCCAGACGGGCGTCGACCGCGGCGCACTTGATGCGGCGATCGCGGCCGCGATCGAACATGGTGGATGGTGCCCGCGTGGGCGCCTTGCCGAAGACGGGCGGATCCCGCCCCAATATCGGTTGCGCGAGATGGAATCGTCTGAATACCCGGCGCGAACCCGCCAAAATGTCATCGATTCCGATGGGACGCTCATCCTTTACCGAGACCGTCTCCATGGCGGCACCGATCTGACGGCACGGCTGGCCAAGCAGGCGGATAAACCGCTGTGTTTGATCGACCTTGCCAAGATGCCGGACGCCGAGCCGGTTGCCGAGTGGATCATGGCCACGGCGCTCCACACGCTTAACGTCGCCGGACCGCGCGAAAGCTCGGCGCCAGGAGTCGGCCGGCAAGCGTGCGATTTCCTGACGCGCGTGCTGGTGGCGCTGCACCGCTAGGGGGCAATACCGTTGCATTGAGGGCCGACCGCTGGTGATGCAATTTACACCTTGTGGCCGCACCTTCGCAACGTTCCAATACACGGCCAGGATGCCCATGCTCGCTTTGCCGAATTCAACGGTATTGCCGCTCGCGGGCACTCAGAGGCTTGACTATTCTTGCTTTCCCTCTTCGCGCCGCCGTTGGAGCGCGGACCCGCGGAGAAGTTTGGGCGAGAATATTAGATGGTCTGCCGGTCCGTGAACCGACAACCCAAAAAAACGCCGGAACCGACGGGGTGTCGGTTCCGGCGGGGTTATCCAAATCACGATCCAACGCGGCGACCGCTTCGATTAATACTCGCGATCGGTGATCAGGCCGGGCTGCGGGATCGGGTATCGACCGTCGCTATCGGCCTGGACCGGTGCCGGCGAATCCATGGTGAACTTATCGACACCCGGCGCATAAACCTGCTCGGAGTTAAGGAACTCGTCGAGTGTCATTTCAACGCCGGTATGCGCGGCCTTACGGCCAAGCGAGCTAACGGCACTGGCGGTCACGCCGCGTTCGACTTCGTTATAGGGCGTGTCGCTGCGGATCGCGCCGACCAGATCGTTCCATTCGTTATCGTATGGATTGCGTTCTTCGTGCGGCGTGTTGGACTGCCAGATCATCTTCGTGGGATCTGGCTTCAGACCCGTGTACGTGCTCGACGGTGCCCCGCAATCCCCGGCCCTGGAACCAATGGCCATCCCCTTGGTGCCCAGCAGATAGCTCTTGTAGATATTGGCACAGCCTGGCATGCATCGTCCATCCAGGATCAGCTTACCGCCGTCGGCAAAAGTATACTCGACCGAATAGACATCGAAGTTCTGATCGACATACGGGTTGCCTTGGGGCGTCAGCTTATAGTGTCGGCCGCCGAGCGCTTGTGCCTTGACCGGCCACGCATTCTTCATCCAGCAGCTATGATCGATGACATGAATATAGAAATCGTTGAAGCACCCACCACTGGCCCAGATAAAGCTGTGGAATTTGCGAATCTGGTACAACAGTTCGCTGGGCGTTCCGGGCCACTTCTCCGAGAACGCCGAGCCGACGCGTCCTGCCATGCGGTAAGCGAACATCGAAGCGATATCACCGATTTCCCCATCTTGAATGCGCGCGTGCAGTTCCTGCAGCGGCCGCGCGTGACGAGACATGAGACCGACGCCAACTTTCAGGTTCTTGGCCACCGATTTCTTGGCCAATTCGATCATCCGCCGAGATGTGGGTCCGTCGGCGGTCAGCGGCTTCTCCATGAAGACGTTCAGGCCTTTATTGATCGCGTACGTAAAATGGACCCAGCGAAACGCCAAGGGGGTGGTGAAGATCGCAATGTCGCCCGGTTTAAGGAGGTCCATCGCCTTCTGGTATCCGTCAAAACCAATGAACTGACGGTCACGTGGCACGTCGACCTGATCGGGAAACTGCTTTTTCAAATTGGTATAACTACGTTGCAGCTTGTCCTCAAAAACGTCGGCCATGGCGATCAGTTTGATCGGCCCCTGCTTCACTTTCATGGCGTTGGCTGCCGCGCCCGTGCCGCGCCCGCCACAGCCGATCAAGACCACCTGGATCGTATTGTCCTCGGCCGCGTGCACGCGCGGCACGGCCAAGCCGGTCAAGGTCGTGGCCGTCGCGATCCGGCCGGTTTGCTTCAAAAACTCGCGCCGAGAGGAGGTGGATTTTGCAACCTCGGTCATGGTGGAACTCCTAGTAGGTGTGTGGATCGGGGAAAAATCAAACGTGGGCATCTGGCCGCGGTCGTTGTGATCTCACGCGACGAATGCACTCGGAAGCTGTCACAAAACTCGGTTCGTATTCGCCGGCTGCCACATGTGCGCACCGTGCGCACACGTTCGCATGTACCACCGGCCGGGTGAGCCCCGGCGCCCGATCATACGGTGTTTCCAGCTCCGGCTCGGCAAGCCGGCCCTACTTGCGTTGCGGGCCACCCGCATTAGGACGGGGGATGGAATGCCTGGTCCGCCTTTTCGTCGGATCAACGCCGTACACCGGCAGTTTCTGGCAACTTCCCCATGATTGTCGTTCCAAATCCTCGAAAATGCAAGATAGGCGCCGCGGCGCAACCGTCACCTATGCGCAACAAAACAGCAATAATACAGCACCACCAGTTTGCCCATATTCCGGGGTTGTCAACAGCCCAGCGTCTGGCAGCACCGCAATTCTTACGCCCTGGGAGGCCGCAGCCATACCGGTGGGCGTGGGGGTGGTCTGATGCAAAACTCGGATTGTAGGTAAGTTGGGACTGCTAGGTCGTTGAGAATTTGTTGCGCTCAACGCATGGCGGTGTACGGAAAAACGACGCGGATTGGAAGAGGATACGCACGCCAAGGCGCTGAGGAAGGAGGAGAGGGTGTTTCTTGACTCGGCGTTTGCCCGATCGCGTGGCTTGGTAAGGAGGCCAAGCGGTTTGCGGCGT
>Ga0114931_10008531_pt1 | contig 12396 bp, 12 predicted proteins | sample 2SBtaG_FD_89579 | JGI IMG/M metagenome (GOLD analysis project Ga0114931, IMG submission 89579) | Deep subsurface microbial communities from Kolumbo volcano to uncover new lineages of life (NeLLi) - 2SBTROV14_V59a metaG | ecosystem: Environmental > Aquatic > Marine > Volcanic | place: Kolumbo...
ACAAGATTTTCCGCACCCTGGTCGAGGAAGGCGGCCCGCCGGACCGCCTGATGATCGATACCACCTATCTGAAGGCGCATCGCCATACGGTTTGACCGCTGCCCCCATAGCTTCCTGTCAGTCATCCAGATCGCAGCCGTCGTCACCTTCTGGATCAATCAACGTGTCCTGAGCCTAAGCAACAGCAGCAGCGGCGCGGACAGCAGCATCGCCCACATCATGAGGGTGAAGTCGTTCAGGTAGGCGATGGTCGCCGCCTGCCGCGTCACCTCGCCGTTAAGGGCCGTCACGCCAGCGGCCGTGCCCTAGTCCCACACCTGCGGTAGCCAGGGACTTTGGAGCATGGCGCGGAAGGGGGTCATGCTCTCGGCGAGGCTGGCGTGGTTCACCTGGGTATTCTGGGCAAGCAGGGTGATCACGATCGAAATGCCAATGCTGCTGCCGATATTGCGCATCAGACTAAACATCGCTGCGCCCTCGGTCCGATACTGCGGGGCAAGAGTCGTGAACGTTACGGTACTCAACGGCACGAAGATGAAGCCGAGGCCAAGACCCTGCGTAACCCCGGTCCAGACGATGGTCGAGACCGGCACGTCGGTCGTAAATCGGGCCATCTCCCACAGGGGCAGCACGGTCAGGCCAATGCCAAACAGGATCAACAGACGGGTGTCCACCTTGCCGACCAGGCGGCCGACCAGGAGCATGGCGATCATGGTGCCAATGCCGCGCGGCGCAAGCACGTAGCCCGTGGTCAACACCGGAAAACCCATCAGATTCTGAAGAAACGGCGGCAGCAGCGCGAGCGTGGCGAGCAGAACGATGCCAACCATAAAAATCAGGAAAAGCCCCACCACGAAGTTGCGGTCCTTGAACAGGTCCGGCTCGATGAACGGCCGGTCAGCCGTGAACATGTGCACCAGGAACATGTAGAAGAAGAGGGCCGCCAGCACGGTCTCGATGATGATTTCAGTCGAGGCGAACCAGTCCTGGGATTCGCCCCGGTCGAGCATCATCTGCAGCGCCCCGATGGCGAGGCTCAGGAGCGCGAAGCCGAAAAAGTCGAACGTGCGGGTCCGGTCACGCACGGTCTCCGGAACGAAGGCCAGGATGCCGAATAATGCCAGGATGCCGAACGGCAGGTTAATGTAAAACACCCAGCGCCAGTTGTAAGCCTCGGTCAGGTAGCCGCCGAGCGTGGGGCCCAGGATCGGGCCAACCATGACGCCCATGCCCCATATGGCCATGGCTGGGCCGTACTTTTCGCGTGGATAGGTGTCAAGCAGCACGGCCTGCGAGAGGGGCATCAGCCCGGCCCCGAACGCGCCCTGCAACAGCCGGAAAATCACCATCTCGGTCAATGATGTCGCCGCGCCGGACAACATCGAGGCAATGGTGAAGCCGGTTACCGCGATGGCGAACAGGCGCTTGCGCCCGAGACGCGCCGCCAGCACACCCGTCGGTGGGGTCATGATCGCGGCAGCGACGATGTAGGAGGTCAGGACCCAGGAGATCTGGCTCAGGGTCGCCGACATGCTGCCCTGCATATACGGCAGGGCGACATTGGCGATGGTGGTGTCCAGCGTCTGCATGATTGTCGCCAGCATGATGGAAACAGTGATCAGGCCCCGTTCAAGAGGGGTGCTCTCTGTCACAGTCGTTGTCACCGGCGTTCCTTCGCCTTGACGGCATTGGCCCCGGAAGCGCCGCCGAACCAGGACCGGGCGGTTCGCAGGAGGCCCGGCAGCGAACGACGATGACCGGTGTCGATCTCGATCGAGGTGCTCATGCCGGCGCGCAAAGCCGGGTCGTGTTCCTTCGTTTTAACAGCGATCCGCACGGGGATGCGCTGGACCACCTTGACCCAGTTTCCAGTGGCGTTCTGCGGCGGAATGATCGAAAACTCTGCGCCGGTCGCCTGGCTGATGCTCTCGACCGTCCCCTGCCATTGACGGTCGGGGTAGGTGTCCACATGGATGGTTACCGGCTGGCCGGACCGGACGTGGGTGAGGTCGGTTTCCTTGTAATTGGCATCGATCCAGATGCCGGTGTCGGCCACGATGCTCATCACTGCGGCCCCAGCCGTTACATACTGGCCGGGCTCCGGCTTTTTGCTCACGACGCCAGCGAACGGCGCGCGCACGAGCGTATGTTCCAGATCAAGAATGGCGTCGTCACGGGCCGCCTTGGCCTTCAGGTAGAGAGGGTGATGTTCCACCGAAATATCTGGATCGCCGACCAGCCATGCCCGGGTCTGCGCCATCTCCTGTTCGATGACGCGGATAGCCTGGCGCGCCACGTCGAGGTTGTGGCTGGCCTCATCCAGCCTGACCTCGGAGGCTACCCTTTTCCGGGCGAGGATGGATTGGCGCTTGAACTCGTGCTCGGCGTAATTCTTATTGATATAAGCGAGCTTACGCTCTTCCGCTTTCTGACGGTAAGATGCCTTTTTTTCCTCGATTTCTGCCCGTTCTGATTGAAGTTGAGCTTCGGCCCGGGCCAGGTTGATGCGGAAAGGCCTGTCGTCGATGCGAAACAGGACATCGCCCCTGGCCACATGCTGGTTCTCGCGCACGGCGACATCGACGATCAGGCCGGATACCTCGGCGGCAACCATCACCTTGTCTGCCTTAACGTAAGCGTTCTCGGTGCTGACATAGCGCCCGCCCGTGAAATAGGCGTAGCCACCCACAATGGCCACGACAAGCGGGCCGAGGAGCAGCAGGAAACGCCGCAGCCAGCGCCGGCGGCTAAGCCGCGGGAGGCTGCCCCGGCCCGGCGCCGTTTGCTCCCCGGAAGGGGCGTCCGGGAGAGCGTCTTGCGCGCCAGGGGCGTGCCGCTGCTGTTCAGGCGTTCCCTTTTGCATTCACGATTGCTTTTTCTGATCTTGCGCTGGCGCGCCGGCATGACTTTCGGCTTCAAGGAGGCTTTGTTTCATGTGGCGCAGCGTGTTGATCATCATCTTCCTGCGGTCGTCCGAAAGACCCGCCATGGCCTCCGCTCTGGTCTCGGCTGCGAGGTCCCACATCGTTGAAAGAATTGGCTGCGCCTTCGCCGTGAGGTAAAGGCGCACCGCGCGCCGGTCCTTCGGGTTGGGTCGGCGTTCGATCCAGCCCGCCGCTTCCATACGGTCAATGAGCCGGGCCAGTGTGATCGGCTGAACCTCCAGGGTTTCAGCCAGTGTCGTCTGGTTGATGCCCTCGTTGCGCGACAGGTGAGCGATTGCCCGCCACTGGGCCTGCGTTAGACCCAGGGTCTGGACACGCCGGTTGAAGTTCCGGCGCAGCAGGTGCGATACGTCATGCATCAGGAAACCCAGGCTGCACTCCGGGTTATGCGTGTCAGTCAATGCTTTGGCCTCTATCTGCTGATTACATGCTTATGATAAGCATGCTTATCATAAGCATGTCCGGAAGCAGTTTCAAGCCGGAGAAGAGCGGGTCATGATGTCGAGCAGCGTGGCCACGGCCATCTTGGCTAAAATTACCATCGCCGCCGGGGGACTCTTGTGGCCGGCAAGTCAGGTGAGGGCCAAGGCAAGGATGATGACCAGCAGACCGCCGATCAAGGCGAGATAGACATTGAGGTGACCCGACTGGAGAACCTTGAGCCTTGTGGCCAGGGCGAAGACGGCGCCTTTGACGGGTGCAAACAGATAAGGGCCGAAGATCGGCGCGACGTCGTGGGAAAATTCCAGCCGGTTGACGAAGTAAGGCAGGGTGTGCACTTGCCTCTTGGTCTCCTCCCTCGGTCGATAGATGAAGCTGTAAAAAGTCCTGAGCGCATTGGAAAACGTAAGCGCGGTGGTCGATGCCCGTTCGGGATCCTGATCGAGGCCGCCATACCAGACGGGAACGTGGCGCACAGCAAAGCGGCGATTGGCCACGACCAGCACGATCGGGATGATCGCAAGCAGCGGCGTGACGACGACGAGCAGTGTCGGCGAGATGAAGGCGAATTTGGCGGTCAGCGGCACGAGCAGAAGCCCGTCATGCATCTGGCCAGCGGCGTGGGTGCCGAACTCCGACATCGTGACCACGCTAAATGCCTCGAGCCAAAGGGGCATGCCGACCGCCAGACCCAGCACGCCCAAGCCGAGCATACCGATGGCAAACCCGCACCGCGGCGCGACCGCGGCCTCTTTGTGTGACGTGCGCCCGAGCAGACCGATACCGAAAACCTTCACGATCGCTGCGAACGCCACCGCGACCGTCAGCGCCAACCCGGCGCCGGCCAGCGCCATGACCAGGCGGGCGATGAGCGAGCCGAGGTGGAAGCCCTGGAAGACAGTCTGGAACACATACCACTCGCTGACAAAGCCGGCCTGCGGGGGCATGGCTGCCAGACTCATGGCGCAGAACAGCGCCCCCAGCCCGAAAATCCATGAGCTGCGCCGCAACAGGCCGGTATTAAAAATGGCGTAGCCGCCGGTTGCACGATAGACTCCGTCGGCCGCCAGAAACAACCCGCCCTTGGCAAGCGAATGCCCGCCCAGATGCAGCAACGCCACGATCCAGGCAAGGCTCGCAAGGTCTGCTTCGCCATGTCCCCGGAACATCAGCATTGCCCCGAGCATGGTCACGGCGATCGAGGCGTTCTCAGCGGAGGAAAAGCTCAAGAGCTTGCGCCAATCCTCCTGCTGAAAGGCATAGAGCGCGGCCAATATGGCGCTGGCAACGCCGATGATCACCACGAAGATCCCCAGTCCGGCCGCGGCGCCGGTATCGTGGGCCGGCGCCCAGTCGAGCAAGCCGCGGCTCAGACCGTAGAACGCGGCATTCAGCACCACGCCGGAAAGGATCGCGCCCGAAGCGCCGCTGCCGGAGCCATAGGTCGCCGGAAACCATTCATAGAAGGGCAAAAGCCCGAGCTTAGCTCCGAAGCCCACGACAAGCAAAACGCCGACGGCGATGATTATCGGGAGGGGCAAGCCAGGCGCCGATGCCCGAAAGGCGTCAAAGGCGAAAGAGTGGCTTGTTGCAGCCAGCAACAGGATTGCAATTAGCAGCGCCACTGCGCCGGCTTCCAGAAGCCCTAGCATGAACAGGGCCGGGCTCCCGGCATCGGGCGACAGTTTCTCGCTGAGGATCATCACGGCGCCGCCGAGGCTCATGATCTCCCATGCAATGAGAAACCCGGCTCCGTTGCGGATGCCGAACACCCCCAATGCGCCGATGAGACTTGCCGCAACGCCAAACAGCCAGCCCGCCTCGCCATCGCGTGCAGGCGTGGACAGCCAGCACGCCATGATCGCCGGGACCAGCCCGAAGCCGAAGAGCCAGAGGCCATCGGCGCTCAGTTGAAAGCCTACCGCCTCGCCGGCCAGCCGCGTCGGCAAGGCGATCGCCGCCGTGCCGCCTGGCAAGGCCAAAATGGCCGCGACGATCGCCACGATGCCGCCGGCGGTCAGCAGAATCCGCGCGGCAATCAATCCCGTGCGAAAAAGAGAAATGACCGCTGCGGCGACCCAGGCGACGAGCACCGCTGTCAGGAGTTCATTTGACAAGCCGGCCTCCTTTTACACGTTGCGGCATGCGATCGAGGAACATCATCAAGGCATGAATGATGGCGGCCGGGTTAGGTGGACAGCCGGGCAGGAAGACATCGACGGGGAGAACGCCCTCCAGGCCATAGCCCGACGCATAGCCGCCTTCGGCGATGCCGCCTGACACAGCACAGGTGCCGACCGCCATCACCCAGCGCGGTTCCGCCATCGCCTCGTAGGTGGCACGCAACGGCTCCAGCATGGCGTAGGTCACTGGCCCCGTCACCAGCAGGAGATCGGCCCAACGCGGCGAGGCAGTAAAGAAGATGCCAAGCCGATACAGGTTATAGACGGCATTGTTCAGGGCCTGAAGCTCGGATTCGCAGCCGTTGCACGATCCGGCATCGACATGGCGCACATGCAGGCTGCGCCTGAAGCCGCCCCGTGCCCCGCCTCCGGTATCCGGCGATGCAGCGCCATGGTCCTGACGGATCAGATCCTCGCGCCGCGCAACGCCGAATGCCCAATCCTCCGAGGTCGTTATTGCGCCGGTCGGACAGGCCTCGGTGCAAAGCTGGCAGACGATGCAGCGCCCATAATCGATGTCAAGGTAGCCGTTGCCGCCTGCGCTCGGCCGCATGGTGATCGCCCGGGTCGGGCAGATATCGGCGCAGGCCCTGCACTCATCGCCGCACAGCTCCGGGCGATAGCGCGGCATGCCGAGGAAGCCGGCCTGCCCGTCATCACCCTCGGATAGCGGCCAGGGTGCGGTCTGCTTGCCCTGCAACAAGCCCCGTAACGTCCATTGCGGCATTACCTGCTCCTATCTGTCGCAACCGGCGATCGTCAGCCCGAAGCTGGCTTCGTTGATCGCGTAATCCATCATATTGCTGTCGTGTACGGTGAACGGGAAAACGCGCCAGTTCGAAAACGATGGTGATTTGATCTTGACGCGCTTCAGTTTCCCGTCGCTGCCGAAATGCACGGCATAGAAAAGCGTCCCGCGTGGCGACTCGCTCCAGCCCAGGCCTTCCGAGTTCGCTACGACCGTGAAATCGGATCGAACCGGTCCCTCGGCGAGCTGTCCGAGTGCACGGTGAATGAGCGCGATGCTGGCCTTGACCTCGGCCATGCGCACCCGCGCGCGGGCATGGGCATCACCTTCGCGGCGCACCGCGACAGCCGGGGAAAGCTCGCCATAAGCCGCATAAGGATGGTCGCGCCGCAGATCACGGTCGAGGCCTGAGGCGCGCTCCACCGGGCCCGTCGCGCCCTGGTCGAAGGCGACGCGATGATCGAGCATTCCAGTGGTGATCAGGCGATCGAGATGGCTGTTGGTGTTTTCGAGGTGGCGCGCGTAAGCGGAAAACTTTTCGCGCAGGTCCTCAAGCTCATCTGCGAGCCAGTCTTGTGGATCGAGGTTGCGCCGCAGGCCGCCGACCGCCAGCACACTGCGCAGCAGGCGGCTTCCCGTCAGCCTCGCGTTGAGCTGCTTGGCGCGCTCCTCGAGCAGCTTTCCTTCCGCCTAGCCTACCTTGAGCGTAGTGGTGTGACAGAGATAACCGAAGTAATGCAGATGATTGTAAAGCCGCTCCATCTCGGCGAGCACTACGCGCAACAAGCAGGCGCGGGGAGGAACCTTGCAACCGGCCGCCGCCTCCACCGCCTGACAGTAGGCGAGGGCATGCGCCACACTGCCAACCCCCGACACGCGCTCAGCGAACACGACGCCCGCCTCGGCGGGCAGGCCCTCGAAGCGCTTTTCCATGCCGCGATGCTTGAAGAACATACGCGGCTGGAAATGCAGGATAGTCTCGCCAACGTAGAAGAAGAGAAATTCGCCCGACTCAAGCACATCGGCGCGCACCGGCCCGAACGGCAGCAACTGCACATCGGCCTCAGCGCCGGCGACAACGGGTATCGACTGTCTCTTGCTGTGAACGCGAAGCGGCAGATCGCGCGGGTAGCGCGGATCGAACGGCGGGTGCTGCGCATCGGCGCCGTCGTGCAGCACCAGCCGGTGCGGCTGTGGGTGATCATGGAATTCGACGCCGAACAGATCGGTGATCTCGCGCTCGTACCAGCTCAGCAGCGGGCAAATGCCGGCAAGGCTCGGAACCGGGCCGTCTGGCTCACAGCGCCACACCGTGAACGGCACCTCGTCGGGCATCCTTACGACATAGCGCAGTTCGAGACGGTCGGGCTCGGGGTACCAGGCATAGACCATCTGCATGCGACCGCCGGCCCTGAGCAGGTCGCTTGCTGCGCCTTTCAGTTGCGGCAGGCGCAGCGAAACGGGTTGCCGGGCAGTCATGGCGCGAGCCCCGTCAATGCGTGGGTGGCCGACATGAAATAGCCCCACATACCGTCCGGCCACCACAGGCCAAGCACGATGAGCGGCACCAGCGCCAGCCCCATCGGTGCAACGCACCAGGCGTTCACCCTGAGCGGGGGCGCATCGGCATCGTCACTGTCGCCAAAATACATGGCGCGAAAATGGTTGAGAAAACCGATGAAGATGACGATCAGCAGCACCGCCATGGCAACGGCGGCCCAGGCGAAACTGCGTTCCAGCCCGGCGCGCAGGATGACAAACTCGCTGAGGAACAGACCGAATGGCGGCGCGCCGGTGATCGCCACGGCGCCCGCCAGCCACAGGGGCCCCAGCACCGGCGCGCGCGCCCATACGTCGTGAATATCCCTGATCTCCTTTGAACCGTAGCCGCGCATCACGTTGCCAGCGCCGAAGAACATCAGCGACTTGTTCAGCGAGTGGTTGAGCATGTGATAGAGCGCGCCCGCCACTCCGAACGGCCCGCCGAATCCGAAGCCGAGCGCGATAACGCCCATGTGCTCGACGCTGGAATAGGCCATGAGGCGCTTGACCCCCTCCTGGCGGACGATGAAGAGAGCGCCCACCAGCAGCGATGCGACACCGAAGGCAACCAGCGCCGTGCGGGCCAGTGTTCCCACGGCCGCCGCGTCGGCGATCGACAGATATCTGACGATCCCCAGCATTGCGCCGTTCAGCAGCGCGCCCGAGAGCATGGCCGAGACCGGCGCCGGGCTTTCACTATGGGCATCCGGCAGCCAGGTATGCATGGGGGCCAGGCCGACCTTGGTGCCGTAGCCGACCAGCACCAGAAGGTAGGCAAGGATCGTGAGGGTGGGGTTCATCTGCGGCGCGGCCTGCCGCAACACATCCCACGTCATGTCATAGGTCGGACCGAGGATGAAACTGCCGCACCAGTAGAACAGCAAGGTGCCGAGCAGCGCCAGGCTGATGCCGGCCGAGACGATGATAATGTATTTCCACGCCGCCTCGATGCTTTCGGCCATGCGTTCGAAGCTGACGAGAAAGGTGCTGACAAGCGTCGTCAACTCGATGGCGATCCAGTAGAGACCGGCATTGTTCATCACCGCGCTCAGCAGGATGGTAAGCGCAAACCCGGCAAACAGGGCATAAAAGCCCCACAGCCTGGCGTCATCGCCGAGCAGCCGCATGTAGCCGATCGAGAAAATCGAGGCCAGCAGATAGACGATGGCCGTGCACAGGATGACCCATGCGCCGATCATATCAAGGACGATGTAATCGCCCCAGAAGTAATAGGGCCCGCTGGCGCTCAGCGCCGTCAGCGCCAGCCCCGTCGCGAACACGACGAGGCTGGCTGCGAGATTGAAGCTTTCGGCAAGACGCGGCGCACGCACCGCAACGCAGGCAGCGGCCGCCACTGCCGGCGCGATCATCATGATGAGGAGGAGTGCGCCCGTCATCGTCAGCCCACCAACCGCTTGAGATCGAGGCTGCTGGTGCTGCCGACATGCGCCACGAGGTACTGAACCAGCATCCCGAAGCACGCCACGATGATCAGCAGATCGAACAGGATCACGATCTCGATGAGCATTGGCATGCCGGGCACCAGGATCTGGGCGCCGAGGAAGATGCCGTTCTCGAGCACCAGAAGGCCGAGGATCTGGCTCAAAGCCTCATGGCGAACCGCCAGCATGAGGAATCCGATCAGCTTCATCGACAGCATGATCGTCAGCGCCAGCACCGCTACCGTGCCGGCAAGCCCGAGCGACTGGCCGATGTTATGGGCAACCGCCAGGGCAAACACGACGCACAGCGCACCGGCGACCAGCGCCGAACTCGGCTGCAGGATTTCATGGATCTCGCGCGCAACGTTGAGGCGGCGGATGATGCGCCAGATCAGGTAGGGCAGGAACAGGCCACGGAACAAGGCGGTGAGCGCCGCGATGACGTAGAGTTCTGGATAGCTACCGTAAAAACCGACCGCTGCCGATACTCCGGCGATCACCCAGGATTCTGCCGCGAAGGCATAGAGATAATTGCTGAGCCAGCGCGAGCCCAGCATCACGAAGGCCAGCATCAGACTGACAATCGCCAGAAGGCTGATGATCGATGTGGCGAGCGGACTGAGATTGACGACGAGCATGCTCACACCAGTTGCGTTGCGATGATGGCGAGGATGGCGAACACGAACGAGGCCGCCAGCAACTCCTGATAGCGGTAGAACCGCAGGCGCGACTGTGCCGTCTCGACCACGACGACGACAGCGGCAACGAGGAGAAACTTGCCCATGAGGGCCGCGACCGACCCGAGGAGGCCGCTGGCCGTGCCCGCATGCGACAAGCCCCACGGGATCAGCAGCACATTGCAGAAGATCGTGTAGAGGATGAACTGCTTCATCATCGAGGCCCACTTGATGAGCCCGAGCAGCGGCCCGGAATATTCGAGGATACGGGCCTTCTCGATCATGTAGACCTCGATATGGGTGCTGGAATGAATGGGAAGCCGGTCGGTCTCGACGGTCAGCAGGATGAAGAAGGCCGCGATCAGAAAGAGGTGAGCCGGGTTCCAGTAGACGGCGGGATTGTCAACGAGAAGGTGATTGACGGCGAAGGGCAGCATCGCCTTGGCGATGAGAGTGATGCCGACAAACACGAGAATAAGGGTCGGCTCCGCCAGGACAGCCACCATGACGGCGCGGCTCGATCCGATACCGCCATAGGCGCTGCCGCTGTCGAGGCCGGCAAGCACGACCATGAACGAGCCCAGTGTGAGGATGAGTCCGCCGCCGAGGATGTCGCCCATGTCGGACAGCGGCAGCGGAAAATCAGTCAGCACGGGGAGCAGGATCGGCACCGTCATCATCGCGGTAAATGCCACGAAGGGCAATGCCCAATAGATCCAGGACGCGGTTTCGGGGACGATGATCTGCTTGTGGAACAGCTTTCGCAGGTCGCGGTAAGGCTGCAGGATTCCTGGCCCCTGGGCAAACTGGACGCGTTCCTCGAACTGCACGATCACGCCTTGCAGCAAGGGCGCCAAGCCGAGCACGGCGAGCACCTGACAGATCTGCAGGACAATGTCGCGGGCGATCATGATGGGTCGCGGGCAATCATGATGCCCCCCTGAGCGAGAGGCCGAAGACGCCAGCGCCGCGCGCACTGCGCGTAGTGTCACACCGAATGGTCGGATGAGTCAGGGTGGGCAAACACAACTCCTCTTGTCCATAACAAGATAAAAGAAGTCATTAGCCCCCAGGGCGGTTTAAGGCGGAACTTCATCGCCTTGCTGGCCAAGCCAGTAATGAGCACCAATATGGACAATTGCGCCGGCCTGTCAAGCCAATTCAATCGAACGGTGCCTGCTGGTGGAAATCGCCGCGAACGGGCTTTCCGCTACGCAACCGGCGTCTGACGCGCATTACGCCCGCGAGATAGAGGGCGGCTGGTGATGGGAGACAAGGGGGCGCAGGTGGCGCAAAAGCTCGTCCCCGAGTTCCATCGTACGGCTGGCATCGGTCTGCGCCAGATGGATGTATTCCGTTCGCGTTTCGCTGGACAGGTCCGATGGCGAGGTAAGCAATCGAAGTCGCTCGGAAAGCGCCGCCAGGCGGGTATAGAAATAGGTCAGTTCGCGTGGAAATGGCGCATTAAAGACGTCAAGCTGTCCGGCATTTGCCTCGTAGACGACGACGTGCGGCAGCGCCGCGGCACATTCCGCGGCTGAGGATTCACATGCAACGCCCTCATCGTGCTCCTGCAGGACCGGATTTCTCTCGATGATACGCAATACCGCAGCGATTTCGCCGATGAAAGCCGAAGCAAGGTTACGTCGGGTGCGCCAGACACCAAATCTAAATGCGAACAACATCTCAGGCCCTCACCAGTCATCCGACAAGTTCCATGCCGCGTGCGGCGAACTGGTGTTGGTCAATTAAAGAGCCTACCATGCGCAACACTGGTAGGAGTCATCAGTCCGATACCGACTTACGCGGGGACTGCTTGCCCTGATAGCATTTAAAATCTAGCAGTGAAGCATGTGCCGGTCAATCAGCAATCACGGCCATTGTCCGCATGCCTTCTTTCATAGCCGGAACCAGCACCGGGGATGTCGGGGACACGGTCAAAGTGTATAAGGAAGTTCTGAACAATTATTGCTGACGGCTCTATGAGGTGGTCCTGGAAATTCGGACAGGGTGCTAAGATACATCCCAACCAGGTGAGCACGTGGAAGCGCCGGGCGGTGGATGGTCTGGGCGAGGTGTTCTCAAACGGTGTGGACGGTGCCATCCGGGATCATGAAGCGGAAGTCCGCGACCTTCATGCCAGGATCGGGGAGTTGACCGTCGTCAACGATATCAGCCAACGCCGCCGCAAGCGGATCGAGGAGATCTTCGGCTGGGTCAAGGTCCAGGGTGGCCAGGCCAAGACCAGATTCCGGGGCCACCAGCGGGTCGAAGCTTGGTTCACCCTGGCGTTGCGAGACTGTCCGATCTTCTGTGTATCTGTGAATTAGTCCATGCTACCAAACCGAAGGAGCATGACGACAATGACCTTATCGAACAAACTACGGGACGACCTGCTCAGCGGGGTTGAACGACCCG
>Ga0114931_10008532_pt1 | contig 12395 bp, 12 predicted proteins | sample 2SBtaG_FD_89579 | JGI IMG/M metagenome (GOLD analysis project Ga0114931, IMG submission 89579) | Deep subsurface microbial communities from Kolumbo volcano to uncover new lineages of life (NeLLi) - 2SBTROV14_V59a metaG | ecosystem: Environmental > Aquatic > Marine > Volcanic | place: Kolumbo...
CATCCTTTCCTTAAGCCAAACCGTTCACACCTGCCGGGTCGACCGGCCGATGCTGCTGGGTACTGTGGACCGCAGCAAAGCAGAGCGACAGCGTGCTGAGGTTGTCCCGAGCGTTGTGCAGGGGAGGGCGGTCCTGTTCGATGGCACCCATCAGTTCGGCCATCGCGCCATGAAATCCGGCGGGGAACCAGGTTCCCTCGAGTTGGGGTGAAAATTGACCCTTCTCGGTCATGATGGTCACCGTCTGGCGGGACAGATCGGGCCCCTGTGAGCGGGCCGTGCCGGCCGAACCGACCACGAAGGTGTGATCCTCGGGCCCCACGGTCGTGTCACCATCAAGGACCAGCGAAACCTGGGCATCGTCGTAGTCGATCACCGCCTGGGCCAGAAGGGGCGGCGTGGCCTGCTGGCTGGGTGTCCGGTTGATCGACGCATACACGGATCGGGCCGGGCGACCCTCCATCAGGCTGCAGGCAAAATCAAACCAGTGGATGCCAAAATCATACAGCAGGATCTGCCGCACTTGATCGAACGGGGTCCCGTGGATCCAGTTATGGTCCCAGTGCACTGCCAGCCGGATCGCCGACACGCGGCCGATCAGGCCCGCCCGAATCGCCTCGCGCAGGTAGGCAAAATGGGGCGCCCAACGGCCATTCTGATTGACCGCCAGTTTCAATCCCCGTGCCTCGGCCAGATCGATCAATCGGCGTCCCACACTCAGGTCGGTGACAAACGGCTTCTGGCTCAAAACATGCTTGCCCCCGAGCAGGGCCGCTTCGATCAGCTCGGCCCGCTCAGCCGGATGGGGAGTCAGATCGACGATGTCGATATCAGGCCGCTCGATCACTTGTCGATAGTCGGTGGTCACCTCAGCCTCGGGATAAAATTCATCGCGCCGGCGCTGGGCGTTCTGCAGGATCTGGTCGCACAAAATGGGCACCTCGTAGCCCGCTTGCCGATAGGCTTGCAGGTGGGTTTCGCTGATCCCGCCACAGCCGATCAGACCGATTCGCATCACTCGGCCCGGCGGCGGCAGTGGCCGATAGGCCAGTTCGGGCGCTTCGATACGCGGCAGCTGAGCACCCGAATCAAGAGCATAGTTGGTTTTGGACATGGCACGGAGTCCTTCGTTGAGCAACGATCGTTATGCAGTCTTCATTGAGCAGCCTTAGTTGAGCAGGCCCACGGTGCGTTTCTCCCTGGCACTGCGGACCGCGCTGTCGACAATCTGCTGCCCGATTCGACTGGTCCGGGTGGTCACGGGCCCGGTGAGCGTCCGGTCGTGCTCCAGGCAGTCGATCAAGTGGGCGACCGGGTTTTGCTCGGCCAAGGGTAGTGCATCCACCGCAATGGCCTGGCCCGCCGGAACCTGGTCGGTCTGCAAGGTCACCTTGGTGTCGTAATCCCAACTGGCCAGGGTACCGCCGCTGCCGACAAGAATGAAACCGCAGCGGGGTTGCGGCTGCTGGGTCCAAGGGTCGGTGAATGTTCCCCAGCGCGTTTCGAACTTGCTCAGGCCGCTCGGGTAGCGGGCTACGGTGAGACTGTGCTCGTCCACTTCCAGGCCTGCCGGTTGGTCGACCATCGAGGTCACCTCAAGCGGCTTGCTGCCGCCCAGAAACCAGGTTCCCAGGGTCGTGCCATAGCCAAGGTAATCCAACAGCGAGCCACCGCCGCGGGCCCGCTGGTAGAACCAGCTGTGCGGCTTTTCGCGCTGCACCTCCTCGGCCGTGCGGACACGCTTATCGGCCGTATGCCACAAGGGCCCCCGATTGCCATCGTAATAGTGGACTTCCAACACCTGGCCGATGGCGCCCTCGTCGATCAGTCGTTTTGCGGTTCGATGCGACGGGTACCAGGCCAGGGGCCAATTGATCAACAACTGCTTGCCGGTCGCGGCCATGGCCTCGACCATCGTGTCGGCCTCGGCCAGGGAAGCGGCAAAGGGCTTTTCCATGATTAGATGGGCACCGTAGGGAGCCACTTTCCTGGTCCACTGGCCATGCAGGGCGGTCGCCGGACAAAGCAGCACGATGTCTGGCTCCGTTTCCTGGAGGCAGTGGGTGTAATCGGTATAGACACACCGGGAAGGCACCTTGAAATTATCGATCGCCTCGCGCATCCGCTCGGGCTGCGCATCGCACAGTCCCTCGATCCGGGCATCCGGATGTTCGTAGGCGCTGCGCAGATTGTCGCCCATGTGGATGTGGTCGAAGTTGATTCCCGCAATTTTCCATTTGGCCATTTTCCATCAGGCCCCGGGACAGGACCTCCCTGGTTCGCAAGCGCTCTTGGTATGAAAAGTACTGAGCGGGCCGGCGGTCGGGCGAAGCCACCAGCTCCGTTCACTCCAGGCTAGAAATCTCCAGCCGGCAAGTCAACCAGCCGCCAAGAGAATCTCAGTAGTACCAAGAAAGGCTGATGAAGCCGACTCGGTGGCGCACTAGCATTAAAAAATGCTGGTTTCTGGCGGCTTATCGCCCTGACCCGCGTAGGGCTGAGCGGTAATTTGAAACTACCGATCTGTCCAGACACAACGAGTGCATTCGCTTGCCCTAACTGGAAAGCGATTCTTTCTCGATAAGAAAACGCTGCCTATCCCTACCGGCCCTGGACCTGGTCTTCCAGCAGCCGCCGCGCGCTTTTCGTGGCAGCGCCCCATTGGCCATGGCGGGCCTGTTCGACAATGCCGGCTAACCAGTTTGCTTCGGTCGCCGTGATTTCCGCGCTTGAGCGTGAAGATTCGATGCGACTGGCTAAGGCATCCAGGCGGGCCGCATCGTGCCGATTGGTGATCGAATACAATGCCTTGGAAAGCTCGTAAGCCTGCGGGCCTATTTCGCCGTAGCCACCGCGACTGAAATACCAGACCGTAATCATGGTCAGCAGCAGGCAGACTGCTAGAATTGAGTTTCGAGAAGTTGAATCCATGCTCAATACTCCTGGCCGATGGTTTCGCCTTCGGCAATGCTTGAAAGCTCCGCGAACAGAATCAGATGGATGTCGTCGGACACAAAACGCACCGACCCATCTCCAAAACCGACTTGCCCGCCACCAGGGTGTTCGGAGTACATCTGGCCGACGTGAAACGTCGGAAAATTGATTGGATGAATAATCGGAAAACCGGTGATATCGAGTTCGCCACCGGAAGGCCCCGCATGGACCAGGGTGAGCGTGGCAGCCGCATCCGGACCATTTTCGGGCGACTTGAATTTTGGCCAGGTGTAGGCGCCTGGCACCACTCCCACCCAGGTCTTATCACTCAGGGCAGAAGTATGCTCGCCGAGAAATATCGTGTTGGACGTTCCGTCGGTGATGTCGCGCATGCGGGTTCGAGAATTACGATAAAATGGCCCATTCGCGACCCGCGACACATCGCCGTCGACGGTGATCGTTGTGGTCGTGGATTGGTAGATATTGGTAAAAATGACTGCGGTGGAGTTTGCCCCGCATTCTCCCCAACACGATTCCTGGCCATGGCTGGCTACGTAATGCGATCGGCCCAGCAATATTTCTTTTCCGCCAATGTACAAGGGACCGCCGCCCTGATCCTGGACAACAAACGGCTCGTTACCGCCACTGGCGGACGGACAGAGGAAGACCGGCAAGCTGGTGGCGATCATGTTAGTATAAGATGCGTCCCAAATTGGTACTTCCGGATCGATAGAAGTCGCCAAAGGCGACTGTTCCAGGTAGGATAGTAACGAGGTGCCCCAGCCCCAGCCAGGGGCTGCGTCCCAGGTAAGCGGATCAATCCTGGCCGTGGCGGGGCCCTGGCCGTTACGAGTGGCATAAGAAACATACCCAGGCGGGAAAGCCTGTCGAGCCGCATGATAGGACTGTAACGCCAGCCCCAATTGCTTGAGATGGTTACCGCAGTTCATCCGTCGTGCTGATTCGCGGGCCTGCTGAATGGCCGGCAGGAGCAAGGCAACCAGGATGCCCATGATGGCAATGACCACCAGGAGTTCAACCAGGGTGAAACCACGATTTTTTGGCCGGATCATAGAACGGTTCCTAGTGGATCAACTGCCGGAAAATTTAATTTGGGCTGCCACGCACGTGGCCCCACAGCACTCGCAAGCCTGATGTAGCATAGGCTACACCGCCCATTGTAGCCCTGGCTACATTTATGACAAGTGGAGCTGGACAACTTTTTTTCATCCTGCTGAAATCAGGGAGCCCGGACCGTGGCAGTGTCTAAACGACAGAAAAACAGTCATTCGCGCACACGCTCAGACCATGCTACGGAGTTAGCCGAAGACTACGTGGAAGCGATTGAAGCCATTATCCAGTCGCAAGGGGCATGCCGGGCAGTTGATCTGGCGGAGCAATTCGAGGTTAGTCATGTTACGGTCAATCGAACGATTGGGCGGTTGCAACGTGATGGTTACGTAACCACCTTGCCCTACGCCCCCATTCAATTGACCAAAGCTGGCAAACGTCTGGCCAAGGCCTCCCAGCAGCGGCACGAGACGGTTTACCATTTTCTCTTGGCCTTGGGCGTCAACAAAAATACTGCGGCTGTGGACAGCGAAGGCATGGAACATCACGTCAGCCCAGAAACATTGACCGCCATGGAAAAGTTCCTGGAAGACCCTCCTTGAGACGGATGGCAAGCGGCTATTTACGTCTGAATTGCAGACTCTTCTTGAGGCGTTCGCCATGCTACCCGGAGATCTCGTTGCGAGATGCCCCGGGCACAACCTTGATCGGGATTCGCAAGTGACCCTAGCCAAGAGCCAGCATCACAAACACCATCACAAAGATCGCGACCGTTTCAATGATACCGAGAACCGCAAGGTAGTTTGTGAAGCCTTCGCCTGTCTCGGCGAGTGCATCGGACCCTGCCGCACCGGCACGTCCCTGCAACCAGGCGGACACGCCCATACCAAGGCCTGCGAACATGCCGGCAAACAGAAGGCCCTGCCAGGGCTGGCCATCAGAGATTTTGTTTTTCATGATGAACATGAGCACAATGCCGTAAATGGTCTGTGAGAGCGGGGCCCCCACGAATGTCAGCAGCATGAAGGGGGCCGCTTTGCCCTGTGCATAACACTTCTTCCAGGCTCCAATGGCAGCAGCACCCGCTACGCCTGTACCCAGGGCGGATCCGACGGCGGCGATTGCGAGGGCCGCGATGCCCCCCAGTTTTCCCATTGCGACATTCAGTGTGATTTCTTCCATGGCTCCGTACTCCTTCTATTCTGTTTAGGGTCCGTTGTTGGCTTACTGTTGACGCGGCACCCGCGCAAATGGTCGATAGGGGATGCCCTTCCACTCGAGATTCTTATGCAAGCAAAACTCCAGCGTGTTCAGACGCACTCCGTGAACCAGGATTCCGAGTGCGCAGAGAATGATGTTGAGTCCATGGCCTGCCAGAAGAATAAGCGCCATGATGGGAAGGGTCCAGATACGCTCCCAGCCAAGGTCCATGGCCATGCCGTTGAAGCTCTGTGCGACGGATAGTGAGGCGAGTCCTACCGCGAAAAGGCGAATGTAGGAGACGATATCGACGAAGCAATTCACAAGTGTGAGCGGGAACATAGCATGATGGATCCAATCTTTTTTCATCTCTTTAAGCGGGGTCATAAAGAGTAGGATCAAGGCAACGCTGACAAGGAGCAGGGGCATGAAGATGGAGGGTAGGGGCTGCTGCAGAACCATGTTCAACGCGGTGAAGTACATGGACCAGACCAAGCCGATCCAGCCAACCTGCGCCAATGTTTTCAGACTCGGTGCCAGAACGATGGCATTCCACACATGAGCAATACTGAGGTGTATGGCCCCAATCAGGAAACAGAGCTGCATGATGTGACTTTGGGCGGTATCCCCTGTGAGCCATCTCACCTTGGTGCTTTGCAGGAGGCGCGGCAGCGCGTCGGGACGGATACCGAAGTAGTTCCCAGTGAGAGCACCCCAGATGATGGTTCCGACGCTGAGGATGCCGAACAGTACAAAGGGATACGCGGGGGCCCCGGGCTTCTTCTTTCGCGCAAGGAGTGTGACGATCAGCAATAGAAGACCGTATCCCGCGTCTCCGATCAGAATGGCGAAGAAGATGCTGAAGAAGATCAGGAATACGCCGCTAATGTCGGCCTCGTGGTACCCGGGAAGAATCGCCAGCATCTGGAGCACGGCTTTGATGGGGGTTACCCAGCACGGGAGCTTCAGAAATGTGGGGACGGTATCCTCATCAGAAGGATCTTCGATTAGCAGGCCCCAGCCATGCTCCGCGGCGGCCGCCTGGACAGCTGGAACAGACTCTTCAGGGCAGAAGCCCTTCATAAATGCGATTGTGCCATGTTGGCCGATGGTGTCGTGCACATCGGCGTAGCGGGCGGCTTCTTCGCGCCCATGCAAGGCCTTTTCAATGTTCGCAATCAAGGCGGTGAGCGTGGTGAGGCGTTCATTGATAGAATCGAGGGAATGCTTGGTTGAGCGGATTTCAGCTTCCAACTGCCCCAGCGATTTCTCGGGAAGATGAAACTCGGGGACCGCGACATTGAAATCGCCTTTACCGACGAGCGCAAAGTGGGTGCCGGTCTTGTCCGTATTCAGCACATGCAGCAGGACGCCCTCGGGGAGCTCCACTGAGTCAAGATCGCGTGAGTGGTAGAGCTTTACCGTGATTCCCTTTTCCGCGAGGTCCTTGATGGCTTCCGGGTTAAAGTCACCATAGGGGAGCAAGTCGTGCCGGGCTTGTCGCAGGTTGGTGAGTTCCTCTTCCAGACGGCGGTGCTTCTGACGCTGCTCGCAAACGAGTTCAATCTGTGCATCAACATCGCTGGACGGGGCGGTAGATGGCTTCGGTTCATGGAGATGCTGTGTATAGGATTGCAGTGTGGTCAGGGCCCTTTTCGCATGATCCACCCGTACGTGGGCGACCTCGGAGGTAGCTCCCGAGGGTTCTGTGCATGGCGTGACGTGGAGCACCCCGAGATCCCGCAGGACTTCCAGTGTGGCTTCCGAATCGGTACCCAGGCACAGGATAGAGAGCTTTTGCATAGGCGCTATCATATTGTCTACTTCTCTGTCCGTTTCTTGGCCAGTTTTCCGCGCGCCACGGCGGCCGTCCGCTCATCGCCCAGGTAGATCTTAATCATGCGAATATTCTCGCGGCACTCGGGAATCTTGACCTTCTCAAACAAGTTTACGCGTTGCGAGGTCGTGCGAAGCTCCTCGGTGATCAAGCGGCGCTGTTCCTCCAAAACCTCGATTTCCGCGCGGAGTTCCATGAGAGCGGAGAGGGCATCCTGCGCGTCATCAAGCCATGTCGGTGTCGCGAAGAGGTCGAGCGGTGCTCTCTCGATCACCACGTTCTTGAAGACGGGGATCACGACCCCGGCGATGTTTCCGGTGTCCGTCTCGACACCCTGCAGTGAAATCAGAGATCCCAGTGGAACAGGCTCTGCAAAAAGGGCTGACCACGTTTTGAGTCCCTCCATGGCAGAATCAAAAGCGGCTTGACGCTCGTCGAGCAGGGTGTCGACAGCCTGGATCTCCGCCTGTAATTGCTGCTTTTTAAGCTGTAGCATCGGCAGGAAGCGATCGTAACGGGAGAGGGCCTCGTTTTGAGCCTTCAGCTCGTTTTTCGTATGCTTGATTTTAGCCATAAAGGGGTTTCAAGGGTTGGACTTAAGGCTAGCCCGGGAAGGGTTCTGTCGCTTCCTCCGAATCCTCGGCAAAGGCTTCTGGCTCGGGTTTCGATGCATCAAGTTGGGCCTTATTGGGCCAGAATTTATCAAGCAGGGCTGAGTTGATTCCGGTTTCCATCGGCTGGAAGCAGTCCGCCAGAATCTGCCACCCGAGGTACAGGGCCCCCTCGAGTGAGATGTTGACGGAAAGGTCCATCATTTCCTTCTCAAAGCGCTGGCCGTACTTCAGAAGTTTCTGATCCCAGCTGCTCATACGGAAGCCCATGGTCTGCTTCTCCAGGACCTCACGGTAGCCCGCGAAGAGCTGAATCATCGTGTCCATGATGGTACGATGGTCGTCACGCGTGTCGCCATTCACCAGCTGCTTGAGTCGGCTGAGCGAACCGAAGGGCTCGATGCGTCCACCTCTCAGATAGAACTGCCCCTCAGTGATGTATCCGGTGTTGTCCGGCACGGGGTGTGTGACGTCGTCACCAGGCATGGTTGTTGCGGCCAGAATGGTGATCGATCCGGCCGTGTCGAAGTCGACGGCTTTCTCATAGCGCGAGGCCAACTGGCTGTAGAGGTCGCCGGGATAGCCTCGGTTAGAGGGAATCTGTTCCATCGTAATGGCGATTTCCTTCATCGCATCGGCGAAGTTCGTCATGTCGGTGAGCAGCACCAGAACTCGCTTGCCTGCCAGCGCAAATTGCTCGGCAACTGCCAAGCTAATGTCCGGCACCAGTAGGCACTCAACGACTGAGTCGGCGGCGGTATGAACGAACATCACGCTACGTGAAAGCGCTCCACTCTCTTCCAGCGTGTCACGGAAGAAGAGGTAGTCATCGTGCTTGAGTCCCATACTTCCAAGAACGATGACGTCGACTTCTGCTTGAAGCGCAATACGGGCAAGCAGTGGGTTGTACGGCTCTCCGGCGCGGGCGAAAACTGGAAGCTTCTGAGATTCGACGAGCGTGTTGAAGACGTCGATCATCGGAATACCGGTACGTACCATATTCTTGGGGATGATTCGCTTCGCCGGATTCACGGAGGGACCGCCAATGTTGACCATGTTGTCGCGCAGGATGGGGCCTTTGTCTCGCGGCACACCGCTACCCGTGAAGACGCGCCCCAGCAGGGCGTCTGAAAAGGCGACTTGCATAGGATGTGACAGGAATCGTACCTGAGCATCGGTGGCGACACCTTTGGCACCGGCGAATACCTGCAGGAAGACCTCGTCATTGTGCAAACGAATGATCTGGGCCAGGGATGTTCCCGTTCGGGAGGTGACTTCCGCCAGCTCTTTGTACTTCACGCCCTTCGCGCGAATGCTGATGACGTTACCGGAGATGTTTTCAACGCGATGATATACCTTATGCATGAACGGCGACCTCCGATAGGGTGCTCAGAAGCTGCCTCTCGAGCTTTTTGAATTCTTCATTCTGCATGTCTGCAAAGTTCCAGTCTTTATGCATTTGTGTGAGTCGATGGAAAAAGTGCCGTCCCGCTTCCTTGTCGGCGAATTTCATCGGGGTTCTCAGAATGTCGACCAGGACGCCAAAGACGTGCTTCTGGCGGTCTTCGTGGGTAGCCCCATCGACCGCGTGGAACGCGTTCTGTTGCAGGTAGGCGGCGTCGAGGTACTCCGACTTTAAGTAGATAACAAAATCCTCCATGGCGGTGCCTTCTTCGCCGACCACCTTCATCATCTGCCCGATCTCGGTCCCCATTTTCAGCATCTCACGGGCGTAGCTGACATCCTCGCCCTGCACAACGCTGGGATATTTCGACCAGCTGTCGAGCGGGTCGATGGCGGGGTAGCGGCGCGCGTCTGAGCGGGAGCTGGAGAGTCCGTGGAACGCGCCGACCACCTTCAGCGTGGCTTGCGTCACGGGTTCGTCGAAGTTACCGCCAGCCGGGCTGACCGTTCCGCCGATGGTGACCGAGCCGAGGCTCCCGTCCTTGAGGCGAACGATTCCGCCGCGCTCGTAGAATGCCGCAATCACGGATTCTAGATAAGCGGGGAAGGCTTCTTCGCCAGGGATCTCTTCGAGGCGTCCTGAGGTCTCGCGCAGTGCCTGCGCCCAGCGTGATGTGGAGTCGGCGAGCAGCAGTACGTTCAGCCCCATTTGGCGGTAGTACCCGGCCAGCGTGATTCCCGTGTAGACGGAGGCTTCACGGGCGGCAACCGGCATCGAGCTGGTGTTACAGATGATGATGGTTCGCTCCATGAGGCTTCTGCCGGTTCGGGGGTCGGTGAGCTCGGGGAACTCGCGCAGCGTCTCAACCACCTCTCCCGCGCGCTCGCCACAGGCCGCGATGATTACAATGTCGACATCCGCGTAGCGGCTCGTGACCTGCTGCAGGACGGTCTTGCCGGCGCCGAATGGCCCGGGAATACAGTACGTGCCGCCATGGGCAATCGGAAAGAATGTGTCCATCGAGCGGCACTGCGTAACGAGAGGCTCGGTGGGGCGCAGGCGTTCGGCATAGGCCCGAATCGGAAGTTTGACCGGCCAGCGCTGCAACATGGTGACATCGTGCAGTTCGCCGCGTTCGTCTTTGAGCCTAGCGATGGTATCGTTTAGCGTGCAGGAGCCCGCCGAGGCGAGTTCTTCAATCGTGTAGGTGCCACCCATCACGAACGGCACCATAATGCGATGTTTGAAAATGCCCTCGGGAACCGACCCCAGTGTTTCGCCTGCGGTGATTTCAGCGCCCACCGTCGCGGAGGGAGTGAAGTTCCACTTCTTGTCGCGGGGCAGGGCGTCGAGGTGAACTCCGCGCTGCAGGAAGAAGCCACACTGCTCTGCCAGAGGGCCCAGGGGGCTCTGGAGGCCATCGTAGACTTGTGTCAGGAGACCGGGACCAAGCTCAGCCGACAACATATGCCCGCTGAACTCCACGGTGTCGCCGATGCTTAGGTCCGCGGTGTCTTCGAATACCTGCATATCGGCCTGCCGCCCGCGAACACGCACGACTTCGCACATAAGGCGAAGATCGCCCAGGTGGACAAAGCCCACCTCGTTCTGGCTGACAGCGCCTTCAAACGCGACGGTCAACATGTTGCCGTTGACGCCGACGATCGTGCCGCTGCTTTGATCCATGATTCAACTCTCGTTATGCGCAAGGTCCGCCCGTGGCGGCCATGCGCGGTTGTCTTTCCTACGGTGCTGCCGTAGCAGCATCGATCTTTGTACTGTCTGTCTTGTTTTCAGGAGTCTCAGAAATTGCCGATTTGATGCGGGTCATCCCGCGTTCGCTATCCATGCCGGCCCATCGCTCGCTGAGCTGTAACTTCACGCCATAAGCGAGTACGGCCTTGGCGCAGAAGAGGTCCACGCCGACGATGTCATCAAGTATTTGCCAGCGGATACGGTCCAGGGCTTGTTCGCGCACCAGTGGGGTCGGCAGGTTGAAGGCTTCTTCAACGCCTTCTTCGAGACACACATCGAAGCCGATATGGTCCCGGATGAAGGTTCCCGCATCTTCCTGTCGGCGCACAGCACGCAGGCGCGCCGCCGCGTTGCGTAGTTGTGTCTCGCGAGCGCTCCAGGCTTTAATAAAGGGGTGGTCGCTCCCCGTGTTCGTGGCCTCTGGAGCCAGCGCCGTGGTCAATGCCTGAAAATCACGATCGGAGAGGTGGTCTTTACACAACGACAGGAATGCCGGGAGCCCCATGCTGGGCGCGGCGTTCAGCGAAATGCCGGGAAGGCTGGAAACAAGGTAGTAGTAGCTCATCGCTTAGGCAACTTCGTCGCTGGGCATTGATTGTTTGATGATTTCGGCGAGCTGCGGACGCAGGAGACCGCAGAGGGCTTCCGTTAGGGTCGCACCGGTAAAGTCGTGCTGAACATTGCCGTTCTCTACTGAGACAGCAAAGCCCGAAACGATGTTCTTGTCACCCTTAATCGATAGCCCCTTCTGCATCTCGACGGACATTTCGCTCAGGAAGTAGGCGTTGACGCTCTCGCGTTGGGCCTCGCTCAGGAGGACTTCAATGCCGCTACCTGTATCTTTCGCGCAGTAGGCTGTCACGACGCTCTTCACCAAGGCCGGAAAATCGGCGGTGGAGAGGGCGGCATCGACTCGCGCCGATATGATTCCCCGCAGTGTGGCTGTAATCGAATCGCCAACCGAAAGGATAACATCCCGGGCTGCTTGCGATACGGCACTTTCGCCACGCTGCTGGAAGAGCTGGCCATCTTCGCGTGCCTTGTCGAGTATTGCTTTGGCGTCAGTTTCAGCTTTCTTAACCAGATCGGCGGCCTTGGCTTGAGCCTCTCCGACGATCCGAGATGCCTCCGCATTGGCCTTTTCAATACCGTCTTTTTGGATACGGTCGAGCAATCCCTGCAGTTCCTCAGTCATGGTTGGTCGCCTGTTGGTTTGTGTCCTATGTATTGGTCTGCGGCGTGTGCCAGGGTGGCCGTGCGTAGGGTCCCGAGGGCCAGCGATAGAAGTTTGCATGTGTTCATGAGTACCTCGTCAATGGTCTCCTAGGTGACACCATTTTGACATGTGGGATTCCCCGACGCAAGAAACATGCCCATACTTAGAACGTTGGTACTCAATGTGAAAACGCTAGCTGAAAAGGGGGACTGGCTCCGTGCCGTTGGTGTGTAAAATCGCCGCGAAATGTTACGTCATGGTGCCTGTCCCCCTTTTCAGCGGCCCCTCAGTTGGTCCGACGACAAAAGGGGACAGGCACCGAGCGAATCACACTTTTCGACGGGTTTTATACGCTCCGACGCTCAG
>Ga0114931_10008533_pt1 | contig 12394 bp, 6 predicted proteins | sample 2SBtaG_FD_89579 | JGI IMG/M metagenome (GOLD analysis project Ga0114931, IMG submission 89579) | Deep subsurface microbial communities from Kolumbo volcano to uncover new lineages of life (NeLLi) - 2SBTROV14_V59a metaG | ecosystem: Environmental > Aquatic > Marine > Volcanic | place: Kolumbo...
ATTGGCGATGTAGAAATTGAGGTAGCTGGCGGGCAACAGCGCGCCGCGGCCGTCGGTGATCGCGCCCGGAGATGGCACCAGCACCAGCTCGAAGTCGGCGAGCGCGGACTGGATCGCCACTAGCACGTCGCGGTTGGGATCGCCGGGCGCCGGGTCGCCGACCGCGACCACGCCAGGAGCGACGAAGCGCGCCAGGGTGTCGACGTGTCCGTCGGTATGGTCGTTGATCAAGCCCCGCTCCAGCCAGCACACGGAGCTGATGCCAAACGCTTCGGCCAGCAGGCGGTCGACTGCGGCCTCGTCGAGCTGCGGGTTGCGGGTCGGGTTGAGCAGGCACTGCCGCGTCGTGATGGCGGTGCCGGTGCCGTCCACTTCCAAAGCGCCGCCTTCGAACACCAGGTCGAGGGCGTGCACGGGCACGCCGAGGTGCGCAGCGATCGCCGCGCCGAGCTGGGGATCGTGGTCGAACAAATACGAGCCGCCCCAGCCGTTGAAACGGGCGCACACCGCGGTGAGCACACCGTCGCGCACGGTGAACGATGGCGCTGTGTCGCGCAGCCAGATGTCGCCGTAGGGCAGGGCGCACAGCTCGGCATCGATGCCGCTGAGCGCCGCGCCCGCCCGCGCCGTGATCGCGTCGCCGTGGCTCAACACGCGCAGGTGCTCGCTGGCAGCGATGGCGCGACACACGGCGACGAATGCGGCGCACAAATCGTCGTAGCTGGCACCGAACGCGGCCAGATCGTCCTGCCACGGCTCGGGTTTTGGCCAGGCTAGCCAGCAGGCGGCGTGGGGTTCCCATTCGGCTGGACGCACGGGGCATCTTACCCATCCACAGCGGGCTTCGGCGCTGGTCAGCGGCTCCTGCGTGCAGGCACTATATTTCGATGAGCCGTTTTCTCGGCGCCAAGACACCTCGGTTAACCAGCGGGAATTCTTTCGCTCACAAAGTTGCCCGGCACTCCAAAAACCCGATCGAGATCAAGACTCTGGTGTTAAAGTGCCGGCTGTCGCCCAGTAGGACGACGTCCGCTCTGGTAAGGGGAGGTGTTTCAATGCGGATGAATGTAGTTCTCGTTTTCGCTTCGGTAGTGCTGTACGCCTGTGGGCCGGCAGTCACAGATGACCCATTCAACGGCGATAGCCCCGACGGAGCGCCCGGCCAGGCCGATGCGCGGCAGTCGCCGAACGAATTTGCCGACGCGGCGCCGCCCGAAGCGTGCTCGAAGATGGACATCCTGTTCGTCATCGACGACTCGGGCTCGATGTCGGAAGAGCAGAGCAACCTGGCTTCCAACTTTCCCGCGTTCATCAACGTCATCAACAACTACGTCAACCAGTCCGGGGACGCGTTGGACTACCGCATCGGTATCACGACCACCGGTCGCGACCTCAACTACACCATCTCGGTCGGCGGCATCAGCCTGCCGTTTTCCGAGTCGGGAGACAACGGCGCCTTGCGCCAGGGCTCGGGCATGACCCGGCGCTGGCTCGAGCGCAACGATCCCAACGCCGCGAGCACGTTCGCCTCGGTGGCCCAGGTCGGCACGGGCGGACCCAGCATCGAGATGCCGCTGCTGGCGGTCGACTGGGCGCTCAACGACCGCGTCGCCGATGGAACCAACGCCGGCTTTTTGCGCGACGACGCGTTGCTCGCCCTCGTGATCCTTACCGACGAAGACGACTGCTCGCGCGAGGACAACAACTTCACCATCAGCAGCGACGCGTGTACGCCCAACACCCCGCCGCAGGTGCACACCGTCGATAGCTACATTTCGATGCTGGACACGGTCAAGGGCGAGCGCGGCCGCTGGGCCACGGCGGTCATCGCCGGTCCGAGCTCTTGCACCTCCGACTTCGGCGATGCCATCGAGGCCACGCGGCTCAAGCAATTCGTCGCCGACACCGGCGAAAACGCGGTGTTCAGCTCAATCTGCAACGGCGACCTGTCGTCGGCGCTGCAGGACGCCCTCGACAAGTTCAGCGCCGCGTGCGAGAGCTTCCCGCCGATTCCGTAGCCCCGGGCTACTCCTCTGTCTCTGGTTCGGCCTCGGCGTCCTGCGACTCCGGGGCCGCTTCATTTTCGGCAGCGGCGGGTGTGGGGGCGTCGGCGGCAGCGGCGGGTGTGGGGGCGTCGGCGGCAGCGGCGGTCGCTGGTTGCGGGGCGGCCGCCACCGGCGCGACCGGCTCGACGGCTACGCCGCGCGGATCGAGCTTGAGGCGCTGGCAGGCGTAATTCGCGAAGCGGAGCACCACCTGCTCGTAGCCGCCTTCCGTCATGGTCGCGGCCACACCAAACGGCGAGTGGCGACCGACATCGAGCATGGGCCGCACCGCGATCACGTACGCGCGGCCGTCAGGCGCGATTTTGAAATCGACCTGCGCCGCGTCGCGGCAGTCCAGCGCGCGAAAACTCCGCCGCGCCATAGCGCGTACCCAGTCGGCCGTATCGTGCGGCAGCTGCGCCAGCTCGAGATACTCGCTGTCGAGGAGCTCCTCGGCGTACTCTTCAATGTCCTCAGCGAGCGTTTCCACCGCGACCTTCTTGACGGGGGCGGGCGGCGCCTTCGCCTCGGCCTTCGCTTCGGTTTTGGCTTCGCCTTCAGCCTCGGCTCCAGCCTCGGCCTCGGCCTCGGTCTCGGTCTCGGTCTCGGTCTCGGCCTCGGTCTCGGTCTCGGTCTCGGTCTCGGCCTCGGTCTCGGCATCGGTCTCGGTCTCGGTCTCGGTCTCGGTCTCGGTCTCGGCTTCCGCTTTCTCTTCTGCGTTGGCCTCCGCATCCGCGGCCAGCTCCTCGGCCCAGCCTTCCCAGTACACCGTCTCGAGCAGCGGCAACACCTCGAGGGTGCGGTTGCCCATGACAACGGCATGCACCAGCTTGCCCTCCACGAACTCTTCGACCAACACGGGAAGCGTGTAGTCCTTCGCCACCTCCGCGATGCGTTCTTGGAGTTGCTCTCGGTCGCGCAGCGGATGCGCGCGACCTTCTTCTTCGTAGGCATCGTCGAGGGGATGGTTGACGATGACCGGGTGGGCGAAGCTCTCGGTCGTCGGAATCGCGTTGATGTCGTGCACAGCGACGAAGTCGGGCGTGGGCACGTCGGCTTCTGCCAACAGCAGAGCCATGGTCAGGCGGTTGGCGCAGGCGTTGAGGCACACCGAGCCCGAGCCCGTGCACGGATAGCCCTCGAGTGCCAGACAGGCCGGGACCGACGTCGCGTACTCGGTGTAGTCGCCTTCGAGCTCGTCCACTCGATTGACGATCACGTCGGGGCGCTCGACCGCGACCGCGTCGCGCAGCCGCTGCGGGTAGTCTTCCATATTGACAACCGCGGCGTTAAACCCGGAATCATTGAGGATTTGTTGCAGATTGGCGGCGATACCCTGGGCCACATGGAGGCGCGCGCCGCGGTCGACGGCCTCGTCTACCGCGTCCTGGGGGACTTGCTTGGCGAGCGGCTCAATGCTGTAAACGATGAGGAGGTTGAGCTTCCTTCGTTTCGGCATGCGCGCGACGTTCACCATTCCCCGCTAATAACGCGCAGTCGATCCGGTTGCAATCCAACCGGGGTAACTTGTTGTTGCGCGCGGCGTACAAATTACAGCAGAGGAGTCGAAATGGCACACGCACTCGAAAACAAACACATAATTGTCACCGGTGGCATCGGTGGCCTGGGCCAGTCTGTGGTTGCTGCGTTCTTGGATGCGGGCGCCAACGTGCACATCCCCCATTTCGACGACGGTGTACCCGTATGGTTTGATTTGGCGTCCCATGACCGCGTTCACGTGACCAACGCTGTCGATCTAACGGACGCAACCGCAGTGACTGCGTACTACGAGTCACTGCCGGCGCCGTGGGCATCGATTCATCTCGCCGGCGGGTTCGCCATGGCAGACATCGCCGATACATCTGTCGACGATCTGAAGAAGATGTTCGAGCTCAACGTGGTGACCTGTTTTTCGTGCTGCCGCGAAGCGGTCAAAGCGATGCGCAAGGCCGGTGGCGGTGGTCGCATCGTCAACGTATCGGCACGGCCCGCGGTAGCGCCAGTGGGTGGCATGATCAGCTACCTCGTCGCCAAGTCGTCGGTGGCCGCGCTCACCCAGGGCCTGGCCAAAGAGCTCGAGTCCGACGGCATTCTGGTCAACGCGATTTTGCCGTCGATCATCGACACGCCGGCCAACCGCAAGGCGATGCTCGATGCGGATCACGACGCGTGGCCCAAGCCATCGCAACTGGCGCAGACAATCCTGTTTCTCGCGTCGCCGGCCAACCAGGACGCATAGCAACGCCTATGGTGACCTGCGCGTCGACGGCATGGCCATCGCGTTGGACGTCGTCGCCAGCAAGGGCACAGTATCACCGAAGGGGCTCTACTTCACCGACATCATGGTGCGCCTCGACAAACCGGTCGCGAGCCACGATGCGTTCTGGCGCCATGACGGCGACTACTGCACCGCGGGTGTGCGGCTGGCACTGACGCTCAACTGGTCGCTATATATCGACGGTGAGGTGTGGCCGCTCGGTCCGCAGCATCTCGAGCCGATGGACGTGACCATCGATGCCTACACGATGAACGGCAAGCTGTACGCCGAGCTCGACGGCACGTCCGAAGGCGTATTCTGGGACTGGGCGGGCATCGTCGAGTTCTCGGATCTGCGGATGTACACCACCGCAACCGCCCTGCCCCACGTGGACTGACCGTCACATTTCGATATTTGTCGAAGTTGTGTCACGAGGGCTCAGTAGCCCCACTGGTTGGCGGTCCCGCAGTAGTTGGTGTCGCGGCGCAACGACATGCATAAGCCGCGCTCGATCAGCTTGTAGTCCGAGTCTGACTTGTATTGCAGCGAGTAGATCCCATCGGCGTGCGGCAAGAACACGATCGTCCCATTGGCGTCGACGAAGGCTCCCTTCAGGTACGGAAACTCGGGATCGGTGAACAGATCGAAACCGCCATTGGTCAGGGCCACGCCATACCACGGATGGCCGAAGCGGCCGGCGTGAGCAAGCTTGAAGGTAAGGGTCGAATCTGGAGGCTTGGTGACGGACACGACCTCCGAGACCCACATCGACGCGAGCCCCTGCTCATTGGTCGCGCCGTAGAGCAGCGTGAACTCGCCGGTCCATGGGTCCGTGACGTAGCCGTCGGCGTCGACCAGTGGTCGATAGGAGAGGGCCGCGTGCTGTACGGCCAGGGTCCCGGTAGGCCGCTGGGGAAAGGCCCGCAAGGTAATGTCGCGCCACGCGTCGGCGATCGGATCGTAAACGTACAGCAAGACACGCGAGCCGAAGTCGGTCGATAGCAACAGGGTCTGGCTCGGCCCGACGCCGTTGTCGGTTCCCCAATACACCATCGAGGGCGCCATGCCGTTGCTGCCGACGATGCCACCACCGGTGTCGCGAACCAGCCCCGCGTAGGTGAACGACACCGCGCGCGCCGGATTGCTCCACGCCCACTCCAACTCGTTAGCGGCGTTTGGCCAGATCGCGGCGACGATCCGCGTGGTGCCGTAGCGCAGCGGATCGACGTACAGCAGCTGCAACTCGGGTGCGTGAGTGGTTGTGGCGCCCGGGATGAGCTGATACGAGCCCCACGACGTGAGCGTTCCGTCGGACGCCTGTGCGGTCGCCACGGCAACGCGCGCGATGCTCGTCTGCGGATCGATCGTAGTGACATAGATGCGTCCGTCTAGATTGAACGCGTTCACGGTTCCCGTCTTCGGAATCTCCGGGCTCGCGGGAATGGGCGCGGACCATTGCGTACACTTTTTCGAGTCGGGCCCGACCGAGAATCCGTCGGGGCAACCGCCCTCGCGATACTCCACGCTCTGGATGGCGCGGGCGTACTGGACCGTTCCGTTGCCATCGACGAAGAAGATGTACATGTAGCTGCCCATGCGCGCGATGGCGGGCGACGCCCCCGACGCAATCTGGGTCTGATTCTGCGTATGCGCGGCGCAACCGGACGGCGGCCACCAATTGATCGCGGCGCGCACCGGCTTGCTGCAATCATTGATGACGCCGTCGCGGTTCCAATCGACCGATGTGCCCACGGTGGGAATGCCGAAGCCGGCCAGATGATCGACCGGGTATCCGCCCAATCCGTCCAGCTCGCACAGGCTGGCGGGGTTGAGCCTGACGCCCTGGTACAACGAGCCGTCCGAATACCCGATGTCTCCCCACGTCGAATCCGCGTAGTTCATGATCGATGGGTAGATGGGCGAGCAGTTCTTGCCCCAGTCCCAGTCTCTGCCCTCGTGCTCGAGTGACATGGTGTGCCCCAGCTCGTGCATGAACACCTTCACGCGCTGGCGCGGGGAACCATTCGGCAGGCCGACGCCGAAGCGCGTCCCGCTCGTTTGCGCGCCTTCAGCGATGACAGCGTGCATGAAGATGCCGTCGCGGTTGGGGTACCTGTCCGCCCGAAAGTCGTGACCCACCGGAATCGAGTTCGAGTCGCCCCAGTCGCCAAACAAGGTGATATTCGCCGGGTTCTGCGGGTTGAACCCCAGGTCCAGATGGATCCGCACGCCGTCGCTGAGGTCGAGATTGCCCAGGTGAGAGGCCGGGCCTGGCAGCAAGTAGTCGCGCATCGCCTCGGCATCGGCTTCGGTGACCGGTTGGGAAACGAACGTGTCCCAGTAGTCGACTTCGACGAATATGTCCTTGTGGGCGGGGTCCGCTCCCCAACGGGAGAGATACTGCGGCACCGGATTGTCAATACCGAAGACCTCGGCCATGTCCGACAATCCATCGCCGTCGGAATCGCGCAGGTTGCGCACGTTCGCGCACTCCGGCGGTGTGTTCGAATCACACGTTTGCAGCACCCACTCGAGCGCCTCGCCGAGCCCGTCGCCGTCGTGGTCGTTGAACACGTCGTTGGCGAGCAGCGCCACGGGCCCTGGATCCGACGCGCCGTTGAGGTCCATTGCGGCACCGACGATGACGTGTCGGATACTCGCGACTCCGGCGATGCGCGAGCCCAGCCCCACACCGCCGTCGTCGTCCCAGGCCACGCCTTTCCCGTTGGCGTCCAGGCCGATGATGAGCGGATCGCTGGTGCCTCCCGGCAGCGCCTGGGTTTCGAAGGTGTACTCCATGCCAGGAGCACCCGCTGCGACGTTGAGATAGGTGCCGCCGTACGCCTGCACGTCGTATTCGGATACCTCACCCGGGCGGCTCAGGTTCGTGATGCGCAACTTGCACGACCCTGGGGGCGAGCCTGTCTCGACCCTAGCTCGCACCAAGATGATGACGGCGCTTCCCCCGCCGCTGGGAATCGTCACCGTCTCGTCGGTGTAGGCATGGGCCGGAGGAGACGCCGAGTTGGTGAGCAGATCGCTGCCCGCGCCGACGTGCCGAAACACGTGCACCACCGTAGAGGTTCCCGCGGTCAGGCCGAAGGTCTCGAAGCGATAGGTATCGCCCGGCCGCAACACCTTGGAGCGGGTCCAGATCGGTGTTGCATCGACCCAGGCCGCGTAGCCAATCGACGGCAGCGCGGCGGCAGTGACTCCAAACACCAACAATGCCAGCAGCCGTTTCATCGCTCGCTCCTCTCGCGCTTACTGATGCGGGCGAAGTTGGCCTGTTTGAGCGCCTGCTTGTCGACGGCCGGGCGCCGCCGCACGACGTCTTCGTGGGTGGGCGCTCTGATTGGCAGCGGCGATTGACCGCGCTCACACACGAGATAGTCGACCGCGGGCGGCGGCGATGACTCGACGGGTGTCGTTCGGGGCTCGGTCATCGTGCACGCACCGGCGGCGAGCAACGCGACCATCGTCAACCTGACAATGCTCATATCTACGCTCCTTGTTGGACGACTGTTCGTCCACGAATGGTTAGGCTTGCGGATTCTGCGACCGGGCGCTACTGCCCGGCGTATGCACTCGGGAAACGTGCGCGGCGATCCTTGGCTCGCTGTTTGGCGCGCGATTTGGTTTGTTGGATCTTGGCGCCGACGTCAACCGAACCGAACCCTGCGAAGTACGCGTCGCCCATCGAGTATCCGTCGTTGATGTAGCGATCGAACCGGTCGAGTAGGGTTCCAATGGCAAAGCCGCCGGCAAACGATGCGGCCAATGAGGCGACAGTCCGGACCAGGAACAACGCCCGCCCCACCGCAGTAAAGTTGAGGCGATAGAGCGACGCCGCTACAGGAAACACATGCCGCAGCATCAGCCTTGCGTACTCTATCTTTCCCACTGCTGATCCGGCTCCGGTTTCGCTGTACTCCACCTTGTTGGCCAGGTGGCCGAGGACGCCAAGGACACTAGCCCCAATTGTCGCGAAGTTCGTCTTGTTCGTCAGCGTGTCTTGTAGCGTCATGACGGGCGTGAGCGCGACATGCAGCGAATCGATCGCGCCATCCCACGCCGAACCGCCGGGTTGTCCCACGACGGTCGTCTTGCGACTCTCGCGCCCGTCGGGATCGGTCGCGTTGATTGGGTCGCCGCGCGTGAACGCATACAAATTGTAACTCGCGGCGACCGTGGGCTTGAAATCGCGCGCAGCGTCCGGGGTCAAAAAGGATCCGACGCGCGCATCGAACTGTCGGTGGTGCGCATAGTTGACGTGGCTCGAGTCTCGGTTGACCTCGTAGGTACCGAACCCTGGGCGTGCAGAGTCGGCGAACTTGGTGTCGCGAATCTGCTCGCCGAACGGGGCGTACTCGCGATACTCGGGCACCCAGCTGTGGTAGCGCGCGAGCGTGAGCACATCCGACTTGCGGTAGTCACGGACGATGACCTCTGGATAGCCGCTGATTCCGTGATAGCTCCACAGCGAAGCGACGTGGCTTTCGCCGTGATAGATCGAGTCCACCCGGAACGGCTTGGGCAGCCCGTTCCATGCAACGCCCGCAGTGAAGCCAGCGCGATGAATCTCCCGGGTGAACACCCGGCCGTCCGGCAGGCGAGCGGTGTAGACCACCGCGTCGCCTTGCACCTCGCGCACACGCTGGCCGTTGTCGTCATACAGGTACTGTGACAGCGGAACACCGCCCGAGGACGTCTGCACCACGCGATCGAGCTCGTCGTATACGTAGCCGCGTCCGTCCGACTTTAGACGGCCGCGGGAATCCCACACCGCGCCGGCGAGATGGTTCGACGAGTCGAAGCTGCGCCCCGACAGGGGTGACAGCGCCAGGCCGCCGGTCGTATTGCGGCCGGACAAGCCATACACGGTCAGCCCGGTCAGCGATGCAGCGGTTCTGGACGTGAGGTTGCTGTTCGCGTCCCAGCCGTAGGTCACCATGTGGCCACCGAGACTGAACTTCTCGAGCCGCCCGTGAGCGTCGTACTCGTACCTCATCGTGGCGTTCAGTCCGGGATCGTTGCGCACCAGGGTCTCGATCCGGTGCGCATCCGTATACGAGGTGATGCGGGCGTTGTAGATCACCGCGTCGTTGAGCATCGCGCGTTGTCGCGACAGTCTGTCCAACGCGTCGTAGGTCCACGACATCTCCACGTTGCTCAACGGTTGCTTGAAATCTACGTCGTGACGGTGAAGCGAGTAGCCGAGCAAGTGGCCACCGTTTGCATAGCTGACATTGTCGACGATGGTCTTGCCGCCGTAGGTCACGTTCGTGATGCGACTGTCGCTGTTGAACTCATATTGCTGCCAGACGCCGGTTCGATACTCCGGCCCGAACGACGTATCCATGTCCGGGTGGCGCACCTTGTAGACGCGACCGTAGTGGTCGTACGCCAGCTGGACGGTGAACTCGACGTACGCCGACGGTCCCGTCTTGGGGTCGGGGACCTTGAGCGTTGGTCCTTGGGGCAAAGGCCCGGCGAGCACGTCGTCCTCGCAGCCTTTGACGTCCCCGCCGATTCCGTTGATGGCAAGCACCTGCGCCATCGCGTCGCATGTGAGCGCATCGGTGAGATCGGGGCGCAAGATCGGCACGTTGATCGTGGTTTCCGGCGGACCGCCGATCTTGAAATGAATCCACTGGGAGAACGGCCCGATCTCGCCGTCGGCGCTGACTGCGCGAACGCGAAAGCAGTACAAGGTGAGCGGGATCAGCTGCTCGCCGAGGCCGAGGAACGGGAACGTGGTCGTTGTCGACGTCTTGGTCCAGGCCACCGAGCCGCATTGCCGGCCGTCTGCTTTGCCGACCTGCAGGTCGTAGGTCGCCGCATTCGCCGTGGCGAGCCACTCGAAGTCCGATGGGTTGCCCGGCGCGTACGGATCGGCGATGCCCGGCTGAAACAGCGCGCTGGTCGGGTACAGCGGCTCGGGGGCTGCCAGCGCGCGCGGAATCTTGATGCGCAGCGTCTGGGGTCGGCCCGCGGCGTCGAAGTCGTCGAGCTCACGAATTGTCTCGGCGACGCCGAAGCGACCGATGGAACGAGTGGTCCTCATCTTCGAGTCGTACTTCGGGTGGTACTGGGTCGTGATTAGCGTTTCCCAGCTCTGACCGTTCAACCATTGGGTCTGGGTAATGCGACCGCGGTCGTCGCGCACGTACCGGCGGTCGTCGCCCGGCATGTTGATGCGCTCCAGCCAGCTCTCCCGACTGTAATGGAAGGTTCGCTCGCCGGACTCCGGCAGTTTTTCGCGCACGAGCCGACCCGCCAGGTCGTAGTCGCGTTCGCGCACCGCGCCGCCCTGTGGCGTGATGCGAACGTTGGTACCCGTCCACACTTGACTCACGCTGACGCCGTCGCGGCTCGACGCGACGAGGCGTCCCGCGTGGTCCTTGGTTGTGATCGTCGTCTCGGCGCCGTTGAGCACGTGGGTGGTCGTCACGCCGGTAGCGTCTGTGACGTAGCTATACGTATGCTCGTCGCCGGTCGCGCTGCGCGAGCGGATCCGGCCCGACGCATCGTAGCCGAGCGTGTACGTGATCGTGCCTGTAGCGGACAACTTCGACTCGGTGCCGGGATGGTCCGCAGGATCGAAGTTGGACCAGCTCGTTTGCCGTTGCGCATTGCTGTCGATGCGCACGGTCTCGGAGGTGAGCCGCGCGTAGCCGTCGTAGGTCCACACGGTTTCGCGCCGGTTCGGGCCGGTTCCCTGCGTCGTGGTCACCGTGTTCGCCGTGTAGGTCGTATTGGTGGTCTTTTGCTCGGCGGGCGTCGTTTCTTTGAGCCGGCGGTCGAGGTCCCAGGTGTACGACGTCTTGACCCCAAAACGCGTCTCGTCGGCGATCGTGCCATCCAGGTTGATGGTGCGATCGATGTCGGTCGCGGGGCCCTCCGGCACCTTCAGCGACTTGATCGCTCCGTTGGCGTAGTCATATTCCTCGAAGTAGTTGCCGCGCGTAAGACGCTTGACCTGTCCGTACTTGCCATTGACTGACCAGTACGTGTACGTGGTTCGCACCCAGTCGCTCGTGCTGGTGTATTGATCGCTACGCGAGGCGGTGGGCGAGCCGCTGGCGTAGGTCGTCGTCCTTTTTTGCACCAGAGCGCCGGCGATACGGCGCTCTTCGCTCGACGTCATACCCAGCGCGTATTTCGTCGCCGACGCGAGGTTGTGGTAGTCGCGATCGATGACCACGCCACCAGGTGCGCTTACCCGACGCGGGTGGTTGTAGCTGTCGAAGTTCGAGTAGGTCGTAACCAGGTCGTACCCGTCCTGAGTAACGGTGGTCGCCGTTCGTTGCGCGACCGCCAGCTGGGCCCCAGTGCCGCATCCGGCGAGCGATGTCTGGAGCACCGTAGAAACCACGAACGGCGAGGCCGCGTAGCCATAGGTGGTCACGTGCGCGGTGTTGCCCTTAGTCATCGAGTGGCGGTGCAAGGAGCCCGCTTTCCACAGATCCTGGCAGAAGTTGGCCGAATGATGGCTGTAGAACTCGTACGTGTGCGCGTAGACGCCGTCGTTGACCGTGGTCGTGAACAGACCGTTGCCGAGGTCCTCGGCGTAGGAGTAATTCGTCGTGATGCCGTCGCGCGTGATATGCTCGACCGAGAACATCCGCGTGACTGTGGAGATGGGCGCCGACAACGCGATGAACTGATTGGTCTGGTACGCAATGTCGATCACACCGCCGGTTGGCAGCGTGACCTGCGTGATCGTGCCGAACCCCTGGTCCTGCGTCGAGGCGGTGTCGTAACCGTAGGTCGTCGTTCGCGCCTCTCCGGTACTGTGGGTTTCCAGCAGCCAGTACGTATCCGATTGCGTGTACGTGTAGGTGGCGATCGTCTTCCTACCGAACGTCACACTCTGAAGACGTTGCGGGGTCTCGTCTTTGATGTAGTGGAACTTGATCGTTCGGCCAAAGGCATCGCTGATCCGGTCGATCACCGGGTGCTCGAAGTAGCCCTGCTCTTCTGCGTACACGATCGACCAGGTGTTGCCGTAGACGTCTTCGATCGACGTGGGCACGTAGCGGCCCTGGTTCGGTGCGATGGGCTCGAGGTGATAGACGAGCCCAGCCGG
>Ga0114931_10008534_pt1 | contig 12393 bp, 11 predicted proteins | sample 2SBtaG_FD_89579 | JGI IMG/M metagenome (GOLD analysis project Ga0114931, IMG submission 89579) | Deep subsurface microbial communities from Kolumbo volcano to uncover new lineages of life (NeLLi) - 2SBTROV14_V59a metaG | ecosystem: Environmental > Aquatic > Marine > Volcanic | place: Kolumbo...
AAAAGCTTTGGCGGCGCTGGCCGCTTTACCCGGCAAGGTGCGACTGCATCAACCTTATTTGCGCTCATTAGGCGCGTTGCGGGCCAGCCAGGTATCGACCGGCCTGTCCGCGCACAAGGACGACAACGGATGAACAAGGTACGTTTAATACCATTCTTACTGACACTGGTTCTGCTGGCCTGCGTACAGGCACCACCGCGCCCGTCGGCAGACCACCTGCTGAAAGACCAGCGTCCCGATAGCGCCCATTTATCGCAACAGATCCCGAGGCCGGTCACCCAGACACCGGTAGTCCCGGAACCGACCCCGCCCGTCGCCACCGAAATGTTCAGCATAGTGGTCACCGACGTACCGCTTAAGGAGCTGCTGTTTACCCTGGCACGCGACGCCAAAATCAATATCGACGTGCATCCGGGTTTAACCGGCCAGGTAACGCTGAACGCCATCGACCAGACACTGCTGCAGATACTCGACCGGATCGCCGCCCAGGTACCGATCCGCTACCATTTCGAGAACAAGTTGCTGGTGGTCGAACCGGACCAGCCATATTTGCGCAGCTACTACATCGACTACGTGAACCTGGCACGCAGCAGCAGCACAACGAACAGCATTTCCACCCAGATTGCGACCACCGGAAGCTCGGCGGTGCAGGACTCCGGAAGCAGCGGCGGCGGCAGTGGCGGCGGCAGCAACAACTCCAGTACGGCTATAAAGAGCACCTCTGAAAACCAGTTCTGGACCAATCTGCAAACCAATATTAGCGGCATGCTGGGGCTCGAGAAAGAAGAGGCCGACAACGGTACTTCGGTAATTGTCAACTCTGAAACCGGGCTGCTCACCGTCCGCGCCACCCATAAACAACACCTGGTCGTCCAGGAATACCTCGATCGCCTGATGCACAGTGCAAAGCGCCAGGTACTGATTGAAGCGACTGTGGTGGAAGTGGAGCTCAACGACAACTACCAGTTCGGTGTCGACTGGTCCGCTCTTAATGATAAGGGAACCGGCCTCAGCTTTAGCCAACAGTTGATCGGCACCAATCTCAGCTCACCGCCGGTCTTCACACTCGATTACGTCAACAACAACAGCTGGGGCAGCATCGCCAGTACCGTAAAAATGTTGCAGGAATTCGGCAACGTCAAAGTACTCTCCAGCCCGAAGATCATGGCCATCAACAACCAGACGGCCTTGCTGAAAGTCGTCGACAATGTCGTATATTTTACACTTGAGGCCGATACCGTATTCAACAATAACCAGGCACAGACAACCTTTACCAGCACACCGCACACGGTGGCCGTTGGCTTCTTCATGTCGGTGACACCACAGATCAGTCGCAACGAAGCCGTCATATTGAATGTCCGGCCGACCATTTCGCGCGTCACCGGCTTCATTAATGACCCCAACCCCGTGCTCGCCCTTAGTAACAGTGAAAGCCGTATCCCGCAAGTGCAGGTGCGCGAAATGGAATCTGTGTTGCGGGTGCGTAGCGGGCAGGTCGCGGTGCTGGGTGGCCTCATTCAGGATCAAATCGATCTGCAGGACAAGGGGCTGCCCGTGCTGAGCAAACTCAAATTCATCAATGACGCCTTTACCTACCGCAATAACGAGCACAAAAAGTCCGAACTGGTCATTTTCCTGCGTCCGCGCGTGGTCGCCAGTATCGACCGGCCATTGGATGTGTACGGCGATCACTTACCTGACCCGAATGCGCCGCTGGGCCCCCGACGTGCCAGCGAGACGAGGAGCTGGAATTGAGCCTGTTGATGGATGCATTGCGTCGGGCAGAATCGTCCGCAGCGGATTCGTCAGCCAATGATGAGGCGGCAGCCGCCACTGCGCCGGCGACCGGTGAGTCGCCTGAACAAAACAGTGACGCCTTGCAACTCGAGCCCATCAATACCCCGGTCACCGAAAATCCTGCCGAGGCCTCGAACAGTGAGTTCGGCGGCGATGCGGCCGCTCAAGACACGCCGTTCGAACCGCCTACCGAATCGGCTGAACCTGTCGAGCCTTCGGCTCAGCAACAAGCGCAGGCAGCCTGTAACGCATTGAGCACGCGCGCGTCCGATACCCGCCGGCGGGTCGTGTTCGTGGTAACAGGATTGGCGACTATCGCTATCTTTCTGGTTGCTTACTACCTGTGGCAAAGCCGGAAATACGTGGCGCCCGAAGTCCCGCAAGCCGCGACATTGATCGAAGCACCGTCATCGGCGAGCGGCATGGGTGATGCCGGCATTCTGGAAAAAACCGTCGAAGCGACGAAAAGCAGCGTCACCGAGGCTATTGCCAAGGCCAAGTTGCCTGCGGCGGACGCGGAACAAACGACGCCCGACCTGCCGCCCCAGCCGCAACCGGTAAACACAACCGCGTCACCGGCACCGGCCGAGTCGGCGTATCGAATCGAAATTCACAAAAGCCGGCCGTCGCGCAAAGTTCCCTCTGTGTTGAAACAGGCTTATCGACATTATCAGCAACGGCAGTATGGGCAGGCGGAACAGGGCTATCGCCAGGTTCTGCGTCGCTACCCCGACAACCGGGACGCCATGCTGGGCCTGGCGGCCATTGCCTTACACCAGGGCAATCGCCGCAAAGCGCGCTACTATTACGACCGCTTACTGCGTGCGAATCCTGCCGACAAGACTGCCGGCCTGGCACTGCAGAGCATGTCGACCGGGGAAGATGCGCTGACGCGCACCAGTCAGATCAAATACTGGCTGCAATCCGACCGGGACAACCCGCAGCTGCACTTCACTTTGGGCAATCAGTATGCCGCCGAAGGCCAGTGGAAAGAAGCGCAGCAGGCCTTTTTTGAAGCGCATCACATCAACCCCGACAATGCCGATTATGCCTTTAATCTGGCTGTCAGCCTCGACCAGCTGCACCTGCCCCGACAGGCGCTTGAATACTACCTCCAGGCGCGCACCCTGGCGGAGAAAAACGCCGCACTGTTCAGCTTGGAACAACTCGACCGCCGCATCGCGCAGTTACGGGCGCTAACGGAGCAACAGCCATGAGTGCGGTTAAAAAGCCCAAACGTATCGGCGACCTGCTGATCGAGAAAGGCATCCTCACACCCGACCAGCTCAATATTGCGCTGACCGAACAGAAAAAATCGTCGGACCCGCTCGGCAAGATTATCGTCAAATTGGGTTTCGCCACCGAAGCGGTGGTCAGGGATGCACTGGGTGAAGCCCTGGGACAGGACAGTGTCGATCTGACCAAAGTGGTGGTCGACAGCGAGGTGCTGCAACTGGTCGATAAAGATATTGCCCGCCGCTTCCGGATTTTACCGTTATCCATCGACCAGAAAAAAGGGGCGCTCATGGTCGCCATTGCGGACACCTTTAATGTGGTGGCCATCGATCAGCTGCGCGCCGTACTGGGCGGCGACTACGATATTGTCCCCATTCTCGCCGGCGAATCCGAAATTGAAAATGCCATCGACCAATTCTACGGTTTTGAACTTTCGGTGGACGGCATCCTGCGCGAAATCGAAACCGGGCAGATCGATTATGACAGCCTGCAAAGTGATTCCGACGAATACAGCCAACCCCTGGTACGCCTGGTGGACGCCATGTTGTCCGATGCCGTCAAAAAAGGCGCCTCGGATATTCACTTCGAACCCGAACTCGGATTTCTGCGCATTCGCTATCGCATTGACGGTGTATTGCGTCAAGTACGCAGCCTCCACCAGAACTACTGGTCGGCGATTGCCGTGCGCCTGAAAGTTATATCCGGCATGAACATCGCCGAGACCCGCGCACCCCAGGACGGCCACATTTCCCTAACCTTGTTCGGGCGACCGATTGATTTCCGCGTCTCCGCCCAACCCACGACGCACGGCGAAAATATCGTGCTGCGTATACTCGACCGTAACAAGGGTATTGTTGCACTGGATAAACTGGGCCTGAGCGAATCATCGCTGGCGGCGCTGCGGCTGATGATGGCGCGCCCGGAAGGGATTCTGCTGGTAACCGGGCCGACCGGCAGCGGCAAAACCACAACACTGTATTCCATGCTCAATTACGTTAACAGCGAGTCGGTCAACATCATGACGCTGGAAGACCCTGTTGAGTATCCCATGACCATGATCCGCCAGACCTCGGTGAACGTCGCGGCCAAACTGGATTTCGGCAGCGGTATCCGCTCCATGCTGCGCCAGGATCCGGACATCATTCTGGTGGGTGAGGTGCGCGACGAGGACACCGCCGACATGGCGCTGCGCGCGGCCATGACCGGCCACCAGGTCTACTCGACGCTACACACCAATTCTGCGGTGGGCGCCATCCCGCGCCTGCTGGATCTGGGTATAGTGCCGGACATCCTGGCCGGCAACATCATCGGTATTGTTGCTCAACGCCTGGTGCGCCACCTCTGTCCACACTGTAAGCAGGCCGATAAACCCAACGAGCTGGAAAGTCACCTGCTGGGCCTGAAAGAAGGCGAAAAGCCGACCGTTTACCGGGCCGTCGGCTGTGAACAATGCCATCACTTTGGCTTCAAAGGCCGGCTGGCCATCACTGAACTGCTAAAAGCGGATCCGGGCATGGATGACCTGATTGCACGCCGCGCCTCGCGTCGCGAAATCCACGAATACGCCCTGGAGCAAGGCTTCGAACCCATTGCCGAGGACGGCCTGCGGCGTGTACTGGATGGCAGCACCACCCTGGAAGAGGTCTCGCGCGTGGTCGACCTGACCGATCGCTTGTAAACAGAACGGGTGGACGACGGATATGGCGGCATTTGAATACAAAGCGGTAGATAACTTCGGTAAGACCGTGCTCGGGCGTATCGACGCCAGTAATGATGATGACCTGGAGCTGCGCCTGACGCGCATGGGCCTGGACCTGATCCACTACCGGCAATCCGGCAAACGCCGCTTTCGACTGGGTCGCAGGCAGATCGGTCGGCCCGAACTGGTTACCTTCTGTTTCCACCTCGAGCAACTGACTCGTGCCGGCGTGCCGATACTGGAATCTCTGTCGGACCTGCGCGACAGTGTCAACAACCAGCGCTTTCGCGAAGTCATCTCGTCGTTGATCGAAGATATCGAGGGCGGCAAAACCTTGTCACAGGCACTGGCGGTATTTCCCAACATCTTCAGCACCGTCTTCGTCAGCCTGGTCGCTGCCGGTGAGGAAAGCGGCATGCTGTCAGATGTGCTCAAACGTCTGACCGAATCGCTGAAATGGCAGGATGAGCTGGCATCGCAGACCAAGAAAATCATCATGTACCCAAGCTTTGTCGCGATTGTCATTCTGGGCGTGGTCATGTTCTTGATGGTTTACCTTGTCCCGCAATTAGTCGGCTTCATACAGAATCTGGGCGGCGAGATGCCGCTGCACACGCGAGCCCTGATTTTCGTATCGGGCATCATTATCAATTATTGGTACCTGCTGCTGGCCGCACCGATTTTGACATTTTTCAGTTTGCGTTACTGGGCGCGGCACAGTTCAAAAGGGCGCTACCAGATAGACCGGCTTAAATTGCGGCTGTTTCCCATCGGGCCGATCTACCAGAAAATCATTCTGGCGCGGTTCACCAGTAATTTTGCGCTGCTTTACGAGGCCGGCGTTACCGTCCTGGACTGTATCCGTATGGGTGAGCGGCTGGTCGACAACAGCGTTGTCGCCGAAGCGCTGCAAATGGTCAGAAAACAGATCAGCGACGGCGTCGGACTCACCGCGAGCTTTCAGAATACCGGCTTGTTTCCCCCGCTGGTGGTCCGCATGCTCAAGGTCGGCGAAGGTAGCGGGGCACTGGATACAGCGTTGGAGAATGTCAGTTACTTCTACAACCGTGATGTGCGCGAATCGATCGAACGCGTGCAGACCATGATCGAACCGACCTTGACGGTCGTTCTGGGGAGTATGCTCGGCTGGGTCATGCTGTCGGTCCTTGGACCGATCTACGACATGCTGGGCTCGGTAACGAGATAGGCACATGGCACAAATCCTCTACCTTACCGGCCAAAGTGCCACGCTATACCGGACCCATCGCAAGGGCGCGGTGGCACTGGCGCGCTTTGCTTGCACCGAAAACGGTTACGGCGAACTTATTCAATGGTTGAAAAGCCACGATCCGCAACCGCTTGCCATTCTGGCCGATTTAATAGAAGAGGAATTTCGCGAGGAGGCCTTGCCACACACGCGCGGCAGCGATCGCACGAATCTGCACCTGCGGCAGGCCGGCAAACTGTTTCGCGGGACGCCTTTCCGCTACCACCGCGTGGTTGGACGAAAACGCAGCGGTCGACGTGACGACCGCGTACTGTTCAGCGCGCTCACCAACCGTGACAATATCGAACCGTTACTGAACGCCCTAGTCGACGCCGGCGTCGCGATCAAGGGCGTCTACTCACTACCCATCATCACGCGACGCCTATTGAAGTCGTTAGGCATTGAATATCTCAATGTTTTGATCGTCACCGAGCAACCGGACGGCGGTTTGCGGGAAACCTTCCTGCATAAGGGGCGCGTTCATTTCAGTCGCCTGGCGCCCGTGAACGATCGTTCGCCTGCCGACTATTGCCAGCTGGTAAAAGCCGAAGTCATAAAGACGCGCCGCTATCTGAACAGCCTCCGGCTGTTACCGCCGACGGAATCGCTGGAGATCTACACCATTTGTGACAGCGCTCGCATTGAAGCCTTGCAGGCTATGCTGGGGTCTGAAAATGACCTTCGTATCCATTCCATAAATCTGTCGCAGGCTGCCGGTATGCTGGGCTTCCCCGATCATCCGGACATGCAGTTCAGTGATGCCCTGTTCTGTTTTCTGCTGCAAACGCGAATCACCGGCAACCACTATGCGGCCCCATCGCACTTGCAGCACTGGCAGACCTTTAAGGCAAAACTCGGCTTGCGCGCAGCCACCTGGCTGCTGGCGGTCGGCGCGAGCACGCTGAGCGGCATGAACTTTGTCGATGGTCTGCTGGTAGGCCGGGAAACCGGGCAAATAAGGCAGGTCAGCGCACAGGTTCGCCAGGACTATCAGCAGGCCGCACAATCGCTGCCGGTAAAGCCGGATGAGGCCGCCGCCATGCGCGAAGCCCTGCGCATCTCCGATAGACTGGGTGCGCATAAGGTGCACCTTAAGCAGCTATTCAGTTTATTGGGCGGCGGTTTCACGCGGCAGCCGATTTTTACCATGGATCAGCTCGACTGGTTTGTCGCCACCAACCCCGACGCCGAAGAGCCCGGTGAAACGCAGCGCCTCGATGGTCCGCTCAATGTTACCGATACGCCTTACCTGGTTACCCTGGTCAAGGCCCATGTGCGCCGGTTTAACGGCAGCTACCGCCAGGCCCACGACGATGTCGAGAGCCTGGCCGAGTGGCTACGTCGGCAGCCGGGTGTGAAATCCGCCGAGGTGGTGAGTCAACCGTTGAACACGCGCACCGACGCCGATATCCAGGGCGGTATTGCCACCAGCGCCCAAAAAGAAACCGCAAAATTCGAGATACGCATCGTCACGGAGCTCAAACATGAGCCGGTTTGAGGCGGATTCCCGGGCACTGAAACGACCGGCACTGGTTCTGGCGGTGGTCGCCATCTTTGCCGCGCTCCTGCTGTGGGCCAGTTACACCTATAAGGCACACAATCTCAGCGCACTCCGTCAGGCACGTGCCGAACTCGATGGCGTACGCAACGACTATCAGCTGGCCCAGGAGGCGGATGGCATTCTGAGATCCTCGCAACAACGCTATCGCCAGCTACTGCACCGGGGCTTTATCGGGCCCGAACCCCGATTGCAATGGATTGAGTCGCTACGCGAAACCGGTCGCGAGCATCATTTATACAACTTGAAATACAACCTGCGCCAGCGACAACGCGTTGCACTCAGCGGGATGGAGACTACCGAACACTACCAGATTTACACCAGCGCCATGCAATTGCGGCTGGATCTGGCGCACGAGGTCGACCTGCTGCGCTATTTTGCAGATCTCAATCATCGCAAGCCGGCCGTCTATCAGATACGCGCTTGCTCGCTGAAACCGACGTTCGCGGACAGTAACGTTGCGCTCGACGCCGCCAATGTCAATGTTAAATGCGAACTGCTCTGGTACACCGTCGACACGCTGCCGCTGTCCGATGCGTCCGGGGACCTATTATGACGCGCATTCTGTGGTCAACGCTGTTTCTGGTCCTGCTTGCCGGCTCGGTGCACGCCGACGACGATCCGTATGGCCTGCTGTTCACCACACCCGATCAGCGCGCACGTCTGGATAACCGCTTCTCGGCCAATGCCGGGGATGACACGCGTGGCGATGCAGAACAACTTCAGTCCGAACCACAGGTCATGCGACCCCTGAAGCTTAACGGCACCCTGGTCAGCAGTGTCGGAAAAAAGGAAGTTTGGATCAACGGTGAAGGCCAGCTGGCGCCCGGTGAAGCCCGAAACAGCCGTGTCCACCTGCTGAACAGCGATCGCGTCCAGGTTAAAACATCGTTATCGGGACCGGCCCACGACATGAAACCCGGCCAGGTCCTGGACCCGAACACCGGTGTTGTCAGTGAAGGTTATGAACAGGCTTCGGCTACGGCTGCAACCCCGGCTCCGACCGCTGACGCCGCAGCGAACCCGATATCCGGGGAGCAACCATGACCCGGCGCCGCGCTGTTTTCACACCCGGTATTCGTCGGCAACGCGGTTTGGCGTTGCTGGTGTTGCTGACCCTGGTTATCCTGGTCGCCAGTTATGCCTTGCTCAAACAACTCAACCGGGAAAAGCCGGAAATACTTCGCGCCGGCGATAACGCCGCGGTTCTGGCTGAAGCCAAGGCCGCGCTGACCGGGTATGCACTCGCATCAACTACGGACCCCTTGCAAGCGCTGAGCCCCGGGCAACTACCGTGCCCTGACTATGGCGTCGGCCCGGCTGGTCTTGACGGCATCAGCGATCCCTGCCTGGAAAACGGCACCTACGTCACCCTCGGCCGCCTGCCCTGGAAGACACTCGGATTGTCTGACCTGCGCGATGCCGACGGCGAAGCCTTATGGTACGCGCCCGCCATAGAGTTCGACGGCAACACTGCGATCAACAGTACGACAACCAGCCCATTTTTGCGCGTTGTAACCAATAATACGCAGGAAATCGTAGCCGTCATCATCGCACCGGGTGAACCGACGTCTACCCAATCGCGCCCTCAAAATATCGCAGCCCAGACAACGCCCAGTCGCTATCTTGAAGCCTCCAATGCCGTCGCTGATCCCAATATTTCCGTCGTTGCGCCGACCCCGACTACTGAATTCAATGACCAGGTTCAGGTTATTACCCGCGATGCGTTGATGCCCGCCGTGGAACGGGTTGTTCTGGAAAAACTCAAAAATGCACTGCCCACACCGTACCCCGCAGCCGCGCCTGTAGATACAACGGATTGCATTGCAGGCACGACCGAAGGACTGCTGCCACTCAACTGCCCGGCGACAACACCGGTGTCATGGCCAGCCTGGTTTACTGCCAACAACTGGCAACCGCTCATCTGGTATGCGAACGACACTGCCGGACCGTTCGAGGTCATAAACGGCCCTGGCCCCGGAGTACAAACGCTGCTGGTAGCCGTTGGGCGTGTCTTGTCGGTCAACACGGCCCGAACGCCGCCCACACCTCGGGACAGCCTGCTCGAAGGCACCAACGCCGTCGACGATATGAAGTTTGAAGTTCTGTCTGTCGATGCCACGAGTAATGATCAAATTCTGGTAGTTGCACCATGAACATGAAATACGCCCAATCCGGTTTTACTCTGATAGAGATCGCCATAGTACTGGTGATCGTCGGCCTGCTCATCGGCGGCCTGCTCACACCGCTGGCCACACAAAAAGAGCAGGAGCGGCGCAAGGAGAATCAGAAAGTTCTGGAAGAGGCACGTGAAGCCTTAATAGGCTATGCGGCCGCGAACGGTTATTTACCTTGCCCAGACATTACCGGTGATGGCCTGGAAGACCGTAACCCAGTCGGCCCAGCCTGTGGCGATAGTGCCTCGAATAACATGGCCTACCCCAACGGCGGTGGTTTCGGTTATTTGCCTTGGGCCACTTTAGGTATAAAGGCGGATCTCGACCCTTGGGGAGCCGGACACTTCTATAAATACTCTGTGAACGGCACGTACGTAAAAACATTCGACCTGAATGCCGTTACCAATGCCGCTGCGGGCGGTGCAACCGTAGACGTCTACAGCACCGCCGCAGCCTGTGGCACCAATAATAATCTGGTCGCGCAAAACGTACCCGCCGTGATCCGCACCACCGCCAAGACCGACTACACCCTGCCGCCGACGCCCAGCGCTGACGAGAACGAAAATGATGACAACGACCGCTGCTATGTCGATCGTGTCTACAGCACGGCTGCCGGCAATCAATTCGACGATCAGCTGATCTGGCTGTCATCGGCCGTGCTGTTCAATCGCTTGATCAGTGCCGGGGTGCTCCCATGAACGCGCAGCTGCGCGCCCTCCTGACCATCGCCCGCTATACCGCCCTGGAAGCGGTACGCACACGTTATATCTGGCTGGTATTGGCGCTGGTGGCCGGTGGAATGGCCGTGGCGGCTTTTACCGGTGATCTGGCCATTACCGAAACCGCGCAAACCCAGGCGGCCATTACCGCCAGCCTGCTGCGCTTTGCCGCCGTGCTGCTGGTGGTGCTGTTCGTCACGACCAGCGTCAGCCGCGAAATCAGCGATAAATCGGTGGAGCTAATGCTCTCGCTACCGCTACCGCGCAGCGGCTACTACCTGGGCAAACTCGCCGGTTACACCCTGGTGGCGGCGTTGTCGGCCGTGCCCCTGTTCGCGCTGCTGGTTTTTCTGGCACCCGGGCCGGGTGCGGTGATCTGGGGCCTGTCGCTGGTACTCGAACTGGTGCTGATGGCCACCGTCGGCCTGTTGTTCGCCTTCGCCTTTAACCAGGTGACAACGGCAGTGCTGGTGTCGGTGCTGTTTTATCTGCTCGGCCGCAGTATCGCCGCCATTCAACTCATGGCGCATGGGCCGTTTTCCGATCAAGGACAGCTGTCGCAGCGAGTCATGACCGGGTTTGTGGACACCCTGGCCTACCTGTTGCCCGACCTGGACCGGTTTTCGCGCAGCAGCTGGTTACTGTATTCGTACGATGCCGTCAGCCAGCTGAGCCCGCTGGTACTGCAAACCGTTATCTACCTTCTGCTGCTTTCCGGCGTCGCCCTGTTCGACCTCCACCGCAGGAATTTCTGATGCTGACCTTTGACCGGCAACCCGAGCGACCACTCGGCCAGGTGCCGCAGCCGGTGCGGTTCCTGCTGGTTCTGGGCCTTGCGCTGCAGGTCGGCCTGCACTACCGCAGCCCGGCGCCCACCGCCCGCGCCGACACCCTGCCGCTCGCGCCCGCGACGGCCAGCCTGCGCGTCGCCAGCCTGGGCGATGATGTCGCCCTGTCCAAGTTTCTCAATCTGTGGCTGCAAAGGTTCGATAACCAGCCGGGGATCAGCATTCCGTTCAAGGATCTGGATTACGCCCGAGTAGAGAACTGGCTGCAGGCGAGCCTGGACCTCGACCCGCGCGGCCACTATCCGCTACTGGCCGCGGTGCAGCTCTATGCGCAGGTGACGGACCCGACTAAACAGCAGCAAATGCTTGATTTTGCGTATGAAAAATTTCTGGAAGACCCCGACAGGCGGTGGCCCTGGCTGGCACACGCAGTGCTGGTAGCACGTCACCGACTGCAAAACCTTGAACTGGCTCTCAAGTACGCCAACGCCTTGGCCGATAAGGCAACAGGTCCCCATGTCCCTCACTGGGCAAGACAGATGTCCATTTTTATGCTGGAAGACATGGGTGAGACGGAAGCCGCCCGGGTCCTGATCGGCGGGTTGCTGGAAAGCGGCCAGATCACCGATCCCCATGAATTCAAGTTTCTGTCCCAACGGCTGGGCCTGCTCTCGCAAGACGGCCCGCCGGGCCGGGAAACAACCGCTAAATCGGAGATTAGAGATGAATAAGCAGCGTGGTTTTACCTTGGTCGAAATCGCCATCGTACTGGTGATTATCGGTTTGTTACTCGGCGGTGTGCTCAAGGGTCAGGCCCTGATCACCAACGCCAAGGTCCGGAATACGATTTCCAGGCTCGACGAAATGAAAACCGCGGTGTTCGCCTTTCAGGATCGCTACAAGGCTTTGCCCGGCGACATGAGCACGGCCGCCGCGGTTGTCGGCAATGGCGCGGTCAACTGCACCGCGGGCTGCGATAACGGCCTCATTCAGCCCTGGCGCGATACCTCGCTGGTGACCAACAATCTTCTGGCCGCCGGGCTCTATGCCGGTAACGCGAACAACGCCGTGGTCAATGCGCCGCCGACCGCGCAGAATGCACCGACCAACGCCTGGGGTGGCCCGACATTCGTCGCCTATTGGAACAACTAC
>Ga0114931_10008535_pt1 | contig 12393 bp, 10 predicted proteins | sample 2SBtaG_FD_89579 | JGI IMG/M metagenome (GOLD analysis project Ga0114931, IMG submission 89579) | Deep subsurface microbial communities from Kolumbo volcano to uncover new lineages of life (NeLLi) - 2SBTROV14_V59a metaG | ecosystem: Environmental > Aquatic > Marine > Volcanic | place: Kolumbo...
CACCGACCGCCGCGACCGGCGGCACCGGCAGCCGCACCACCGCCACCGCGCCGCGCGCCGCATCGCCCCCCGCGGAGCCCGAATCCGGCGGATCGCAGAGCGCAAGGGTGCCGCCATGTTCCTCGATGATCTTGCGGACAATCGGCAGGCCCAGCCCGGTGCCCTTCGCGCGGGTGGTCACATAGGGCTCGAAAAGCCGCGCGCGGTCGGGCGGCAGGCCGATGCCGTTGTCGCGAATCTCGATCACCGCCTGATCGCCATCTTCGCCCGCCTCGCGCCGGATGCTCACATCAATGCACGGCCGGTAATTTTGCGGAGCACCTTTTTCCTTCAGGCTTTCAATGGCTTCTCCGGCGTTCTTGATCAAGTTCGTCAACGCCTGGCTGATCATCGTCGGGTCGATATCGGCGTAGATCGCGTCCCCGTCGATCTCCGTTTCGAAGCGCACATCCGGCTGGCCCGCGTCCTGTAGCGTCACCGCCTCGCGCAAGAGCGCGACGAGGTCCTGACGGCTGGTCTGCGGCTCCGGCATGCGGGCGAATTTCGAGAATTCGTCGACGATCCGGCGCAGATCGTCGGTCTGGCGGATCACGACATCGGTCAGCGCCTCGAGATCGGCCGCCTGTTCCTCGTCGAGAAGGCGGCCGAACTTGCGCTTGATGCGCTCGGCGGAGAGCTTGATCGGGGTGAGCGGGTTCTTGATCTCGTGGGCGATGCGGCGCGCCACGTCCCCCCAGGCCGCCATCCGCTGCGCCGAGACAAGGTCGGTGACGTCATCAAAAGCAACGACATAGCCCTCGCGCGTGCCGTCCTCGGCGCTGCGGGTGGACATGCGCACCAAGAGATGCTCCACCCGCCCGCTGCGGCCGACCTTGACCTCTTCCTGAACAAAACCGCTGACACTGCCCTTGAGGCGCTCGAAAAGCGGGGCGAATTCCGGCACCGCCGCGCTCAGCGTCAGCGATTGCCGGTCATCCGGCCAATCGAGCAGCCGCTGCGCGGCGCGGTTGACAAAGGTCACCCGCCCCCGCTCATCAAGCCCCACCACCCCCGAGGAGACAGAGCCCAGCACCGAATCGAACAGCCGCCGGCGGCGCTCGATCTGGTCGGTATTGGCCAGGAGCCGGTCGCGCTGAAGCTTGAGCTGACGGGTCATCTGGTTGAAGTAGCGCGACAGCATGGCGATCTCGTCATCGCCCTCCTCCTCGCGCACATGCACCGCCAGATCGCCCGCGCCGACCCGTTGCGCAGCGCTCGTCAGCCGCCCCACCGGACGCGAGAGCCGCTCGGCGAACCACATCCCCAGCCACACCGCGGCAAGGATCAGGATCACCGCGAAGCCAAGATAGAGCAGCCCGAATTCAAACAGCACCCGGCCCCGGTCGTGTTCGATCTGGGAATAGAAGCGCGCGGTTTCCTGGGTGTCGTCGAGCAGGCTGAGGATCTTGCCGTCGACCTCGCGGCCGACATAGAGATAGCGATCGGGAAATTCGACGAGCGGCATCAGCGCACGGAATTCGTTGTTCTCCCAGTCACGAATGACGACGATGCCCTCGCTGCGCGCGCGCGCGATCTGGGCAGGGTCCGGTTTTTCGAAATCGAAAAGATAGGAGGACTCCCCGCGCGCGCGAATCGCACCGGTGCCGTCGATGACAAAGGCTTCGCGCAGTCCACGCTGGATGTTGCGCTGCCCGCTTGACAGCAATTGCCGGATCTCGCCGTCGTCGAGAAACACCCGCGCGCGCTTGGTGGCATTGATCAGCGACGCGAGCGCGCGCGCGTCCGTCACCAGATCCTGACGGTGCTCCTCCTGATAGGCTTGCGCCGCCGCCACCGAACTGTGGATCACGCTGCGCACCCGCTCCGAAAACCACGCCTCCAGCCCCATGTTGACCGACAGCGTCGCAAAGACCGCCACCGCGATCGTCGGCAGAAGCGCCATCAGCGCAAACACCCCGGTCAGCCGTAGATGCAGGCGCGAGCCCGCCGAGTGCCGCCGCCGCGCCGCGATCATCCGCGCCAGTTGTTGCACGACCAGCGCCGCGATCACGATCACATAGACAAGATCGCCCAGCAGCACCGCCCGCAGGATGTTCGACGAGGCGCCCTGATCGAGCGGCCCCATCACCAGATAGGTCCCCAACGCCAGAAGCGGGCCAAGCACGACCAGGCCGAAGGTCGCGAGCGTACGGATGCGGCGCTGGCGCCTGAGCCCGGCGAGCCTCTCCCACGTAAATCCGCGTGTCGCGTGCGCCACGCACATCCCCCTTCAGGTTGATGATTCTTCGGGCCACACCACCATATCTGGCGATAACCGGCGCCGATTCCTCAAGACGGCCCTGAAAGCCACAGTCCCTGTTGCAGTTTTACATCAACTTTCGGCGGCGTGTCACGCGAATATCCAGATCCCGGATCTTCTTGCGCAGAGTATTGCGGTTGATGCCCAGAAGCGCGGCGCAGCGGATCTGATTTCCACCGGCGGCGTCGAGCGCGATCTCGATCAGCGGCTGCTAGATCTCGCGCAGAATGCGCGCGTGCAGCCCCGGTGGCGGCAAGGCGTTTCCGTGGAGGTCGAAATAGCGCCGCAGGTGACGCGCGACCGAAGCCGAGAGACCCTCGCCACGGGCCGCCATCAACACCGTTTCCGCCTCCGGCTGGCCGGCGAGCACGTCTTCGACCTCCGCGGGCGGGATCTCCGCCCCGCGCGCGGTAAGGGCGAGACGCTGCACGACGTTTTCAAGCTGGCGCACATTGCCCGGCCAGCCATAGGCGCAGAGCATCTCCAGCGCCTTGTCCGACAGCCGGCGCGGCGGCTGGCCGTCCTGCCCGGCGCCGACAAGGAAATGCGCGCTGAGCGCGGGGATGTCGTCGATGCGCTGACGCAGGGCCGGCACCTCGATCACCGCGCCCGAAAGCCGGTAATAGAGATCTTCGCGCAATGCCCCCGCGCTCAGCCGCTCGGCCAGCCCGCCGGCGCTGGTGGCGATGAAGCGGGGAAGATGATCATCGGGGGCATCCATCATCCGCACGAGGCGCGCTTGCGCCTGCGGCTCGAGATCGCCCACCGCGTCGATCATCACCGTGCCGCCGCGGGCGCGGGCCATCACCCTTGCCGGGCCTTCCAGATCGGCCAGATCGGCGGGGGTAACGGCGACGAAGGACGATGTGCGGCGGTCGGAAAAATCGTGAATCGTGCGCGCGATCAGCGATTTGCCGGTGCCCGATTCGCCGGTGATCAGCACCGGCATATCGGCATTCATCAGCCGCGCCACGACACGGTAGAGCCCCTGCATCGCCGGGCTGCGCCCGATCAGCGGCAGATCCTCGGGCCGCTCCCCGGGTGGCTGCGCGCCGGGCGCGCGGCGCGCCTTGCCGGCCGCCGCCAGCGCCCGCCCGGTGCGCTTCATCAGGTCGGGCAGATCGAAAGGCTTGGGCAGGTAATCAAAAGCCGCCGCCGCCTCGGCCTCGATCGCGGTGATGATGGTGTTCTGCGCCGAAATCACGATCACCGGCAGGCCGGGGCGGTCGATCCCGATCCGGGGCAGCATTTCCAGCCCGTTGCCATCGGGCATCCTGACATCGGTGATGACCACGTCGCCGCGCCCCTCGCCCACCCAGCGCATCAGGGTGGTCAGCGACGAGGTGGCGTGCACCTTGCAGCCGGCCCGGGTCAGCGCCTGGGTGAGAACCGTGCGAATCGTGCGATCGTCATCGGCGAGCAGGACCGTGCCCTCCATCAGCCTTCCTCCCTCTCCCGGTTTGCCGGCGCGCGCGGCAACGAGACCCGAAACACGGTGTTCCCCGGCACCGAATGCACGGTGATCCAGCCATCATGCGCCGCAACGATCTGCGCCGCCAGCGCCAGCCCCAGCCCGGTGCCGTTGTCGCGCCCCGAGACAAAAGGCTCGAAAACCTGCGCCGCGATCTCGGGCGGCAGGCCGGGGCCGTCATCAATCACCTCCACCTGAAGGGGAAGGGCGGTGCCGGCGCCCCCCTCGCCACCGGCGCGACGCACCCGCAGCGCCTGTTCGTAATAGCTGCGCAGGGTGATCGTGCCGCCCGCCGCAAACGCCGCCTCGGCCGCGTTGGTGATCAGATTGAGAAACACCTGAACAAGCTGATCGGCATCGCCGAGCGCCAGCGGCAGCGAGGGATCATAGAAATCAGTGATGCGCATATGGGCGGCGACCCCGACCATGGCCGAGCGCCGGGCGCGATCGAGCACGTCATGGAGATTGACCGCCTGCCTGTGCGGCGCGCCGACATTGCCGAACTCCTCCACCTGCGCGAGCAGGCCGACGATACGGCGGCTTTCGCTGACGATCAGATCGGTGAGCTCGCGCGCCTCGCGGTCAAGGTTCATCGACAGAAGCTGCGCCGCCCCGGTGATCCCGGCCAGCGGGTTCTTGATCTCGTGGGCGAGCATCTCCGCCATCCCGATCGCCGAACGCGACGCGGTTCTCACCGACAGGCCCTGGCTGACGCGGCGGGCCATCTCGCGCGGTGAAATCAGCACGATCATATGCCCCGTCTGCCCGGCAAGCGGCGCGATCTGCAGGCTGCACTGCACCGGCGCGCGCCCACCGGCGCCGACCGCCACGTCATTGACGAAAAGCGGCGCCCGATCGCGCCGCGCCCGTGCCAGCGCCTCATCGAGCGGCGCCTCGAGCGTCAGACAATCCGCCAGCGGCCGGCCGCCGAGCGCCTGCTCCGAGCGCATCACGAATGCCTCGGCGGCGGGGTTGGCGCGCGCGATCCGGTTGCCCGCGTCAAGCACGATCGCCGGCACCGGCAGCGCGGCCCAGATCGCATCGCCGCCCGGCCTCATGCCGCCGCCCTGTCATCCAGTGCAAAGGCCGGCCCGAGGGCGCGCAGCACCGCGCGCGGCTCTTGCGCCGTCAGCACCGCGCGGCGCAATCCAGGGGGCGTGCCCGCCGCCTCCATGTACCAGCCGAGATGCTTGCGCGCGACGCGAAGGCCGAGCCCCGTGCCGTAGAACGCCAGCATGTCCTCGTAATGCCCGGCCACGAGATCGGCCAGCGCCTTGCCGCGCGGCACCTCCGGCGGCGGGGTGCCGGCCAGCGCATGGGCCACCTCGGCCAGCAGCCAGGGCCGCCCGCGCGCCGCGCGCCCGATCATCACCCCATGCCCGCCCGACAGCGCCAGCGCGCGCACCGCACAGGCCGGGCCGGTGATGTCGCCATTGGCAATCACCGGGATGCCCACCGCCGCGCGCACCGCGCCGATCGCCGCCCAATCCGCATGGCCTTCGTAGAACTGGCAGCGGGTGCGCCCGTGGACGGTGATCATCCGCACCCCCGCCTCTTCGGCGCGCCGCGCAAGCTCGGGCGCGTTGCGCGAGGCCGCGTCCCAGCCAAGCCGGATTTTCAGCGTCACCGGCAGATCGACCGCGCCGACCACCGCCTCAATGAGGCTGAGCGCGTGATCAGGATCGCGCATCAGCGCCGCCCCCGAGGCCCCCGCGCCGCGCGCGCTCGTGACGCGCTTCGCCGGGCAGCCCATGTTGATGTCGATGCGCCGCGCACCAGCCGCCGCCACCATCCGCGCGGCCTCGGCCATCCAGCACGCCTCGCGCCCGGCAAGCTGCACCGCGGTCCGTTCGGCCCCGCCCCCGCGCCCGAGCCCGAGCGCGGCCTTTTCGCGCACCCCGCGCCGGGCGGCGAGCATGTCCTCGCTGGCAATCATCTCGCTGACCACCAGCCCGGCGCCCAACCGCAACGCCAGCCGGCGGAACGGCAGATCGGTAATCCCCGCCATTGGTGCAAGGATCACCGGCGGGTCGGGTATGATGTCATCCATGCTCTGTCCCCCTCTCCACCGTCTCTGGCCCGATCCTCGCAAAACCCGGCTGTCTTACAGCATCGAGGAGGCAATCGGCAACGATCGCGACGCCCTTCTGCGCATTTGTCGCGGTCCCGCCCCGCTGCTCCCTGGCTCGCCCTTCTCGCGGCGGCGGCGGTCATGGGCATGGGCCCCAAGGCGTGAGCGCGCGCTAATCGTCGACGTCGTCGATATCCGCCTGGCCCGTCAGCCGGCGGCGGACATGGCTCCAGCTCAGCCCGATACCCAGCACCAGCGACAGCGCCCCGAGCGCCAGCCAGACGAGCTTTGACGTATCATTGAGCGTCAGCAGGCCGTAATCGTCGAGCACCCAGATCGTCGCCGCGACGATCGCCAGCACCATCAACATTCCAAATCCGCCGATCGAGCGCAGCGTCGCGCGCAGATAGACGATATAGCCCACCATCAACAGAAGCCCCAGCAGCACCGCCAGCGAGGTCTGCTCGGCATAATTGGCCCGCACCCAGGTGATGTAATTCGCCTCGGTCGGGTTGAAGGTCGCCACCAGCAGCACGAAGGCCGCCCCGAGGCGCAAGAAAAACCCGCTCATGATTGCCTCTGCCCCTGACTGGCCCAAATATTCGCCCACCCGGAGGCGTGTGTCCAGTCCCGCGCATGAATTTGCGGTTTCAACGCCCGCGCGCCACCGCTATACCGGCGCCGGCTTCAACCGCTCGAGCAGGGGATCGGAATGGCGAATGTCGTGGTCATGGGCGCCCAGTGGGGCGACGAGGGGAAAGGCAAGATCGTCGACTGGCTGAGCGAGCGGGCCGATGTCATCGCGCGCTTTCAGGGCGGGCACAATGCCGGGCACACGCTGGTCGTCGGCAATCAGGTCTACAAGCTGCACGCGCTGCCCTCGGGGGTGGTGCGACCAGGCAAGCTCAGCGTCATCGGCAACGGCGTGGTGCTCGACCCCTGGCACCTTGTCAGGGAAATCGAGGCGATCCGCGCGCAAGGGGTGGAGATCACCCCCGAGACGCTGATGATCGCCGAGAACACCCCCCTCATCCTGCCCTTTCACGGCGAGCTCGACCGCGCCCGCGAAGAGGCCGCCAGCGCCGGCGCGCGAATCGGCACCACCGGGCGCGGCATCGGGCCGGCCTATGAGGACAAGGTCGGGCGGCGCTCGGTGCGGGTGGCCGATCTCGGCGATCGGGCAACGCTCGAGGCGCGCATCGAGCGGGCGCTCTTGCATCACGACGCGCTGCGCCGGGGGCTGGGGCTCGCGCCGGTGGATCGCGCCGCGCTGCTCGAGGCGCTGTCGGAGGTTTCGCAAAAGATCCTGCCCTATGCGGCGCCGGTGTGGAAGGTGCTGAACGAAAAGCGCCGGGCGGGGCGGCGTATCCTGTTCGAGGGGGCGCAGGGCGCGCTTCTCGACATCGATTTCGGCACCTATCCGTTTGTCACCTCATCGAACGTGATCGCCGGTCAGGCCGCGACCGGCGTGGGGCTCGGCCCCGGCGCGATCGATTTCGTCCTCGGCATCGTCAAGGCCTATACCACGCGGGTGGGCGAAGGCCCCTTCCCCACCGAGCTTGACGATGACGACGGGCAACGCCTGGGCGAGCGCGGGCATGAATTCGGCACCACGACGGGGCGCAAGCGCCGCTGCGGCTGGTTCGATGCGGTGCTGGTGCGCCAAAGCTGCGCGCTTTCGGGGATCGACGGCATCGCGCTGACCAAGCTCGACGTGCTCGACGGGTTCAAGAGGCTCCGGATCTGCGTCGGCTACGAACTCGACGGCGAAAGGCTTGACCACCTGCCCACCGCGGCTGACGCGCAGGCACGCTGCGTGCCCGTCTATGAGGAGATGCCGGGCTGGCACGAGAGCACCGAAGGGGCGCGAAGCTGGGCCGATCTGCCGGCGGCGGCGATCAAGTATGTGCGCCGGGTCGAAGAGCTGATCGGCTGCCCGGTGGCGCTCTTGTCGACCTCGCCCGAGCGCGAGGACACGATCCTTGTGACCGATCCCTTTGCCGATTGAGGAGGCCATGGCGCATCTGAGCTACAAGGCGCGGCGCCGTCTTTCGCTGGTGATCCTGCTCATCGGACTGCCGCTTTATATCGTCGCCGCCGCCAGCGTCGTGACCCTCTTCGAGCGCCCCCCGCTAATGCTCGAGGTGATGATCTATGTGGCGCTCGGGGTCGTGTGGGTGCTGCCGCTGAAATCCGTCTTTACCGGGATTGGCCGCGCCGACCCGGACGCCCCGCCCGACAGCCGCGACACGGATGGCTGAGCGCGCAATGAAGGCGCGCTCCCGCGTCATCGCTCTGGCATTACGCCGCGCGGCGATTATCTTTCCCCCATGACCCTGCATATCCCTTTTGATAATACCTATGCCCGGCTGCCGGGGCATTTCTACACCCGCCAGAGCCCGGTGCCGGCAAAGGCGCCGCGGCTGATCAGGTTCAATCACGCTCTGGCCGCCGAGATGGGCATCACGCCGGGCAGCGCGGCGGACCTGGCGGCGGTCTTTTCCGGCTCGGTGATCCCCGACGGCGCCGAGCCGCTGGCGCAGGCCTATGCCGGGCATCAGTTTGGCGGGTTCTCGCCACGGCTCGGCGACGGGCGGGCAAACCTGCTGGGCGAGACCTGCACGCAAGGCATCCGCCGCGACATCCATCTCAAGGGTTCGGGGCCGACCCCCTATAGCCGGATGGGCGACGGGCGCGCCTGGCTGGGGCCGGTCTTGCGCGAATATGTGGTCTCGGAGGCGATGCACGCGCTCAGTATTCCCACCAGCCGCGCGCTGGCCGCCGTGGCCACCGGCGAATCGGTCCGGCGCGAGGGCCGCGCGCTGCCCGGCGCGGTGCTGACCCGCGTCGCCGCGAGCCATATCCGCGTCGGCAGTTTCGAGTATTTCGCCGCGCGCGGCGACATTGCCGGCTTGCAGGCGCTTTTCGAGCATGCCCGCGCGCGCCACTACCCGGATGCCCGGGATCCGGCCGAATTCCTCGAAGCGGTGATCGCGGCCCAGGCGCGGCTGATCGCCCGGTGGATGGGGGTGGGATTCATTCACGGGGTGATGAATACCGACAACACCACGATTTCGGGCGAAACCATCGATTATGGCCCCTGCGCCTTCATGGATGCCTATCATCCCGACACGGTCTATTCCTCGATCGACACTTATGGGCGCTATGCCTATGCCAATCAGCCGCGGGTGATCGTGTGGAACATGGCGCAACTGGCCAGCGCGCTGGTGCCCCTGATGCCCGACGAGGAGGAGGCGGTGGCGCGCTTCACCCGTGCGGTGCATGCCATGCCGGGGCTGATCGAGGCCGAATGGCTGGCGCTTTTTCGCCGCAAGATCGGGCTTGCCACCGCCGCGCCCGATGACGCCGCGCTGATCGACGATCTGCTTGCGTGCATGGCCGAAAACCGCGCCGATTTCACCAATACCTTCCGTATGCTGGCCACCCATGGGGCGGTGCGCGAGCAATTCCCGGACCCCCGCGCCTTTGACGCCTGGGAGGCGCGCTGGCAAAGGCGGTTGGCGGCGGAGGCCGACCCCACGACGGTGATGCGCGCGGCCAATCCCGCATTCATCCCCCGCAATCACCGCATCGAGCAGATGATCGAGGCGGCGCTGAAGGGCGATTACGGCCCCTTCGAGCGGCTGCTCGACGTGCTCTCGACCCCCTATGAGGATCAGCCGGACGCCGCCGACCTCGCCCGCCCGCCGCAAGCCTCGGAAGTCGTCGAACAGACCTTCTGCGGCACCTGAGCGCGAGACGCTTTCTTGAAAAGAAAGCGCCCCGAAATCTTTTCAAGATTTCGGCCCCGGGGCGTCTACTTGTGCCGAAGCCGGCGAAAAAACCGCGGGTTGCGGCGCACGAACTCGTCGATGAGGGCCGCCAGCCCGCCGCGCGCCTGCCCCTTGAGATAGGCAAAACCCGTCGCCGCCCCGACCAGCGCGCCCGCCATGTCCACGATCAGATCGCCCATCGTGTCCGGCAGGCCCGATTTCTGCATGTTGAAGCCGAAAAGCTGATCCATGCTGTATTCGAATATCTCCCATGCGGTGCCGATGAAGACCGCGAAACAGAAGGCGAAGAAGGCCACCGCAACCGGCGGCGCGGCATAACGATCGCCCTGAAACATCATGAAGACCAGCACGAACCCGGTCATCCCGAAGCCGATCGAGGATGTCGCGTGCATGACGATGTCCCACCACCAGAACCGGTCGTAGAAGCCGAAGACCTCGCCGAGGATGAGCGTCGCGCCGATGAAGAGCGTCATCGCCACGATGAAGGAGGGCGGCACGTGGACATCGGCCCAGCGGGCGACGAAAACCGGCGCCACCGACAGCGCCAGCGTCCCCAGAGCAACGAAGCCCAGCTCCAGCCGCCCCTGCGCCAGCGCCCCCAGCGCCAGCACCCCCAGCGCCAGCCAGATCGCGCGCGCCAGCCATGTCTGATCGGCAAACATCGAAAAAATTACCCCTTTGTCGTGCCTTGGCCGAAACTTGCTGCTAATCGGTTGGCATGACCATAGAGCAGATCCGGATCGCGAGCTACAACCTGCAGAAATGCGTCGGCCTCGACATGCGCCGCCGGCCCGGGCGCAGCCTCGAGGTGATCGCAGCGCTTGGCGCCGATGTCGTGGTCCTGCAGGAGGCCGACAAGCGCCTGCCGCCGCGCCCTGCCGCGCTGCCCCACGAGATGATCGAGGCCGAGGGCTGGCGGATCGTGCCACTGGGCGCGCCCGGCGGCACGCTCGGCTGGCACGGCAATGCGATGCTTGTCCGCCCCGGCCTCTCAGTGCGCACTGGCAGGCATTTCGATCTGCCGGGGCTGGAGCCGCGCGGGGCGATTCTGGCCGAACTCGACACTCCGATCGGCGCGCTGCGCATCATCGGCACCCATCTCGGCCTGATCCGCCGCCATCGGCTGTTGCAGATGGCGGCGATCATCCGCCACATCGCAGGCCTCGCGCCGATGCCGACCGTGCTGGCGGGCGATTTCAACCAATGGGGCAAGGCGGCGCGGCTTATTGATGCGGCGCGCGGGATGCGCTTTGCGCCGATCCCGCCGAGCTATCCCGCGCCGCGGCCGGTGACGCGGCTCGACCGGATCGCGCATGATCCCCGGCTGGAGGTTGTCGCCGCCGGCCGCCATGCGCGCGCACCGGCGCAGATCGCATCCGACCACCTGCCCGTCTGGGCCGATCTGGCGCCGGCCGGGAGATAGACCAACCACAAGGGAGCTCCGCCAGACGATGAGTATTCTGCAAATTGCCTCGTTGCTGATCGTGCTCGCCGGAGCCTTTGGGACGATCAACTATTTCATCTTCCGGCTGCCCGCGGCGATCGGCATCCTGATCGTCGCGCTGGGGGTCTCCTTCGCGATGCTGGCAACGGATTTTCTCTGGCCCGGGCTGGCGATTGCCGAGACCGCGCGCAACCTCGTCGGCAGGCTCGATTTTTCCCGGGCGCTGCTCGAAGGAATGCTGGGCCTTCTGCTTTTTGCCGGAGCCCTGCATGTCAGGCTCTCGGATTTGCGGGCGCAATGGCGGCTGGTGGCGCTGATGGCGACGATTGGCGTGGCGCTGTCGACGGCGGTGACGGGGCTGGCCTTCGCGTGGCTCAGCGGGGTGCCGATCCTCGTCGCGCTGGTCTTTGGGGCGCTGATTTCGCCAACCGATCCGGTGGCGGTTCTGGGGGTGCTGCGCGCTGCCAGCCTGCCGCGGTCCCTGGAAACCAAGATTGCCGGCGAATCGCTTTTCAACGACGGCGTCGGCTATGCCGTCTTTCTGGTGCTGGTCGGGCTGGCCTTTCCCGCCGGCGATTCCGGCGGTGGCGGGCTGTCCGGCGCGGCGGTGCTCTTTGCCCGCGAGGCGCTTGGCGGCGCGGCGCTCGGTCTGACGCTCGGCTGGCTGATCTTTCGCCTGATGCGCCGGATCGACGAGTACGCGCTCGAGGTGCTGCTGACGCTGGGGCTGGCCTTTGGCGGCTATCAGCTGGCGGCGTGGCTGCATGTGTCGGCACCGATCGCGGCGGTCTGTGCCGGGCTACTGATCGGCGATGTCGGCACCCGTTATGGAATGAGCGAAGAGACCCGCCAATATGTCAACGCCTTCTGGACGCTGGTCGATCAGATTCTCAACGCGGTTCTCTTCCTGATGATCGGGGTCGAGGTGCTGGCGGTGGCCTTTGACAGCGAATTTCTGCGTATCGGCGCGCTGACGATCGGGCTGGCGCTTGTTGGCCGGCTGGTGGCGGTGGCGGTGCCGGTGGCGCTGTTGCGGCCGTTCCGGACATTTTCTCACGGGGTGATTCCGATCATGACATGGGGCGGGCTCAAGGGCGGCATATCGGTGGCGCTGGCGCTGACATTGCCCGAGAGCGAGTGGAAGCCGCTGATTCTGACCGCCACCTATGTGGTGGTGGTCTTCTCGATCATCGTCCAGGGTCTGAGCATCGGCCGGCTGGCCGCGCGCCTGGGGCGCGAACCGGATCTGGTGTGACCGGATCGGGAGTGGAAATTCCCCACCGACCGGGCTATTCATGACCGGACAGGCAGACA
>Ga0114931_10008536_pt1 | contig 12391 bp, 3 predicted proteins | sample 2SBtaG_FD_89579 | JGI IMG/M metagenome (GOLD analysis project Ga0114931, IMG submission 89579) | Deep subsurface microbial communities from Kolumbo volcano to uncover new lineages of life (NeLLi) - 2SBTROV14_V59a metaG | ecosystem: Environmental > Aquatic > Marine > Volcanic | place: Kolumbo...
CGGTCGCCGTGGGGCCGCATGATCAGCATGATAGGAAGTTTTGGAGAATCCACTGTTCGTTTCAGAGTTGCCGCCGGAAAAACCGATCAATCCGACAGACGCTGGACAAGTTTCATTTAGCTAACAGTTTTTGCACGAAGTTTCGTCGGACGCTTGCCGCGACAAGCCGACGTCCCATGGGAGGCTATGAGTTGGAACAGCCAGTCACCATTGTTTTACCGATGCATAATGGAGAGCGACAACTACGCTCGTCGGTGCTGTCCATCTTGGAGCTTGCCCACGGCACGTCGAGCAGCTTTGACATTGTCGTTGTCGACGACGGTTCCACGGACGAAACGTACGAAACCGCTTGCGAACTGGCTTGTGCCTATCCGCAAGTGAAGGTTTTGCGGCAGCCGTTTCGACAGGGTCTGAGCGCGGCACTGGCGTTGATCCGCAACCGTCTGTCGGTCAGCAAGGTCGTGATCCACGACGGCGTTTCGCCCATTGAAACAGCGTCGTTGAAAGCCTTGCTCGAGGCCGGCGGACCGCGATCCAGTTCCACGCGCAGCGTCAACCGGTCGAGGCAAGAAGCCAGCGAGGCGGACTCGCGCGGCTCGCGTCGATTCGCCTCGATTCGGGCGGTTCATGAAAGTATGGAGCAGGCCCACCAATCGCTGGCAAGTTTCCGATGGATTCACTTGGAAGATCCGCGGATGCCGCGTCGACGCCGTACACATCAGGAATCCCCTAGGATGACGGCAGCAGCAGATGCCGCTTTTCCAATGCTTCCACCCATGGGAATGCCCTCGACGCCCACGGCATAGGGGAACATCCTTCGCACAGGCCTCCTTTTAGTAGCGGGACGAAAACTTAACGACAGTCAGGAACAGCCGAGTCTTGGCTTGCTGGCTAAAAGGTGTCCAACGCCTCTACAAATCGTTTAGTTTTCTCTCGTGAATCCCCACTTTCGACTCGGATTGCTTTGCTACGTCCCGGAAATTGGCAGCCTGCGGAAGGCGTGCCTTAGCAGACCGGCAGGGACCGTCGGCTTGAATTTTGCCCGATGGAGATGAAAGACTTGCCAAGCGGCATCGTGGTGATTATGATTTTCCCATGCGAACAGAATTGGCTTCCCTCCCAGGGATTCCATCTAATTCTAATTGAGAAAAACAGAGACGAACGAGTTTTTGGCTGACACCGGGGCAAAACCTTTCTCGGCTGGTAGGTTGTGTGTTAGTCGCCATATCGCAGCTTTTAGGCAGTGATCGCCGCTGGTTGCGTCCTTTTCTTTGACCAGCATTCTAGAGAACAGTATCAGAATTCGGTTCTTCGGCGTCGTTTTTTTGCATCGACATGCATGCGCCGAACCGAACGCTTTTGTCATTTTCTCATGGCCACTTATTACTAGCTTCACATCTTGTCGTCACCATTCAGAACAGGCATCAGACGGAGGAGGCACAAGGGATGAGTACCGTACCCTACAATCTTGAAACCGGTGGAGTGGACGTATCGAGAAGAATAACGCCTGTGTCCGACAACTCGCGTCCACTCCATCGGATTGGAGTCGTTCGTCAGCAGCAGAGCGTATCTCTCCGATCGGCTGCGCGAAAACTGAATCTCTCCATGCATGAAGTTCGACATCAGGAAGATGCTCACTCGGACCTCCGGATTTCCGAGCTGCTTCAATGGCAGCACATTTTGGATGTTCCCTTATCCGATCTCCTGGTCGATTCGGGATCGCCCCTTTCCGCGCCGGTGCGCAAACGCGCGAATTTGCTGCGCGTCATGAAAACGGCGAAAGCGATTCAAGAATCCGCGCACAACGTGTCGGTAAAGCGACTGGCCAAGATGCTGGTCGAACAACTCGTGGAAATGATGCCAGAACTGGCTGAAGTTTCCGCATGGCATTCGATCGGTCAGCGTCGTACGCAGGATGAAGTGGGCCGAATCGCGGAGAGGCCCGTCCCCGATAACTTATTCAACGACGCTGGCTATTGATTGTGGGCCGTCGCGTTAACGGAAATTCGCAACTAGCGCAGCGGATGTCCCCCTCGCTCAAGTGACCCGAGCGACAATTTGCGTGCTGGCGTCGTGGCGAGAATGCGTGCGGCGCAGAGCACGCCATCGACGACCCAGCAGTGACGCCGCCGTGAGCGCCACGACGAGCAAACCCACGGCACTGGGCTTCAGCAGCACCCACCAGGCCAATCCGGCCGCCAAGGCCACGGCGTGGGGCCATCTCCAGAGCAGTTCGTTTCGGTCAGGTCTTGTTCGCAACAGCAGGGCCAATCCGAGACCGACGACGGCAATCGCCGCCATGGTAAACCACTGCCATAGGTCCGAGCCTGCGATAGGTAGGATGCGTAGCACCAGCTGGCCTTGTGGATTGCTGGCAAAAAAAATTTCTTCACCCACCAGCGACGAAGACAGCCGTACGGGAAGACGGGGAGGGTAGATCAGCGAATCGTTTTTTTGGTCCGACTTCGCGTCTCCCAACTCCTTCTCTAGCATGGTCCACGCACTCGGGGTCGCTTTTTCGACGCGTCGCCGCCGTCGGAAAGATGCGCGGGATCGGCAACCGCGCCGGCCCAGTTGTCCATCGATTGCCAATTATCCCAGGCATGGCGCGTGGCCTGTTTCCACGATTGAAACCACGGTCGGGCCTCCTGAACGGGCAATTCCAAGGCCAGCGCACTGGCATCCTCCATCGTTTGTCTGGAAAGCCGATAGGCGGTCTTGGTAAATTTCTCTTGGTCGATTTGCCTGCCGACCACGGGATTTTTCAACCGCAATCCACCGACGGGGTGAAGCTGCCAATGTGATTGCGGCAAAGGCAGGGGTTGATCGCCAATGAGTATCTCCGGCGGCGTCAGCTCCAGACGATTGCCTAAAACATCCACCTGGACAACATACGCGACCATGATCCGGCGAGGCATAAAAGGCGGTCCCAAGGGAATACGCCAGCTTCTGGGACCCACACGCTCTCGTCGCACGGGTAGATCGCCCGCGACCAATTGCGTCAGTTGCGAGTGCAAGGGAAGTCGTACCGAACAGTGCGACGCTCTTCCCGGCTGCAATACCAGTTCCGCCGTGGCCGCTAAGTGTCCCTGAGCATCCAAATCGCCGGAAATAATTGCGTAGCGCACCGCAGCATAGCGCAAGGGTCCCTGATAGGATCGCTCCTGGGCGAAAAACTGGTCGCGTTTGACGCGAAAGGACAACGCGTGTTCTGGCGATTTCACCAATAGCGCCAATGTCCGCGGCAACGATTCGCGTTTTAGGCCAACGGTCCTTTGCCATTCGATCGATCGTTGATCGACTCGCGTTGGCAGCAAGATGTATCGCTCGCTTTGCTCTGCATCGGCCAAACGAAATGGGGGCACCTCCAGCCGTCGATCGCCAGGCAGATCGAGGCCGCTGGAAAGATGCACCGTGATCTTGTCGCCCGCGCCAACCGGTTTGGAAAGCAAAATGGTAATCTCGCGTCCTTCGGCCGTATCGCGGACTTTGCCCACCACGCCTATCGAAGCCGGTTCAACGCGATAGGGCCCCTGGCAGAGGCTCGGCGCAGAAATTTTTAGATCGCTAACCACGTCTTTCCGTACCTCGATCTGTCCATGCCAAGTGGCCGACCAACCCTTGGGATCGTGTTCCATGGTGGTAACCGTTTGCGACTGGAACCGCGGGTTGTTTTTCTGAATACGAATTTTTCCCAGGTCTCCGGGCGGAGAAGCATGCCAGGTATAACGCCCCAGAAAAACGTCCGTACTACTTCGTGTTTTACTTGGTTGCTGAACGTCGGCGGTCGCATGATCATGATCCACCCAATGGACAATCACGTCCGGGTTACGAAAGAGGCTCATGTAAATTTCACTGTGACCAGCCCCCTGCAGCATCACCGACGGCAGTGCAAGTTCGCCTTTGGCGAAAGGTTCCACGTACCCCCGCAAAGACAGCCGATGCGGGCGTTTCAGGGGCTGACTGAGCAAGACGAATACTTCCGAAGGGTTGACCCGACACCAGCGGACGGGGACGGCTTCCTTCCCGGGCTGGCGTGCCACGGAAATGGCCTGAATACGCAATGACGGCGGCACCTTCAGACGGTGATAAAGCCAACTGCCCACCACATTGTCAACTGTCGCTTTGTAGTCGATCCGTGCGCTGCCTCGCTGACAGTACACGCGCATGGTTTGTCGCGATGTGAAGCTGCTGGGATCGGGCCAAACGCGGAGCGACCAGTTTGGATATTCCTCGCCCAGGGAATAGGCGTACAAGGGTTGAGTATCCACCGTGCCCCACGCCGAGGCAAACTCCGTGACCGCGATGCTGCGAACATCTCCGGTAAGGCTCTCGTCGTACGACAAACCCGAGGAGACGGAAACGGCAAACAAGGCTCGACTCGTCGCAACGCCTTTCAAACGTACTCGAGGGTACGCAAGTCGCCCCAGCGAACGGTTTCGTTGCAATTGGAACCGCAGAGGAATGCGCACTTCCGGATCGAGCCCCGGTTTGAGTTTCAATTCCAAAGTACCCGGATCGTCAGGCAACGCCACGATTTCGTCGATAGGCGAATTCGCGTCGATGGGCAGGAGCTTCAGCTGCGGCGACGTTTCCAATTGCAACGTATCCGGAACTTTGGACGTTGCGTGTAGGTGAAGTTGAACGTCCAATCGCGCGACAGACGGTTCGATGTGCAACCATGACAATTGTTCGACGTTCTCCACCAAGTTGGATAAGTCGGCACTTTGCGTGGGCGTCCAATGCAGATGCAGTACATCCGTTGGTGCGAGAACGGTTCGCCAACGGTTATCCTCCTTGTCGGCGTGAATTTGACCCGCTGAATCGATTTGCAGGTCGTCGATGAGCGTGGGCACGGCAAGATCCAACTCGGCGCCTGGCATGGGTGGGACATGCAGGCGCAGCTCCATCGACTTCGAGGAAGACGTAATGTTGGGTTGCGCACTCAACTCCAGACGATGCATTCCCGCGTCGCCTAAATTCATGGTGCAGCCGTTCCCATCCGAATTCCACTTCAACCGTACCGGAATCCCGTCCAGTCGATGCAAATCCTCCAACCATTTGGCTTCGCTGTGCTGAAGCGGCAAGTGCAAGACGCAGCCGGGCAGATAGCTTTCGATCGAAAAAATGAGCGTCCACGGATCGGATTCCACCTGCTTGCTTTGGGGGTCCACATGTAGTCCACCACGATAAACGGCTCTCAGAAGCGAATACCGCGCGTCGCCGTGTGCCCAATCCTTGGAGGCCGCATGTAATGACTTGAGAAAACTTTCTGGAACGTAAACGTCGTTCCCTTGTCGGTTGCCGTGTTGGTCGATAGGGATAAGTATCCGGCGCAAATCCGACCGCGGCGTGGTCGACGCATTGTCCGCAACATCTGCCACGGGGGCGGCGCGTGCCATGCCGTAAGCAAGAACACCCCAGGCAATCACGACGACCACGGCAGTTCGTATCACCGTGGACAGAGAATCTTGCTTTACCACGCAACTGGGAGCTTCGCGGAAAGCCGTTCGCCATACGATCGCCGCCAGCAATCCGATAAACGCGGCTTGCGGAACGGCCAACCAAGGAGGCGAGACCAGGAAGCACGCAGCTCCCGAAATCGTGAGGGCCAACACAAGCAGCTCAGGACGCCTGGCAAGTTGCCACGAATCCAGCACGACCGCCAACAGCCAGACCGCATACCACAGGGCCCGTTGGAGATAGGCGCGGCGCACAACGACCGTCGGCAGCGTGTCGATGAATTCGACCGAATAGGCGCTCCGGCCAACATCCGCCAGGGACGCTACGGACAAAGGACTCCAAGGAGGATCGCCTGGCTCGGGAGACGTATTCCAGACGGCTACGCTAACGATTTCGTCCACAGGCGATGTTGCGAGTTCAAGAAAGCGAGCGGCGAGCTTGCGTGAAGACACCAAGAAAACCCCTGGAATCGCAGTCGGTTGGAGTTGGTTGCGCCAGTGGGCCACGCGTTGCATGCTGGTAACAACGATCGCTTTCGGGCTAGCCACCAGCGCCAGTCCTCTCTGAAGAAGTTGATTGGAATGATCCTCGCTGGCAGTCGGCGTATTGCTGTTGTTCGGCTCGCCGCTGTTGGCGTCGATCGATGTTGTTGTTGCTTGGATGCCTTGTGCGTGCAGGGCGGTACGGTCGACCAATACGCTGTCGCCCAGCCCCAGGTCGTTGACCACGTTGCCTAGCAACTTACCCCACGACAGGTTGGCGCCCTCGGCCAGTCGGTCGTTCAGGCTGCTGGCCATTTTTTCGGCCAAGCGTTTGGTCCTGTGACCATCCACCGGCGCCGACCACAATCGGGGCCAATCGCTACTTCGAAAAGGATGAAACATCGGTTCTCCGGGAACCCGAGCCAAAGGGCCGAACAATCTTTCCCACCGATGGAATTTTTGGGGGAAATCGCCCGTTGAAGATTCCGCAAGAACGTATTGTTCCGGCGTCCACAGCGTCCATCGTCCTAAGCGAACGGGAAAAGAGCACTGGGGCAAGGAGGGCTGAATCGTGGCCTGTCGCCCTAGCGCCGGGCCGCGCGTGACGTACTTCACCACGATGGTCAAAAAACGCGGCTGATCCGCAAAATGGAATCGGCAGGCGTGATTGTCGGCAAGTACGTTCGATGGATCGAGTTGCTGATGGTTGATCCAGGCTTCCTGCAGTTTGGCTTGCGGGGGCAAAACCAGTTCGGCGCCTGTCGCTCCCGAGTCCTCCAGATGGTAGCTCGCAACATGAATCGCGGTCCCCTCCTCTGCCTGTAACGTACTGAATTCCGCGAGCCACGCCACCACACTGGCAGCCGATAGGTCGGGAGTCGTCTTATGCACGGTGAGTGCCGGGGTTCGAGATCCTCGACCGGCGCCAGACGCATCCAATCGGTAGCAACCCAAGACCGGAAGCGACGCACCCTCGTCCGTTCCGTTGGCCGGCCAACCGATCGGCGACCAACCGCGATCGTCGATCCGGAGCCCATCGAGCGGACCGCGGATAACGATCTGGCCTTGCCACGTGGCCGCTTCGGGAAGACGAATTCCATTGCATCGTTCGGATTCTTTCGCCGGGACGGAATACTCCGTCTGGAGGCGAAACGGCTCGTCCATCGCGACCGGCAGTCGCAATCGATAGGCGACGCCCCTTCCAACGTCCGTATCCGTCGCCGAGGGTTCGTCGAGTTGCTGGACAACGACCGCGCCATGATGGCCCACGAGTTCCCACTGGGTGTAGTCTGGCAAGGGATCGTTGAATTGGACCACCAGTTCGGAGACCACGCCCGAAATGGGGCGACAATCAAGCCGGTAGCGATGCGAAAAAGTTTGGGGTAACACGCTGAGTTGGACGTCGACTTCCGCATGGTAACGTGCCGGCCGAGAATGTAACTCAATGACTTCGTCGTCGGCCAATTGGGTCAGGTCGATCAGCGTGCCTTCCGCGGGATCGGGCAGCAATTTGGCATCACGCGGTTCCAGCGCATCCGCCGAAAGGCGAACACGTTCCAGACCGTTGAGCAACTTCATCTGTCCTCGTTTGCGACTACGCAGTAGCAGCAGTTGTCGCTCGGTGTCGGCATTGAGAAAGCGCAGCAGCTTCCACTGACCGACTTTGGCGGGCAGTAGTGCCCTTTCGGTCGCGGCGCGCCCGCCAAATTCCAATCGCAATGATTGGTCGGGCCGAATCGGCTGCTGGAGTTGCATGCGAATGAACGTCCGATCGTCGTCGCGCTCGATGTGCCACTCGCGCAAGGCCCGCGGCGGGGTCGCCTTGACCGATTCAATCGACCATCCCGGTGCAATGCGCGCCGTCACTTGAAAGATGTCTCGACCGCGGCTCGATAGCGTCGCTACGGTGCGGACCGTGGATTTGTTGGGCCCGAGATCGGCAATGGTTGCTGTCCTCGCCTGCAAGCGAGCCCGACGACGCCCGACGATCACCTTCAGCGCCGCTTTCTCAGACCACTCTTGGAATCGATAGGCCTCTTCCGAGGCAATGTCCCCGCTGAGCCCAACAATATGCTGCAAGTTCGCTTCTTGAGGCTCCAGAGAGCGTAGTTCCAGCGATGGCGAAAGCAACATGCTGACGGTTCCCTCGGTCCAAAACACATCGCGAGCGCGTATCGAGGGCAATTGCCAGAGTTTATCGAGTGGAAGCTGCCCCAGGGCACGAATCTCGATTCGTTGCGGCTTTGAGGATCTGGGGCTTTCAACGGCGAGCATCGGACCCTGCGAAGCGTATTCCGTATGCCAGGAGACGGTCTTCTGATCGATGGTCGCCGAAATAATCTTTACATCCCCGGAAAGCGAGAAATAGAGCTGGCCGGCCGACTCTTTCCGAGCATCGAGCAGAAAGGTCGTGTCCAGCGTCAATCCGTCCGGTTCTAAATGGTACGAGGCAGTCTGGCTGACGCGGGGCAACATCCGTCGCGACGCCTGCGGCGCCAGTTTCGAGATATTGAGTTGCTGCGATGGGCTGGGGGCCAGTTGGAACAACCAGTGCAGCTTGCCGCTGGGCTCGGGTTGGGTGCCGAGCAATTCGCCCGGTTTGATGCTGGCAATTCGATCGGGCGGCAGGACTAGCTCGAAAGTTTGCGGCGTCGCGGGAGGAATTTTCAAGAGAAAGTCGACACTGGATGCTTGCGAGCTTTGCGCACGAAGTTGCCAATCGAGAACCAGCGTATCCGATTGCTGGACGAGTACTCCCCAGGAGTCGGCCAGGGAATCGCGTTTCCAAAGACCCAGTGCCGCTGGGTGTGTTGCGTCGCGTCGCCAAAATGCGGAAGTCGTTGCTAGGTTGAACGGCGCTAGCGCTAACCAACGGGCCCGTGCGTCCGGCAGCTTGACCGCTATCTCCGCGGTCCCCCCCAACACGTCGTTTTTTAACAACTCGGCCCGGTAGACCGCGCCACTGAGTTGTACCGGCGCCGAGTGAGCAGCGTCATTTTTGTTCTGGGCCTGTTCAATAAGCCGTGAGAACTCAGAGGCTGTTATCGGCAGATAACGTGCCGAACCAACGGGCCATTCTTCAGGCGCGTCGGCGGGAACAAAAACACGCCGGTAGGTTGTACTGTCGGCGGGATCTGTTTTGGAGGGCAACGCATCGGCGAAGACGCCGCCGCTGGCGACAAGGGTCCACAAGAGGCACGGCCAGAAGCGACGCAATACGCCCAAACAAACATTCGGCATGGGATCGCTCATGATACCGAACCACCTGCGTGCAAAGCTTCGGTGGGCGCCTCTTCCTCGTCCAGACGGCTTGCTTCTGTTTGGGCCCAAGGCTCGGTCGCCGCGCTGGGCGTCGACAGGGCGCTGGGCAGCCGGGCCACGTCCTGGGGTGCGGATCCCGTCAGTACCCGTCGCAACACCACTGCGGTAAGCGTCATGACTCCGCCCCAGAGAATTGCCTGAACCGCAACCAACGTGACTTCCGGATAACTGATCACCAGCGCCAGCAGTCCGACGGCCACGGTCAGCCAGAATCCACCGCGGCGGGCCAGCGAGGTGTACATCCAAAGCAAACCCATGCCAAACGCTGCCACGATGCTCGCCAGGGTCAACCAAACTTGTCGTCCAATCACGATGTCCACGGTCGACGGAAGCGTGAGTGCTCGGAACAGGTACTGAGACGACGATGCCGTGGGAGCGGGTTCGATCGAAGCGCCGCTCCAGCGTTCCAGATCCGGTTGATATCGGCTCGGTTGTCGGCCCCATTGGTAATTTTTCCAGCCCAAGTCAAATTCCGGTGTGAGCTGCTCGGGCGAACCGCCGGCAATCCAACCGCGCGGCAGGACCAATTGCCAATACACCGGCGCGGTGGTCTCGCGGCTTTCCAAGCGGGCAAGGGCGATATGCAACGTGCCCCAACTCGCGAGGGAGAGGGGATGCTGATAGCGAAGCTCCAACGTGTGTCGCTTGCGCTGTTGGCGGTTTGGCAGAACCACGGCAATTCGATTGCCCGACTGAACCTCAAACTCAACGGGCCGATCGTCCAACAACACTTCGATGGCTCGTGCCTCGAATCGCCGCGGCATTCTGGCAAAAACTCTGGCGTGCGAAGTTCGAAAACGAAAAACAGCCCGATCTTGTTGCGTCGTTCCCGCTATCCAGGTTTGCAGCCAGGCACATTCCAAAGTCGCGTTTTCTTCATTGTCGGCGGATTCGAGATGCGCCAGCAGCGGAATCGTCGTTGGCTTGCCGCTGCCACGCAATTGGAGCGTCGAGGGGGACGTTTTCTCTTGCTCGTCGCTGATATTCGGTATCCAGGCGTCCTCGTATGGCAACTGGTCCAGCGTGGCACGAACCGTCTCCTGGGCATGCACGGCGACCACGTTGCTGGTCACCGCGTCTTGGGGCGCCACCAGCGGCAAAATCAGGGGCGTTAGCAGCCCAGGCGCCAACTTGGAATATGCGACTTGGAAAGCCACGTCCAAACGAAAGCTGTTGAGCATCGGACGTGGCAGCGACACGACCATCGGCCGCCAAGCAGTCTTGCCGGTCTTGCTTGGGGGAGCAACCTTACGGGACTTCCCTTTCTGGCTGGGAGGCTCGAAGCGGACGTCGATTTTTTCACCGTCCAACTGAACCGACAGCGAATCGTTGTCCCAAAGCGGCTGGGGAAGTTGCAGTAAAAGTTGCGATACAGGCTGGTATTTCACCTGGTAGTGCAACTGCTGCTTAATCTTGGTTGCCTGTTTGCCAACGTCCACTGCGGTTTGCACTTCCACGGCCACCTGGCGTGCGCGACGAGAAACGTCCACGCTCAAGGCAGCGCGAGCGAGAAAAGTGCGCAGCTCGAGTAGTTCTTGATCCTCGGCGCGCGGCTGGGATAGGTCGTCGGCCGCCGAAACGACGCTCACGCCTTCCATGGCGCCAAGCTCTGGCGAAACTTCCAAGGAAGAATCGGCCCGTACGGTCAACTGGCCAGGAAGCACGAAAGCCTCGAGTGGTTCCGGCAGCGGCAAGGTCAACCGGCCAAGACGCACGTTGCGTCGGGCCACCAAGCTGATTCGAACTCGCTGCACGTCAGGATTCACCAGCGGCAAGACAAGCAATCCTTGTAAGGTCTCAACGTAGCGATTGCGAGCGACGGCGCCGCCCGACTCGATGGGATCGTCCGTGAGTTTCCATCCGCGCATGTCCACGCGCACGGAAAACATTTGCGCACCGGTAAACTGGTAGTCGAGCTCGAGGTTGAGGCGAGCTTCCTCCTCATTGATTTGCAATTCGTAGCGCGGTCGCACGCTCACGCGTCGTTGTCGCGGCAAAGTATGCACGTCGAGTTTCCAAGGGAAACGGGAATACGCAAAGTTGGCTATCGGCGTACTTCCCTGCAAGGGGGTCGCCGGTTCTGCGGTCGACTCCTGCTCCACATCGCCGTGCAAATCAAAATAGGCCTGCAATGGATCCTCGACTTCCAGGGCCACGGTTCCCGACTGCCGGTACGCGTCGAGCACTTCGAAGCCTCCGACTTCGCAGGTGGCCTCTTCCTTGTTCTCCACCAAGGTCTGTTCGGCGGCCAGATGCAGAGTCCAGGAATCGCTGCGAGGTTGCTTCAATTGGACGTCGACCACTTGCACCGATTCGTCCTCGACTTTCTGTTTGCTTAACACAACTTGATAATCATGAGGCAAAGGATCCTCCACGAGCGTTGCGCCGCGAGGCAAACGCACACGCAAGCCCTCGAGCGGATTTCCATAGCTGTTGATCTTCAGCTTGACATCGTATTGAGCACGCCGGCGTTCAATCCGGACGGTCGTCTTTCCCAACGCTTCGATGACCGCGGCGCCGGTTTGAACTTGTTGGTGGGGGGGCTGCCAATGAAGTCGCAAAGGGTTGGCCTGCCCAGTCAAACGCACCTCGGTCCCTCCCGCGTCGCTGGGGGAGGTGGATACGTCCATTCCCGTGGACGCTTCGCATTGCGCGTCGGACACCGGCACGCGCAACACAAAGTGAGACGTCGTGGCACGCGGCGGGTTGATCACCAAACTACGCTTGTCGGCGCCGACCTTCAAACGCACCAGACCTTCCAATACCAAATCCCTTCGCTTGCCGCGCTGACCCTTTAACCAAACAACGTGGCCGTGACGCCGTGGGTCGAAGACAAGACACTCGCCATCAAGCTTATCGCTGACTTTCCACTGCTGGAGGATGAACGTTGGCAGTTGCAACGGCACGTCGACCCAGCCGTCAACCTCCGTGATCAGGCCCACCTCGATACGCAATTGCGCGTGTACGTTGGTCGCGGCGCCCGAGATGTTGAGCGAATCGAAAACGTAGCGAGGCGGAGATAGGCCCGCCAAGCCCTTCCTGCGATTCCAGGCCTGGAGAAAATCCGCATAATGAAAACCAAGCACCTTGCGCAGTTTTCCCTGTTCGTCCGGCAGCAGATAGAC
>Ga0114931_10008537_pt1 | contig 12391 bp, 8 predicted proteins | sample 2SBtaG_FD_89579 | JGI IMG/M metagenome (GOLD analysis project Ga0114931, IMG submission 89579) | Deep subsurface microbial communities from Kolumbo volcano to uncover new lineages of life (NeLLi) - 2SBTROV14_V59a metaG | ecosystem: Environmental > Aquatic > Marine > Volcanic | place: Kolumbo...
CGTTCCATCGGTTTCAGTGAAAAACGGCAGTAGTCGCTTGGGGTCAGTGCACCCCCCCAGGTGTCGAAAATCATCACCGTCTGGGCGCCGGCGGCAATCTGTGCGTTGAGGTACAGGGCGACGGATTGGGCGACGGTGTCCAGCAACTGGTCGACCAGTTCCGGGCGTTCGAACATCATGGCTTTAATGGTGCGGAAGTCCTTGCTGGAACCGCCTTCGATCATGTAGGTCGCCAGCGTCCAGGGGCTGCCGGAAAAGCCGATCAATGGCACGCGGCCGTTGAGTTCGCGGCGGATGGTGCGCACTGCGTCCATGACATAGCGCAGTTCTTGTTCCGGGTCCGGTACGCCCAGTGCCTGGATCTGTTTTGCGTCGCGCAGCGGTGTCCTAAAGCGCGGTCCTTCGCCTTCTTCGAAATACAGGCCCAGGCCCATGGCATCGGGAATTGTGAGGATATCGGAAAACAGGATGGCGGCGTCCAGCGGGAAGCGTTCCAGCGGCTGCAGGGTGACTTCACAGGCCAGTTCCGGGTTGGTGCACAGATCCATGAAGCTGCCGGCTTTCCTGCGAGTCTCACGGTATTCGGGCAGGTATCGTCCGGCCTGGCGCATCATCCATACCGGCGTGACGTCGACGGGCTGCCGCTGCAGTGCGCGTAGAAAACGGTCATTCTTCAGTTCGGTCATCTGTGCTGAACCAGGTGAGCCCGGAGGCGGTTAGAGTTTTAGCCACGGAATACACGGAAACCCACGGAAGAAAATAATATTCCGTGTTTTCCGTGGCCAATAGGTTTTGATCGCTAGCGCGGCAGTTCCGTGCTACCCATCAGGTATTCGTCGATGGCGCGGGCGCATTGGCGGCCTTCGCGGATGGCCCACACCACCAGCGATTGGCCGCGACGCATGTCGCCGGCGGCGAATACCTTGTCGATCGAGGTCTTGTAGGCTTCGACGCCCTCGGTATCGCCCTGGACGTTGCCGCGTGGATCGTAGGCGACACCCAGGTCATTCAGCAGGCCTTCCTGGACCGGGTGTACGAACCCCATGGCCAACAAGACCAGGTCGGCATCGAGCTCGAACTCGCTGCCTTCAATTTCGTTCATCTGCCAGGCACCGTTAGCGTCCTTGTTCCACTCGAGGCGTACACAGCGGATCTGTTTAACTTTGCCGTTTTCGCCGATGAACTCCTTGGTAGCGACACACCAGTCGCGTTGGGCGCCTTCCTCCTGCGATGACGAGGTGCGCATTTTGTTGGGCCACAGGGGCCAGGTCAGGCCCTTGTCTTCCTTTTCCGGCGGCTTGGGTAGAATTTCCAGCTGGGTGACCGACTGGCAGCCATGACGGATCGACGTGCCGATACAGTCTGAACCGGTGTCGCCGCCACCGATCACAATCACGTGTTTACCGGTGGCCATGATCGACACATCGGCGGCTACGGTGTCGCCGGCTTCGCGCTTGTTTTGTTGCGGTAAAAACTGCATGGCGAAATGTACGCCGTCCAGCTCGCGGCCGGGCACCGGCAGGTCGCGTGGCTGTTCCGAGCCGCCGGTCAGGGCCACGGCGTCGTATTCATCCAACAGCGCCCGGCTGTCGATATCGACGCCGACGTGCGTGTCGGGCTTAAAGGTCACACCTTCGGCTTTCATCTGTGCGACACGGCGGTCGATCAGGCGTTTTTCCATTTTGAAGTCGGGAATACCGTAGCGCATCAGACCGCCAATGCGATCATTTTTTTCAAACAGGGTCACGGCGTGACCGGCGCGCGCCAGTTGTTGCGCGCAAGCCATGCCGGCCGGGCCGGAGCCGACCACGGCGATGTTTTTGCCGGTCTTGTGCGCGGCTATGCGTGGCTCGATCCAGCCATTTTCCCAGGCTTTGTCGACAATGGCGCACTCAATGGTTTTGATGGTGACCGGCTCGTCGGTCAGATTCAGGGTGCAGGCCTCCTGACAGGGCGCCGGGCAGATGCGACCGGTAAATTCAGGGAAATTATTGGTGGAATGCAGCACCTTGATGGCGCGTTGCCATTCGCCTTTCCAGACCAGGTCGTTCCAGTCCGGAATGATGTTGTTGACCGGACAGCCCTGGTGACAGAAGGGGATCCCGCAGTCCATGCAGCGCGCACCCTGTTTCGCCAGGGTGTCATCGGCCAGTGGCACGACGAATTCCTTGAAACCTTGAATGCGTTCTTCAACGGGTTTGTAGCCGCGGTCCTGCCGCGGGTATTCCATGAATCCGGTTGGTTTGCCCATAGTGTGTACTTTGTAAAAATCGTTTTTGATTGATCAGTAATTCGGGTCGGAACCAGTACGCGTTATCCGCTCGCCGCCGCGGCCAGGTGCTCGGACTGTGCCTGCTTCATTTCTTCCAACGCGCGGCGGTAGTCGACCGGCATGACTTTGACGAACTTGGGCAGATAGTCGTCCCAATGGTCGAGGATCATCTGTGCGACGCTGCTGCCGGTATACTTAAGGTGTTTTTCGATCAGGTGGCGCAGGCGCAGGGCGTCGTAGCGCGTCATGTCGGCGCGGATGTCGACTTTACCGTGGGTCTCCAGATCACCGCCCTGGTGATCGAGCACTTCCAACGCTTCGTCTTCCTCGGGTATCGGTTCCAGGTCGACCATGGCGAGGTTGCAGCGGTCTTTGAAATCATTATTTTCGTCGATCACGTAAGCGATGCCGCCACTCATGCCGGCGGCGAAGTTGCGGCCGGTATTGCCCAGGACGACCACAATACCGCCGGTCATATATTCGCAACCGTGGTCGCCGACGCCTTCGATAACAGCACTGGCGCCCGAGTTGCGTACCGCGAAGCGCTCGCCGGCGACACCACGGAAGTAACATTCCCCGGAAATGGCGCCATACAGCACGGTATTGCCGACGATGATATTTTCCTGCGGCACAATCGGGCAGTCTTCGGGCGGATACACAATCAGGCGTCCACCCGACAGGCCTTTGCCGACATAGTCATTGCCTTCGCCTTCCAATTCGAGCGTGACACCGTGGGTGACCCAGGTTCCGAAACTCTGCCCGGCCACGCCTTTGAGCTTGATATGGATGGTATCGTCCGGTAGCCCTTCGAGGCCATAGCGCTCGGCAATGCGGCCGGACAGCATGGCGCCGACCGTGCGGTTGACATTGTTCACCGGCGTTTCGATCTTTACCGCCTCGCCGCGTTCCAGCGCCGGCCGGGCCTGTTCGATCAGTTTATTGTCCAGCGCCTTGTCGAGGCCGTGATCCTGCGTTTCATTATTGAAAACAGAGACGCCGGGTTCGGCTTCCGGCTGGTGCAGAACGCGGGAATAGTCCAACCCTTTGGCTTTCCAATGGTCGATGGCCGAGCGCATGTTGAGTTTGTCCCGGCGGCCGATCATTTCATTGAATGTGCGGAACCCGAGCTGCGCCATCAACGGCGGATTTCCTCGGCGACAAAGAAGAAATAATTGACCACGTGTTCCGGTTTTCCGGTAAAACGCTTGCGCAGTTCCGGGTCCTGGGTGGCGACGCCCACCGGGCAGGTGTTGAGGTGGCACTTGCGCATCATGATGCAACCTTCGACGATCAGCGGCGCCGTGGCAAAGCCGAACTCGTCGGCCCCCAGCAAGGCGCCGATGACCACATCGCGGCCGGTGCGCATGCCGCCGTCGACCTGTACCGCGATGCGGCCGCGCAGCTTGTTCAGCACCAACGTCTGGTGGGTTTCCGCCAGGCCCAGCTCCCACGGACTGCCGGCGTGGCGGATCGAGGTCAGCGGTGAGGCGCCGGTGCCGCCGTCGTAACCGGCAATGGTGACGTGATCGGCGTGCGCCTTGGACACGCCGGCGGCCACCGTGCCGACCCCGACTTCCGAAACCAGCTTGACGCTGATGCGGGCCTTCGGGTTGACGTTCTTCAGGTCGTGGATCAGCTGCGCCAGATCTTCGATGGAATAAATGTCGTGGTGCGGCGGCGGGGAAATCAGGCCGACGCCCGGTGTCGAATGCCGCACATTGGCGATCACGGCGTCGACTTTGTGGCCGGGCAGTTGCCCGCCTTCGCCGGGCTTGGCGCCCTGCGCCATTTTGATCTGAATGTCATCGGCGTTGACCAGGTATTCGGTGGTCACGCCGAAGCGGCCGGAAGCCACCTGCTTGATAGCTGAGCGCATCGAGTCGCCGTTCGGCAAGGGCTTGAAGCGTTCGCGTTCTTCGCCGCCTTCACCGGTATTGGATTTGCCGCCCAGGCGGTTCATGGCAATCGCCAGCGTGGTGTGCGCCTCGCGCGAAATCGAGCCGAACGACATGGCGCCGGTGGCAAAGCGCTTGACGATTTCCTTGGCGGGTTCCACCTCGTCGAGCGGTACCGGCTGGTCGGCAAAGTTGAGCTCGAACAGTCCGCGCAGCGTCTTGAGGTGCTCGCTCTGTTGATCGATCAGTTGCGCATACTCGGCAAAAGTTTTGGCGTCGTTGGCACGGGTGGCGTGCTGCAGCTTGGCGATGGTGTCCGGCGTCCAGATATGGTCTTCACCGCGGATGCGAAACGCATAGTCGCCACCGACATCCAGCGCCTCGGCGTAGATCGGGTTGTTGCCATAGGCATCGCGGTGCCAGCGTACGGCTTCTGCGGCGACTTCCTCGATGCCGGCGCCTTCGATCAGACTGGCGGTGCCGGTGAAGTATTTTTCCACAAACGCGGTCTTCAGGCCGACGGCGTCGAAAATCTGCGCACCGCAGTAAGACTGGTATGTCGAAATACCCATTTTCGAAAAAACCTTCAGCAAGCCTTTGCCGATGGCCTTGATGTAGCGCCGGTTGATTTCGGCGTTATCCAGGTCTTCGGGCAGGTCGTCCTTCATGGCCGCCAGCGTTTCGAACGCCAAGTAGGGGTTGATGGCTTCGGCACCGTAACCGGCCAGTACGGCAAACTGGTGCACTTCGCGCACGGCACCGGTTTCGATCACCAGACCGGTTTCGGTGCGCAGCCCCCGGCGCACCAGGTGGTGGTGCACCGCCGAGGTGGCCAGCAGGGCGGGAATCGGCAGCTGTTCGGCCGACACACTGCGGTCGGACAAAATCAGGATATTGTGGTCTTCCCTGACCGCCTGTTCGGCGGTCTCGCACAGCGCATCGACAGCGTGTTGCATGCCGGCGGCGCCTTCGGTCGCGGGATAACAGATATCCAGGGTGCAGGTGCGAAAGGCACCGTCGGTCGCCTTTTCAATCGTGCGAATGCGTTCCAGATCCTTGTTGGTGAGGATCGGCTGGCTGACTTCCAGGCGCATGTGCTCGCCGCCTGAGCGCAGGCCCAACAGGTTCGGTCGGGGGCCGATCAGGGAGACCAGCGACATCACCAGTTCTTCGCGGATCGGATCGATCGGCGGATTGGTGACCTGGGCAAAATTCTGTTTGAAATAATTGAACAACGGTTTGGCTTTGTTCGACAGCACCGCCACCGGGCTGTCGGCGCCCATGGAACCGATGCCTTCCTGACCGGTGACCGCCATCGGCGTCATCAGGATTTTAAGATCTTCCTGGGTGTAGCCGAAGGCCTGCTGGCGGTCCAGCAGCGTGGCCGGGTCACCCTGAGTAGCGTCGACATTGGCCGGCAGATTTTTCAGGTGGATCTGGGTCTTGTCCAACCAGTCCTGGTAGGGACGGCTGGCGGACAGCTCGCGTTTGAGTTCGGCGTCGTCAATGATGCGACCTTGTTGCATATCGATGAGGAACATTTTGCCCGGCTGCAGGCGCCACTTTTTGACAATTTTACTATCCGGGATTGTGAGCACGCCCATTTCCGACGCCATCACCACCAGGTCGTCGTCGGTAATCAGGTAACGGGCGGGGCGCAGGCCGTTACGATCCAGGGTGGCGCCGATCTGGCAGCCGTCGGTAAAGGCCACGGCGGCCGGTACGTCCCACGGTTCCATTAACGCGGCGTGGTATTCGTAAAAGGCGCGGCGGCTGTCGTCCATCAGCGGGTTGCCGGCCCAGGCCTCCGGGATCAGCATCATCATGGCGTGGGCCATGGAGTAACCACCGGCCACCAGCAGTTCCAGGGCATTATCGAAACAGGCCGAATCCGACTGGCCTTCGGGAATCAGGGGCCAGACTTTGGACAGGTCGTCGCCGAACAGTTCCGAGGCCATGGAGTGCCGGCGCGCGCGCATCCAGTTGACATTACCGCGCAGGGTGTTGATTTCGCCGTTATGGGCAATCATCCGGAAGGGGTGCGCCAGGTCCCAGGAAGGGAAGGTGTTGGTCGAGAAACGCTGGTGGACCAACGCCAATGCGGAAATCAACCGTTCGTCTTTCAGGTCGTGATAGTAGGTGTCGACCTGGTTGGCCAGCAGCATGCCTTTGTACAGCAGGGTCCGGCTGGAAAATGAAGGGATATAAAAATTCTCGCGGCCTTCCCAGGTGGACGCGCGTACTGCGTTTTCAACTGATTTGCGAATCACGAACAGTTTGCGCTCAAAGTCGGCCTGCGTACTGCCGTCATTCCCGCGGCCGATAAACACCTGGCGGACGACGGGCTCGACGGCTTTGACGCTTTCACCAATGCCGCTGTTATCAGTGGGTACGTCACGCCAGCCCAGCAACACCTGGCCCTCGTCGGCCACGCTGCGCTCGATCAGGGCTTCGCACTCGGCGCGCGACTGCGCCTGCTGCGGCAGGAAGATCATGCCGACGGCGTAGTGGCCGGCGTCGGGCAGTGTGATACCCAGCCCGGCGCATTCTTCACGCAGAAAAAGGTCGGGCAGTTGGATCAGGATACCGGCGCCATCACCGGCCAGCGGATCGGCGCCGACGGCGCCGCGGTGAGTCAGGTTTTCCAGGACCTGCAGGCCCTGGCGGACGATGGCGTGGCTCTGTTCGCCCTTGATATGGGCGACGAAACCCACGCCGCAGGCGTCGTGTTCACGCTGGGGATCATACAGACCCTGTTTGCGCGGAAAAGCACCGTGACTCATGTCCGACCTCAATAACTGTTTCAATTTCTTCGGGTTTCTTGCGCTGTAAGCGCACGAAACCACCCACGCCCAGGCGGGGTGGTGGCTCCCGATCGCTAAAATTTGGGGCGAAAAGGATAATCGAGAAGCGGCTGTTGCGCCAGTATTTTAGACTTTATACCTTGTTTTTTATCCGGAAAGACAATGCTGTGTCCATGGCGCTGGCAACTCAGCGCGCTTCACGGATGGCGGCCTGCACGGCTTTTAAGGTGCGTGGCCAGGGTTTGTCTTTCCTGACTTTGGCCGGCAAGGTGGCGCGTGCGTCCAGCGCGGCCTTGCGGTTGGGATAGATGCCGTACATCAGGACGTACCATTCACCGCCGCGGTATTGGCCGCGATAAAAGGCGCTCTGGTCCGCGTTAAGATGGTGCTCGCGAATGTAATCCGTGATGGAGCCGGCTTTTCGTGAGCCGAGCAGCTGCAGGCTGTAATGTTGCGGCGCTTGCAGGAGCAGCCAGTTTTCACGGTGGGGCAGGCCCGTTGCCGGACTGACCGCCGGCGAACTACGTGGTACAGCGTTTTTTGGCGTTGTTGTCGCGTCAGTGGCCGGTGCCGGCTTGGTGGGTTGCGCGGCCGCGGCTGCCCGGGGCGCCGCAACTGTGGGTGCCGTACCGGTGGCCTGTGGCGGCGGGCTTTCGGGCCGCGAATCCTCTGGCGGTGGTGGCGGTCCGGCGGATTCCAGCATTAGGGGTTCCGGGGTTGTCGGCTTGGGTGAGGCGACAGGCGCCGGCGGTGCTTTCGCAGTATCCACGACTTGCGTGGGCGGAGGGGTTTCAGCCGTGGCCGGCATTTCCACGGGGGTTGCCGGTAATGCCGGTTCGGTCGCCGCCGGGGTGGGCGTTGAGGGTGTCTTTCGTTGCACCGTACCCGGGGTGGGTTTCGGCAACGCTAAGGGTATGTCTCTGGTTTCCTGTCCGGCCAGCGGGGATTCCAGTACCGGCTGCAGTCGGTGCCAGCCGAGGTAGGTGGCGACGCCAACCACCAGCACGGATGCCAAGGCCCAGATCACACTGATCCCTTTGCGGGTTTTCTTGCGCGGCCGCAGGCGCCTACCGCGTGTGCGCATCTGGTGTTCCAGCAGGGCTTCGTGGGCCAGGCGGTTGATGTCCGCCGGGCGTCCGTCCGCAGCTTTGCACAGGGCGCGGACTTCGGTGGCGGTAAACGGGCTTTCACCGCTGAATCCGGCGACTGCGAGCCGGTACACTAAATAGGAAGCGGTTTCCTCTTCGCTCAGGCGCGGCACTTCCAGCAACTGCGCACTACAGGGTAGTTCCTTTTGATCGAACGACTGTTTCAATGTCTGCTGTGCATCCGGCGTGCCGAACAGAATCAGGCGCACGCGTTCGGCCAGCGGTGGAAGGAGCAGGGTACAGAGTTTCTGGAAGGCATCGGGCTGCAATTGTTCCGAATTGTCGATGACGATCACCAGCAGCTGAGATGTTTCGGTCTGGCTGGCCCAGCGCTCCAGTATCTTCAGCTCGTCATCGCTGTCAGCACTGCCCAGGGCGTCCCCCAGGCGTTGCTGGAATTGGTCGAATTCGTCGGCGTTGATCAGGCACAGGCGCCACTGACTGCCGGCCTGGCCGACAAAGCGGCCGAGCAGCGTTGTTTTGCCACTACCACGCGGTCCGGATACCAGGATCACCGAGTCGCCGAACTGGGCGAGATGTGTCAGTAAATCGAGCCGCTGCATCAGCGCTGAGCCGGCATAGAAAAACCGGCCGTCCAGATCGTTGGCAAAAGGTTCGCAAGTCAGGGAATAGGTTTTCAGATAATCGGGTGAGGCAGCGAGCAAGTCGGCGTTGCTCATGACTGCGCCTGCAGGAAGACGACCTGATAGCCTTTTTTCAACTGAGCATCACGGTGTTTAAGCATGGCGGCCTGGGCGCTGTCCCAGTCGGGGAAGTGGTCTTTCACCATGCGTCCCCCCGCGCCCTGAAAGCCCCATTCGCGGATCAGCGTCCAACCCTCCAGCAGGTCTTCCTGCAGGTGCAGGTGGTAGAATTTCGGCGCGCCAGCATCGCTGGGCGGTATTTGCATGTAGATGCGCATAGGTCAGTGATGACGGCAGTCCTGCGGTCAAGTCAGTTCCCCCGGATTATAAACCCGTTGATGTTCTTTAATCGCATAGCGGTCGGTCATACCGGCGATGTAGTCGGCGACGGCCCGCGCCCGGCCACGTTTGCCCGCCTGCTCGCTCAGCTCGGATACTTTGTGCTGGGCTTCTTCCGGCAACAGGCGCGGGTCGTCAAAAAACGCCGTGAACAGGTCACGGATCACCCGCAGTGCCTTGACGCTCATGCGATGTACGCGGTAGTGCCGGTAAAGGTGCTGGCGCAAAAAGCGTTTCAACGCCAGGTTGCGCTCGCGCATGCCGTCGCTGAAGGCGATCAACGGCTGTGTCTGGTTGCGCACAGCTTGCAGGTCAGCGGGAGCCTGCCGGGCCAGTCGCTCGTTGCTGGTCTGTACCAGGTCGACCACCTGGCAATTGATCAGGCGACGGACCACTTCGTGGATGACGCGGCGTTGCGACAGGTCCGGATAAAGCCGGCGGACTTCATCATATTGTTCGTTGAACAGCGGCACGGCACGCAGTTGCTCAATGCTGATGAGCTCGGCGCGCAGGCCGTCGTCGACGTCGTGGCAGTTATAGGCGATCTCATCGGCCAGGTTGGTGAGCTGTGCTTCCAGGTTGGGTTGCAGCTTGTTGAGGAAGCGTTCCCCGACATCGCCCAGGTCGGCGGCATTTTTTGTCGAGCAGTGCTTGAGGATGCCTTCGCGGGTTTCGAAGCTGAGGTTCAGGCCGGGGAAATCGGCGTACTTCTCTTCCAGCTCGTCCACCACGCGCAGCGATTGCAAGTTGTGCTCGAAACCGCCGTAGTCCTGCATACAGGCATTCAGCGCATCCTGGCCGGCATGGCCAAAGGGGGTATGACCGAGATCGTGGGCCAGCGCGATCGCCTCGGTCAGGTCTTCATTGAGGTGCAGGGCGCGGGCAATGGAGCGGGCGATCTGCGCGACTTCGATCGAATGGGTCAAACGGGTGCGGAACAGGTCGCCTTCGTGGTTGACGAACACCTGGGTCTTGTATTCCAGGCGCCTGAAGGCGGCGGCATGGATAATGCGGTCGCGATCGCGCTGGAATTCACTGCGGTAACTGGGGGGCGGTTCCGGGTAACGGCGGCCGCGTGATACGGCATCGATGACCGCGTAACTCGCCAGCCGGTTGTTGAAATCCAGGTCTTGAGGTTGGGTATTCATGAGCCGGTCAGCGGCAACTTGCTGTCCAGGGTCTGGTTGAGCAGGTCGGCATCAAAGTCGCTGCGTATACCGGCGGTGCCGATGGCATCCAGCAGCACCAGTCGCAAGCCGCCATCGACGACTTTTTTATCCACCGCCATCAGCTCCAGGAATCGGGCCCGGCCCAATTCGGGTGGCGCATCGACGGGCAGGCCGGCACGCGACAGGAGCGCGCGGATGCGTTCGACGTCGGCCGCGGAAATCCAGCCGTGGCGGGCGGACAGGTCGGCGGCCATGGCCATGCCGGCGGCCACCGCTTCGCCGTGCAGCCAGTTGCCGTAGCCCATGCCGGTTTCAATGGCGTGGCCAAAGGTATGCCCCAGGTTCAACAAGGCGCGTCGGCCGCTTTCGCGTTCGTCGGCGGCGACAATCTCGGCCTTGCACTGGCAGGAGCGCTCAATGGCGAGCGTCAAGGCTTCGGCGTCGCGCGCCAGCAGCCGTTCGACGTTGTTTTCCAGCCAGTTGAAATAGTCCGCGTCCATAATCAGGCCATATTTGATGACCTCCGCCAGGCCGGCGGACAATTGGCGGTCTTCAAGGGTGTTGAGGGTGTCGATATCCGCCAGTACACAGCGTGGCTGGTGGAAGGCGCCGATCATGTTTTTGCCTAGCGGGTGGTTGACGCCGGTCTTGCCGCCTACCGAGGAATCGACCTGTGCCAACAACGTGGTCGGGACCTGGATGAAATCCACGCCGCGCAGATAGCTGGCGGCGGCAAAGCCGGTCATGTCGCCGATGACGCCACCCCCCAGCGCCACCAGGCAGCAACTGCGGTTGAAGCGCTTTTCCATCAGGGCGTCGTAAATCCGCGAGAGGACGTCCAGAGTTTTGTAGACCTCGCCGTCCGGCAGAATCACCTGGGCGAGCTGAAAATCCGACAACGCCTGTTTAACGCTCTGGAGATAAAGCGGCGCCACGGTTTCGTTGCTGACCAGCATGATCTGGCGTCCGCGGATGTGCGGCCGGTAGAGTTCCGGTTGCTGCAGCAACCCGGGACCGATGTGAATGGGGTAGCTGCGCTCACCAAGGTCGAGCTGCAGGGTTCTTTTCATTGGCGCTAGAATACCGGTATTTGCTCCCCCAGGCCAAAAAATAGTCTTTGCAGGTCGCTTTCGGCCAGGGGCGCATCAGGCCGTTTCGATATGTTGAACGATCTTCTGGACGACATCCCGTACGCGGCAGCCGTCGGTTTCGATAGTCAGGTCGGCAATCTCACGGTACAGCGGATCACGAACCGCCATCAGCTCCTCGAGCTTTTGCCGCGGGCTTTCGGTTTGTAGCAATGGGCGTTTGCGGTCGTGAGCGGTGCGTTTCAATTGCTGATCGACCGATGTGTGCAAATAGATGACCTGGCCGCGCGCCGCCAGATTTTTACGATTTTCGCGGTCGAGCACGGCACCGCCGCCGGTGGCCAGGACAATACGCTTGCGCGCCGTCAGCAGGCCAATCGCCAGTTTCTCGCGTTTGCGGAAGCCGGTTTCGCCTTCCAGTTCGAAAATCAGCGGAATATCGACCCCGGTACGCACTTCGATTTCCCGGTCGCTGTCGACGAATTCAAGTTTGAGCGCGCGGGCCAACTGGCGGCCGATAGTGGATTTGCCGGCGCCCATGGGGCCGACCAAAAAAAAACTGCCCGGATGTTTCATCCGGGCAGTTTTGCCAGAAACCGCTCAGGGGTACAAGTCGAATTGCCGACTTTTCCCCCTTGGTCTCAGTTGAGGGCGATGCCCTGTTTGATGATTTTCGGGGTAACGAAAATCAGCAACTCCTGCTTATCGTCAGTCTTGGAGTTGGTTTTGAACAACCAGCCGACACCCGGCAGGCTGCCGAAGAAGGGAATGCGCTCGGACTGGTTTTTGCGGGTCTGTTCGTAGACGCCGCCCAGTACCAGGGTTTCGCCGTTATCCACCAGCACCCGGGTACTGACGTTGCGCGTATCGATACTGGGCACCCCGGCGAAGATTTCACCGACGCTGTCTTTGTTAACCTGCAAATCCATGATGATGCGGTCATCCGGCGTGATCTGCGGGGTAACCTGCAGTTGCAGCACGGCTTCCTTGAAGCTGACCGAGGTGGCGCCGCTTGAGCTGGCCTCCTGGTAG
>Ga0114931_10008538_pt1 | contig 12390 bp, 10 predicted proteins | sample 2SBtaG_FD_89579 | JGI IMG/M metagenome (GOLD analysis project Ga0114931, IMG submission 89579) | Deep subsurface microbial communities from Kolumbo volcano to uncover new lineages of life (NeLLi) - 2SBTROV14_V59a metaG | ecosystem: Environmental > Aquatic > Marine > Volcanic | place: Kolumbo...
ACCCCTCTCCATATACATGGAGAGGGGCTATTTTAAATTTTTGTCCGTGAGAATCCGCGTCATCCGTGTCGTCCGTGTTCTATTCTTTTTGCAGTCGATTCTTATCTCGAACTCACGTTAAATTAAGAAACCATATAACGAAATGCACCGATCTCTAACGTATACTCATTGAGGACAACGTATTCTATTACGTTTGCATTCAACTTTGTATAATGCCGGTAACAGTCAGTTAAATGCCGTTAACCACAAAGTGTCTACGTTTAACCAATAATCGCTGTAGTATATCACTCCTGCAGACGACAAAGGTGTTAACTGTTAGTTAGTCAATAAATTACAATAGTCATAGTGATGGCTTAGTACAAAGTGAAGCTTCGCCGATCAATTGGCTCCAATTAAATTACCGAACCATGAGAAAACGATACATAGTTGTTTCGATCCTGCTATTATTAACATCAGGGTGGATGCCAGTAAAAAAAGCTATTGCACAGAGTGAACCGTTTTCACTCTCGCAGATTATGTCTTTTCCATTTCCAACACAGCTTACCGCATCACCCAAGGGTAGCCAGTTAGCGTGGGTTATCAATCAGCGGGGAGTGCGAAATGTATGGATAGCGAAGGGACCTGGTTTCAGATCTGTACAAGTAACACATTATTCTGGCGATACAGGAAGAGAAATTACGAATCTCATGTTTTCTCCAGACGGCAAATTCCTGGTCTATGTGTTAGGTGGAGATCACGGCTCCAACTGGTCGGAAGCTACAGAACCGGATCCTGACTCCAATCCGGAAGAGCCCGAGCTGCAGATCGTTTCAGTTCCCGTCTCGGGCGGGAAGCCTGTTGTTCTCGGTGAAGGGGATTCTCCGGCCATCGCACAGGGAGACGATCGGGTGGCATTTATCAATCCGAATGATCACAATATCTGGTGGGCGCCCATTGACGGCAGTTCAAAGGCCGAAAGGTTAGTATTTGATAAAGGAAAGGACCACGATTTGCAATGGTCGCCTGATGGCAGCGCCCTGGCTTTTGTTTCGAATCGTGGGGATCACAGTTTTATCGGGGTGTTCCGGACAAAACACGATCCAATCAAATATATGTCACCGTCAACAAGTCACGACTTCTATCCACGATGGTCGACAGATGGCAGCCGGCTTGTTTTTGTCAGGCGACCTGGTACAGGTGGAGCCCCTCAGTCACCGTTGAAACATCATCTCAAACCATGGTCCATTTGGGTTGCCAATGCCAGTTCGGGAATAGGTAAAGAGATATGGAAGAGTCCGGCAACACTGCATGGATCCTATCCCGGTACTGATGGCGGCGCCAACCTGCACTGGGCAGCGGGTGATCGTATCGTATTCCTGGCGGATATTGATGGCTGGCCGCATCTTTACTCTGTTGATTTGAATGGAGGAAAGCCGCTTAAACTCACCGCAGGATCCTTCATGGTCGAGAACGTCAGCATGAGTCCGGATAACAGTTCCGTTCTTTATTGCGCCAACACCGGAGAAACCAATGGTGATATTGATCGTCGTCATGTTTACCGTGTCGATGTCAATATCCCGAACGCTACACCGCTGACCGCCGGCAACGACATAGAATGGTCACCGGTCGAGACCGGAGATGGACAGACCGTTGCATTCATCCGTGCCGGTGCGCTGCAACCACCTCTTGTAACCGTTCAATCGAGTAATGGCGGTAATGCCCGGCCTCTCGATGCAGACCTCATCCCATCTGATTTCCCAACCGGATCCCTGGTCGTGCCGCGTGACGTCACCTTCCGTTCGGATGATGGATTTACGATCCACGGGCAATTATTCGGCCGCGGAGGTTCCGAGAGTAAGCCTGCGATCATTTTTGTGCATGGCGGTCCATCACGACAAATGCTGCTTGGGTGGCATTATATGCACTACTACACCAATGCTTATGCCATGAACCAGTATCTGGCAGCAAAAGGTTATATTGTGTTGTCTGTAAACTACCGCCTTGGAATCGGTTACGGTTATGATTTCCACCATCCTGATGAAGCGGGACCCACCGGTGCATCAGAGTACAAAGATATCCTTTCGGCCGCAAAGTATCTGCAAAAGAGAGAAGATGTGGACAAGAACAGGATTGGCATCTGGGGCGGCTCGTATGGTGGTTTCCTGACGTCACTCGCACTGGCAAAGAATTCTGATATTTTCAAAGCTGGCGTGGATATGCATGGTGTGCATGACTGGTCGACTATAATGGGCAGGGAATTAGATGCCGAAGATACCAAAGGCTATGAAAAATTTGATACCGATGAAATTCTGAAAACCGCATGGGAGTCTTCTCCTGTCGCCTACATGGATAAATGGCGTTCGCCTGTGTTGCTGATCCAGGGAGATGATGACCGAAACGTACCTTTCCACCAGACGGTAGATTTGGTCCAGCGGTTGCGGAGTCATGACATACCGTTTGAAAGCCTGATTCTTCCGAATGAGATCCATGAATTTCTGCGGTATGAAAGCTGGATCAAAGCGTATAATGCAACAGCAACGTTCTTCGACAAAAAACTCAAATAAAGAAAGATAATTTTCCGTGATCTTCTGTGTTTCTGTGGCAATAATGAAAATTTAGCCACGGAAGCACAGAATGGCACGGAGCCTTCTTCTTTGTCTTTTTTATTCGATCAGAAATAACAAAAAAAGTATTTCCCGGCAGGCGTGCTTAGTATTTTCTTCGTTTTGTTTACTTTGGAGATCCAGGTTGGATATGCATCTGTATATCGTATAACATTATAAAACAATACATTAAATGGCTTTATGAGCGCCGGCCAGGAATTATTGCTATCACTCTGCATGATCGTAAAAAACGAGGAAGCCGTTCTGGATGCTTGCCTGAAAAGTGTTCATGAGGTCGTAGATGAGATTGTTATTGTTGATACCGGGTCAACCGATTCTACTCGTGAGATTGCCCGTTCATACAGAGCCGAAATCATCGATTATGAGTGGAAATCTGATTTTTCCCAGGCCAGAAACACGAGTCTCGAAATAGCAAAAGGAAAGTGGATTCTCGTCCTTGATGCAGATGAGGTCCTGACGGACCCGGCACAGAAAAATCTCAGAGACACTACTTTACATACAGGCGCAGATGCTCTATCTCTGGTTATTCGAAATCAAAATCCGGAGGGAGAATTACAGGCCTATTCCGACTTTTATCTGACCCGTCTTTTTCGCAACGATGATAACTACCGGTTTGAGGGGATGATTCATGAACAAATACGACCATCAATTGAAAAGAATGGCGGCATTATTGAAAAGTCAGATCTGGTAATAGAGCATCATGGCTACGGTAAAAAAACGGTTCAGGGCGGTGTTTCACGGGCAAAAAGAAACCTTCAGATTCTTGAGCAGACGTTGAAGAAGACACCTGACGACTCATATCTACTGTACCAATTGGGCGTAACGTATAAGCAGATGGGGCGTGATACTGAAGCCATCGAAACCCTTAAAAAGGCTGAACTCAGAGATACTGACCGAATATTGCTCCCTGAAACACGCGCCCTGTTATTTATGAAACTGGCACAGCTGTACCTGGCAAGTGATCATTATACAAATGCCGTCGATTATGCCCGGAAATGTTTATCACTTGAGCCTCAAAATATAGTTGCTTTGTATGTGATAGGTGTTGCGTTGCTCTATCAACATAAGATCAAAGAAGCCGGAGTGTACCTGTTAAAAGCGCGTAATCATCCACAGCTTCATGAGGCAGAAAAGGAACAACTCGATCAGTTGATATCATTTTGTGGAGGGCGGTAAGCCGGACACCGGTATTATTTCTAACTAATTTTGTTGCGCTTCGTAACATAGTGGGTGCAGATTATAATTCTATCTATTATTGTTCATTAAGGAGTCGTACCCTCAGAACAGTGAACTGCAAATACATTTGGCTCTTAACATGCAGTACGAGATATATAAACCTAATACAGCCCTTTCGGCGCTGGTGGATTATTATTACCACGCGAAAGGTTCTTTCAAAAAGGAGGAACGAACCATCTTGCCGGATGGAAGGGTAGACCTGGTTTTTGTTCTGTCGGCTGGCGTGAGAACGAAGGGGATGAGAAAAACAGAACCTGTCATTCCCGGTGGTTTGCTGCAGGCCCGAAAGAAAGAAATTTTTTCTGTGGTTTATGATGGTCAGCTTGAACTCATTGGAATTCGATTTACTCCCAAGGGTGCTGTTGCCTTGCTTGGTCTTCCGATGGCGGAACTTCCCGAATATCCCATTCCATTAGCTGATATCTTTACAAAGGAAGCGAAAGAGCTGGAGGAATCGTTATTTGAGCAACGGGATCTTACAAGTAAAATTAAGCTTATCGAATACTGGCTGGTCCGCCGCCTCAAAAAGGTTGATTTGAAACATCAGTGGGAGTGGGATTGGCTGGACAAACTCATGAGTACTTCGGGAACCGTATCATTACAAGATCTTCTGCAAAAGTCAGATTCGAATTACAAAAGAATACAGCGATTTTTTAGGGATCAATTAGGTATCCCACCAAAGTATTTTGCCCGGATCCTGCGACTGGAGGCTATTCATCAAGATCTCAGAATGAACGAAAACGCATCGATCGACTGGATGTCTGTAGTCGTTAAATATGGATTTTATGACCAGTCTCACCTCGTGCGCGAATTTCAGCAGATGACCGGACATTCACCTGAACAATTTATAGCCGACCTCCCTCAATTCATTTGATTCTTCTCTTGTTCCGTTTTGTCCATTTTTTACAATGGTAAATCTTCAGAATCTCCGATCATAGAAGAAGATCGAGGAGGTATGAGATGCAAAGAATTTTCATTTTACTGTTGTTTACCATCATTGGAATAAGCAGAACTTACGGGCAATCGCTTACTCAAACTGTTCGCGGCACTGTTGTTGATGCCGAAACACGCGTTACGTTGCCGGGTGCGCATGTTGTGCTGCAACCGAGTGATCCTACACTTGGCGCCATTACAGATAAGAACGGGAATTTCCGTATTAGTGATGTTCCGGTTGGCCGATACCGGGTGAAGACGAGTTTTCTGGGTTACCAAACGAGTGTTATGCCGGGCGTTTTGGTGGGATCAGGTAAGGAAGTAAACCTGGTTATCGAGTTGCGTGAGGTTGTATATAAAGGGACCGAAGTAACGGTGACAGCTAAAACAGAGAAGGGCAAGCCTGAAAACCAGATGGCATCGGTCAGTGCGATCTCGTTTTCTGTAGAGGAAACACGGCGTTTTGCCGGCAGCGCTGATGACCCGCTTCGGGCAGCCTCTGCATATCCCGGTGTCTCGGCCAGTGCCGATGTCAATAGTAACGGCATCGTGGTGCGTGGCAACTCACCGAAGGGATTGTTGTGGTTGGTAGATGACATTCCCATTCCAAATCCCAACCACTTTCGATATGTTGGTCAGTCAGCCGGTGGAATCACGATATTCAGCAGCCAGCTTCTTGCCAATTCTGATTTCTACACCTCAGCCTTTCCGGCAGAATATGGAAATGCCCTGTCAGGTGTCTTTGATATCCATTTCAGAAACGGGAATCCGTACAAAAGGGAGTACACGGTTCAGGCGGGTATCCAGGGTGTTGAGCTGGCGGCAGAAGGTCCCTTCACTTCAAAAAATGAGTCTTCGTACTTATTCAACTACCGGTATTCAGTGTTTGGCTTTCTTCAGTTGATCGACCCATCGATGAAGAACAGGATTCCGTCATACCAGGATCTCTCGTTCAAGATCAATGTTCCGACAAAGAAGGCCGGTGTATTTTCCCTTTTCGGTATTGGCGGAGTCGACCGATCCGGGGCAAAAGCAGAGCGGGACAGCAGTCAATGGACGTCCAATGACGATCGTTCTGAGACCAGGATGGCAAATGATATGGGTGCCGTTGGATTGACACATAAGTTGGTGTTTGGTCGCAATACCTACCTTGAAACGAGCATTGCTCAAACAGGGTACTTCACACGGTATTGAAACGGCTATCTTGGTAGTGGTTATGATGTCTATCCCACAGACAACGTTCGTTACAGCAACAGCGAGACTATCTTCAAAAGTACGTTAACGCACCGTTTTAATAATCGATCGACCTGGAATACCGGAGCATCTGTCGCTAATCATCATTGTGCAGCCGATATCTGGTCGCGCAATATCTTTTCAGGTGATTACGAACATGTTATTAATGATCGTGGGTCACTTCAGACCATGCAGGCCTTTACAGACAGCAGATGGGAGATTAGTGACCGCTGGTCAGTCGTTGCGGGTGCCCTCTGCAGTACCTGTTTCTGAATGATTCTCATGTGATTGGTCCGAGGGTTTCCGTAACCTATGATATCAGTCCTGATGCCAGAATCCGATTTGGGTATGGGCTGGAAAGCCAGCAGGAAGAAACAAGCGTGTACTTGGCGAGAACCACACATGGGTCAGAGCAAAACAAAGATCTCAGACTGAGCAAGGCCCATCATTTTGTTTTTTCGTATAAACAACATCTGAAAAGTGATCTGATATTCCAGGTAGAACCATATGTTCAGTTTCTGTACGGTATCCCCGTTGTTCCCGGTCGGTATTACTCCATGCTCAATAATCCTGGCGGGTACTTTAACGAACCCTTGGTGAATGCGGGAGAAGGACGTAATTATGGAGTTGATGTGATGCTCGAACATTTCCTCAGTACCGCTTTCTATTATCTCGTCTCGGTATCAGCATTTCGTTCGCGCTAAAGGTGACTATGAAATATGGCACAATACCCGGTACGATAGCCGCTTTGTTGGCAATATCCTGGGTGACAAAGAGTGGCAACTCGGCAAAAGGTTGCTGGGTTTGAATTTTAAAACATCACTTACCGGAGGTGAGAGATATATTCCGGTAAATCTTAAGGCCTCAAGGGCCCAGAATAGAGAAGTACTCAACGAACAGAGTATATATACCATGCAGCTTTCCTGGTTCTTTTATCTGGATGGAACGATCACATTGCGTACCAATCATAAAAATTATTCAGGCGTTCGACCACTGGGAATTATCCCTCTGTTGAGCTATAAGCTCGAATTTTAGAATTGTCGTTGACAAAGCCTGCCTGAAAGAAATCCGGCAAGAGAGATTGGAATACTGGAATAATGCAAGATATGCAGGCAGCAGGATTGAAATTTATACATATTCTGTTTATACATACCTTGGAAAGGCGCTTTTTTTGAATTTCTGCGTGTTCCCACACTCCACATCAACAAGGGTTATTTATGCCGGTCAAGACCTATTCATCTTCCCTGGAAGAAAAAATTGCACATGCGCGGGCACTTGATGCTTCGTATAAGGGAGCCACTGTAAAAACAATTCCCGAATTGATTGAAAAGAGGAAAAATAAAAGGGAAAAGTACCTGATCTATATCGATCAGGAAGATCAGCGTGTGACATTGACTTATCGGGAATTTAATAGTCTTGTGCGTGGTGTCGCCGGATACCTGCTAAAGAGTGGATTAAAGAAAGGAGACAAAATCGCCACTATTTCTCACAATCACTGGCAGACGGTGGTCATTTATTTTGCGGCATGGCTGACTGGCATGGTTATCGTTCCGATTAATCTTGATGAAGACAATCGAAGAATCGGGTTTATTCTCGAAGATGCAGATGTGAGGCTTGCATTTGTCCATGACGATTATATCGATCGAATCGAAGGAATTAAGAAAAAACAGGATGCAATTAAGTCGTTGGTAACTGCTACGTACGGCGGTTCCCTGGATTCTTATCTGGCAAACAATAAATCCACAAAGTTGCCTGAAGTTGATGGAGAGTCAGATGCATTGCTGGTCTATACTTCCGGTACAACGGGCAAACCCAAAGGTGTCCTGCTTACCCAGCGTAATCTTTTAGAAGATTCTCATGCCATTTCCTGGTGGCATCTTATTACTGAAGATACCCGTATGATGTGCGTTTTGCCGATTCACCATGTCAACGGTATCGTCGTTACGCTTATCGCTCCTTTATATGCCGGTGGATCAACTGTATTGAATGAAAAATTTCGGGTGAAACGATTTTTCAGTACGATCAAGGATGAGTATGTGCAGGTCGTAAGTGTTGTCCCGACAATGCTGCAATTCCTGACCAATGCTTACACCCGTGATGATCTTCCGGGAATGGCTGAACTGAGGCATATAATCTGTGGCGGCGGACCACTGACCATCAAAGCGGTATCTGACTTCGAAGATATATTTGGCATACCGGTCATACATGGGTATGGATTATCTGAAACCACTTGTTATTCCTGTTTTACGCCGGTTGAATTGCTTCCTGATGAACATAAAAGTTGGATGAGAGATCACGGATATCCGAGCATTGGCTCGCCGCTGCCTGTTAATGAGATGGAGATTCACGATGATCAGGGTAATCCGGTGGAAGAGGGCGAGCGCGGGGAAATTGTTATTCGCGGTGTGAATGTGATGAAAGAGTATTATCACAATCCGGAAGCAAATGAAGAGAGCTTTGCCAACGGCTGGTTTCGCAGCGGTGATGAGGGGTTTTATCTTACAGATAAGAAAAAGCGTAAATACTTTTTTATAACCGGGCGACTGAAAGAAATTATCTTGCGTGGCGGTGTAAGTCTGGCGCCTCTCGAAATTGATGAGATCATAAATAAAGTACCGGGTGTAGAGGCGGGAATAGCTGTTGGATTCGAAAACGAGTGGTACGGAGAAGAGGTAGGAGCTTATGTAAAGATGAAACCAGGGGTTATACAGGATTCCGAAAAAATACTTTCGTTCTGCGAGGAATACCTGCCGTTTTCAAAATGTCCGAAAGTCGTGGTGTTTGGCGATGAACTGCCTGCTACGACCTCAGGAAAATACAAGCGCAAAGATCTGACCCCGTTGTTCAAGACCTGGAAATCAACGCAATTCCGTAAAATGAAATGATTAGAGAAATGAGTAGTGAGATTTTAGACTTGAGATATTTTGAAAATCAGGTTCAGACCAGAGACGCTGATGTTAAGACTCTCATTTAATCACTCAAAAATATTGGGCCTGTTGATTTATTGGGGAGACGCATTAAATTATTAAGAACTACAGCCTGACATCAATTCTTACAATCGACCAGAAATTCTCCGATAACTTCAGCAGGTAGTCACAAAATCCATTGCCTATGGAAGCATTGTCTCTTGAGCTATTTACCCAGGTAGGTATCGACTTTGAAGTGCGTCAGTTTCGTACTTTAGATGCCTTGAAAAAAATCAGAAAGCATTTTTCTCAGAATAAGCTGTATCCCCATTTGAGTGAGCTTATTGATTTGTACAACGACTTAAAGCTCGTTGCCGAACGCATCAATCAAATGGAACAAAAGATGCCAAAGGAGATTAAGGAAATAGATCTCCATAAAAAGAAAATTACCTACCAGCTTCTTCACAGCGACTACAAGCATCTACAGTCGGTAAAAGACATCGTAAACTGGGCGATGCCCTTCATCAATCAGACTATTCGTGAAGGAGTTACCATTTACGAGTTTGTTGATGATAGTTTTAATGTTGAGCAGGTAGGTATTCGTCCGACTTATACAGAAGAAGGATACGTGTTCATACCTGATAACAGCAATAATAAACTTCTCCTGTTCCGGTATGAGTTGAGCATCTTCACAGGGGCGACGGACCGTTATCGTTCGTTGAAAACTCATTTCCTCAAAAGTGTCGATATCCGTGAGGCGCAGATTCCGCCAAGCAGTTTGAAAATGGAGCTGATCCGGGAAAACAAGGATCTGCCGAATCCTGCAACATATGCCTTTAATACCGATCTCAATTTCCCTTTTGATGAGACTCTGTTCCCGGTAGCCCGTCGTAAATTTATGAGGCTGCTCCAGAAAGAAGGGGAATAGGGGTATAGCCTTATCTCCTAATTTCCAATTTCTCTATCCTTCATCCGGTCGGATTTTTATCACGGCAAGGGTACAGCGCGACACACATATCAATCGTTGCTCTTCGTCTTCAATACGGATCTCCCAGACCTGTATTTTAGAACCGATACGAATAGGTTTTGCACGGCCGGTTACAATACCATTTCGTTTACTTCTGAGGTGATTAGCATTTATCTCAATCCCGACTACTCCCTGATCGGGTTCTTTCAGGTTGACCCAGCCGCCTACAGAGGCAAGGGTCTCTGCTAAAGCTGCAGATGCTCCGCCGTGAAGCAGTCCAAACGGTTGTACGGTTCGTTGATCGACAGGCATTGTTGCTTCAATCAAGTCCCTGCGCATCACCGTAAATTCGATGCCCAGCGTATCACCCATATTTTTTACGGCCGTGTCAAGTAGCCGTGTTATTTGCTGTTTTATCTCTGGTTCTATTTCCATATTTAATTGGTCTTTAATATTAGTTGAGAGAGTAGGGTGTAATGCAATGAATATCAATAGATAGTAAGAGAGTTTGGATAAAATTCATTTTGTTATCTGTCACGAAGTATTAACTTTGTGTAAAGCCAGCGAATATTCGCTCAACAAAAACTATATAGGACGTGTTAAGTGGGAGTGGATGGAATTGGCAGATAGAAAGATGAATCACAAAAAAGCCGAAACAATGAATCCCTCAACATTACTTGACCTGGTCGATGAAGGGTTTGGCAAAAATACGACAGGAGTAGCTGCTTCTACGAAGAGGGAGGGTGTTTGGCAGACAACGGATATTTGCGAATTCAGAGAGAAGGTTAGATATTTTGCACTCGGTTTATATGAATTGGGAGTTCGACCGGGGGACAAGGTTGCACTACATTCTGAAAGTTGTACGGAATGGCTGTGGATCGATCAGGCTATTTTGTCGATCGGTGCTGCCAGTGTGCCTATTTACACTACTCAGCCGGGTGATCAGATTGAATTCATTCTCGAGAATTCAGAGGCAAAAGCTTATGTCTTTTCAAGAGATAAGCTGTTTGATTCTGTAAAACCACTTATCAAAAACATAAAAACGGTAAAGGCCGTAATCGCATTTCTGCCAAGTGTTCATGAGAAGGTCAAGCCTGTAAACCTTGTGATTGAGAAAGGCAGAGAAAGGGATGCAAAAGATCCCGGACTGTTTGATAAGCTGCGATCTGATATTACCAACGACCAGCTTGCTACGCTGATTTACACATCCGGAACAACCGGCCGACCCAAAGGGGTAATGCTTTCCCATCACAACCTGGTTGCCAACATCAAGAGTACGGTGTTGCACATTCCGTTTGATATTGAGCTCATGCGAGGCAGTCGGATGTTGTCTTATCTCCCATTATCTCATGTTCTCGAACGGATGGGGACCTTCATGTATATGTACATGGGGTATCCGATTTATTTCATTGAGGACATCCAAAAATTTGCGGATGAGCTTAAAGAGGTGGATCCGGTATTTTTTATTACCGTACCCCGCTTGCTTGAAAAGATTCACATGGCTGTCCGTGCCAAGGGGGAAGAGCTGAGTGGTGTGAAAAAGAAGCTGTTCTTTTGGGCGATAGATCTTGCTGAGCATTACGATGTGGATAATCCTCCATCTGGTTATGAAGCTTTCAAATACAGGATTGCGGACAAAATTGTATATGCTAAGATCCGTGAAGCATTTGGTGATAATTTGATTGGAATCATCAGTGGCGGAGCGGCATTGTCTCCCCTGATTTCACGTTTCTTCACTGCATTAGGGTATTTTTGCAACCAGGGATATGGACTCACGGAAACTTCACCGGTACTTACACTTAATGACCTTGTGCGTCACAAACTGGGATCCGCGGGATATCCGCTGGAAGGGGTAGAGTTGCGAATTGCTGACGATGGTGAGATTCTTGCCAAAGGCCCGAATATCATGAAGGGTTATTACAAACTGCCCAAAGAAACAACCGAAACGATCTCTGATGGATGGCTGCATACCGGCGATATGGGGCGAATAGATGAAGACGGGTTCTTGTTTATCACGGATAGGAAAAAAGCACTATTCAAACTGTCTACCGGAAAATATGTTGCACCTCAGCCCATTGAAAATACCCTGGGAGACAGCCCGTATATCGAACAGGTCGTGGTGATAGGAAACGAGAAAAAATTCTGCTCTGCTTTGATCGTACCCAACTTCCCGGCAGTAAAATCCAAGCTTAAAAATCTTGCCAGCCTGAATGATGAGCACCTGGCACGGGAACAGTCGGTAAAAGAGCTGATCCAGGATGTTGTAGATGAAAATAACAAACAATTTGCGATTTGGGAGCAGGTGAAAAAGTTTGTGTTGTTATCTGAACCACTGACCATTGAAACTGGCGAGCTGACACCAACGTTAAAGGTGAAACGCAAAGAAGTTCAGAAGACGCGGAAAAAGGAAATTGAAGAAATCTATCCTCCCGGAGACGAGTAATAAAAAATCATATGAGTGACAAAAATCATTACAGTATTCAAAAAATCGCAGTTCTCGGTTCAGGTGTTA
>Ga0114931_10008539_pt1 | contig 12389 bp, 11 predicted proteins | sample 2SBtaG_FD_89579 | JGI IMG/M metagenome (GOLD analysis project Ga0114931, IMG submission 89579) | Deep subsurface microbial communities from Kolumbo volcano to uncover new lineages of life (NeLLi) - 2SBTROV14_V59a metaG | ecosystem: Environmental > Aquatic > Marine > Volcanic | place: Kolumbo...
CCACTCGAGGTGACGCGCGGCCGGGGTGGCGGAAGTCGCTTCGGCGACCCTGGCGCGTGACGGCGCCGAGGCGTTTACCGATGCGCGCCCACAGGGCACCGGCATAGCGCTCGGCGGCCTCGCGCGGGGGTGCCTCGATCGTCGCGAGGACCACCTCGAGCGGCGTGATCTCGGGCCGGCAGGGCGGCCGCTCGGACCTCGTGCCGGTATCTCCGGGGCAGCACACTAGGCGTCGAGCGGGTGGTGACAGGCCACCGAGCGGCCATCCTCGCGCGCCACGAGGCGCGGACGTTCGGCCCGACAAAGCGCCGTCGCGGCCGGACAGCGGGTGTGAAAGCGACAGCCCGAGGGTGGCTTCATCGGGCTGGGCAGGTCGCCCTTCAGAACCTGCCGCTTGCGACGCCGTTCGATCGTGAGCGCCGGCACCGCCGAGCGAAGCGCCGCCGTGTAGTGGTGGCGGGGTGCCGAGAAGACCAGGTCCGTCGGCCCGCTTTCGATGATCGAGCCGAGATACATGACGGCAACCCGCGACGAGATCTGGCGGACGACGGAAAGGTCGTGGGCAATGAAGACATAGGTCAGGTTGAATTCTTCGCGCAGGTCGGCCAGCAGGTTCATGATCTGCGCCTGGATCGACACGTCGAGGGCCGAGACCGGCTCGTCCGCCACGATCAGGCGGGGCCGCAACGCGAGCGCCCTCGCGATGCCGATACGCTGACGCTGACCGCCGGAGAACTCGTGCGGGAAGCGGAGCGCGTGATCGGGCTGAAGCTCGACCCGCTTGAGCAACGCGGCGACCCGATCCTCGATCTCCGAAGCGGCGATCTTCTCGTGGATGCGGAAGGGATCGGCCAGCAGGTCGCCGACCCGGCGGCGCGGGTTGAGGGAAGCGCTCGGATCTTGAAACACCATCTGCATCTCACGCCGCAGAGGGCGGAGCTTGCGCTGCGAGGCGTGGGTGATGTTCTCGCCGTCGAAGTAAAGCTCTCCGGCCGTGATCTCGGTCAAGCGCAGGAGACAGCGTCCGAGGGTGGATTTGCCGCAGCCGGATTCCCCGGCGATGCCGAGCGTTTCACCAGGCATGACGTCCACCGAGACGCCGTCGACGGCGAACACCGTTTGCCGCTGCCAGGGGCGGATCGAGCGCCCGACCCGGTAGTGCTTCGTGAGGTTCGTCGTCCTGATCAGGGGCCGGGTGACGGAACCCGTGTTCATGCCCCCGCCTCGCGGCCCCGCGCTCGCCGCCGGCGCTCACCTTCCGGCAAGACGCAGGCCGCGCGGTGCCTGCCGGCGCCGACCAGGGAGGGCCGTCGCAGGCAGGCCTCCCAGGCATAATCGCAGCGCGGCCGAAAGGCGCAGCCCCGGGGCAGGTCAGAGAGCGCCGGCGGCGCGCCCCGAATGGCCGAGAGCCGGTCGGGCCGCGGCCCTTCGATGGGCGGGATCGACGCGAACAGCCCCCAGGTATAGGGGTGCAGCGGCTCGCTGAACAAGGCCGTCTTGCTGCCTTCCTCGACGATCCGGCCGGCATACATGACGAACACTCGGTCCGCCACTTCAGCGACGACGCCGAGATCATGCGTCACCAGGATGACCGACGATCCGAAGTCATCCCGCAGCCTGCCGATGAGCTCCAGGATCTGCGCCTGCACCGTGACGTCGAGCGCCGTGGTCGGTTCATCAGCGATCAACAAGGCCGGGTTGCAGGAAAGCGCCATGGCGATCATCGCGCGCTGGCGCATGCCGCCGGAGAGCTGGTGCGGGTAGCTGTCGACGGCCCGCTCGGGACTGGGAATACCCATCGCATCGAGCAACGCCACGGCTCTGGTCCGGGCCGCGCCGCGGGAAAGGTCCTTGTGGGCGCGAAGCTGCTCGATGATCTGTGCACCGATGCTGTGGACCGGGGTCAGGGCGGTCATGGCGTCTTGAAAGATCATCGCCATCTTGTAGCCGCGGATGGCGTCGAGATCGCGCCGCCGAAGCTCGACGAGTTCCTGCCCCATGAAGCGGATCGAGCCGGAGAACTCGGCGTTGGGATCGGTGATGAGCCCCATGGGGGCCAGCAGGGTCTGGGTCTTGCCCGAACCGGACTCGCCGACCAGGCCGACGATTTCGCCGGTCTCGACGCGAAACGACACCCCGTCGACCGCGCGCACCAGGCCGCCCCGGGTGCGGAAGGAGACCGAAAGGTCCTCGACCACGAGCAGCGGTTCCTCAGGCGGCATCACGCGCTCGGGGGTCGATGACGACGTGCAGGACATCGACCACGAAGTTGGCCATCACGACGAAGAACGAGGCATAGATCACATTGGCCAGAATCATCGGCAGGTCCAGGGTCCGAAGCGCGTCGTAGGTCAGCTTGCCGACGCCCTGGAGGCCGAAGACGACCTCGGTCAGCAGGGCGCCGCCGCCGACCAGGGCGCCGAAATCCAGTCCGAACATGGTCACGAAGGCGACCAGGGAGGTTCTCAGGCCATGGTTCAGCAGAACCCGGCGTTCCCCGATCCCCTTGGCCCGGGCGGTGCGCACGAAATCTTCCTGCATGGTCTCGATGAGGTTCGCCCGTAGCACCCGCCCGTACAGACCGACATAGAGGGTGGCGAGGGTGAACCAGGGGATCACCAGAACCTTGAACCACCCCCAGGGGTCCGACGTCAGCGGGACGTAGCCCAGGGCTGGCACCCAGGAGAAAATCCAGCTGTCGTGCCACCGGCTCTGGGTCACGAGGTTCGCCACCTCGCCCAGCCAGAACACCGGCATCGAGATCCCGATGAGGCTGAGAACCATCAGGGTGCGGTCGATGGCGCTGCCCCGCGTCGCCCCGGCGATGACGCCGACGACGAGCCCGCCGAGCACCCATAGCAGGGCGGCGCCGCCGACCAGCGAGAGCGTAATGGGGATCGCCTTCATCACCGTCGGGATGACCTTCTGCCCGCGATTGACGAAGGAGGTGAGATCCCGGCTGATGAAGAGGCGCTTCATCATCAGCGCGTATTGGATCGGCAAGGGGCGGTCGAGGCCGAAATCATGGCGGACCCGTTGCAGCGTTTCCTGCGAGGCATTGCGCCCGGCGATGCGCGCCGAGGGGTCCGCGCCCGGCGTGGCGAAGAAGATCAGAAAGGCGACGATACTGATGCCGAACATGACCAGCAGCATCTGGGCCAGGCGCGCGATCAGAGCCGCAAGCATCAGGCGACCCTGAAGGACGACTTGGGATCGAGCGCGTCGCGGACGCCGTCGCCGAGGATGTTCAGCGCGATCACCGTAATGACGATCGCGATGCCCGGGGCCAGGGCGACCATGGGCCGCGAGTAGAGCAATCCCTGACCGTCCTGAATGATGGTGCCCCAGCTCGCGTTCGGTGGCTGCACCCCGATCGAGAGAAAGGAAAGCGCGGACTCGATCAGCATGTTGAGGGCGAGTATCAGCGGCACGAACACGACGATGCGCGTCACGATGTTGGGGAAAATGTCCCGCACCAGAATCCGCAACGGAGAGGCCCCGAGGCCGATCGCGGCGATCACGAACTCGGCCCTCATGAGGGTGAGCACATGGCCACGAATGGGCCGTGCCACATAGGGCACGAAGACGATGCCGATGATGAAGATCGGCAGCCAGAGACTGCCGGACCGGATCTCGATCGGCCCGATCTGGATGCTCTGTGCGATCAAGACGATCGAGAGGGAAATCGCCAGGAGGAAGATCGGAAAGGCCCATAGCACGTCGAGAATGCGCGACAGGACCATATCCACCACCCCGCCGAAGAAGCCGGCGACCACGCCGACGACGATGGCGAGAACAAGACAGATCACGGCCGCGGCCCCGGCGATCAGCAAAGAGTTCCGACCGCCATAGAGCAGACGCGCGGCGACATCGCGCCCCTGGTTGTCCGCGCCCAGGGCATAGGGCCCGAACCGCCAGGTCGGCCCGATCGGCGTCAGCCCGAGCCCGAGACCTTCCGTCGAGGGTTCGAGCACCTGCCGGACCTCGCCGTCGACGACGATCTCTCCATTGAGATTGGTGTCGAAAGGGTTGGTCCGGGCGACGTATTTCGCATAGAGCGGCGCCGACACGCTGGCGAGGACGATGGCGACGAAGACAGTGAAGGCGAAAAGCGCGGCACGGTCCCGCTTCAGCCGCCGCCACGCGGTCGCCCAAGGCCCCTCGGTCGCGCGGTGGCGCTCAGACGCCGCTTGGCTCGGAGGCTTCGTGTCGCTCGTCATCGAGGCGCTCGAATCAGTGGTCTAAGTCGGACATCTGGAACCCACGCGACGATGATTCGGAGTCGTCCGGCCGGTCGCGCGACGCCGGCGGAGAGCCTGAAAAATCACTCATCGGGCCGCGGTTCCCGCCCTTTCGGGGCGCGCTGCTTTGGTAAGCTGCGGGCGTCGGCACGGCGACATCGCCGGCACCCGCCAAGCGAGCGAGAAAGCGGATAACCCGATCGCGGCGCTACCATAGGTCTGATTCAGACCACGAGGCAAACCCCAGCGGCGGAACAAGAAAACGGCGGACCCCCAGCGGGAGTCCGCCGCACCCCGTTCGACGGTTCTACTCGATCCAGGACTGGTCGATGATCCAGTAGAACTGCGGACTGAAGGTGAAGTTCCGCACGCGCCGGGAGACGAAGTCGACCCGCTTGGGGGTGAAGAGAACGGCCAGGGGCGCCGCGTCGGTGACCGCATGATCCACTTCCGTCCAGATCCGAGCCGCCTTTTCGGGGTTCGTGATGGCCGCCGCCTGAGCCGCCGCCATCTTGGCATCGATGGATTTACTGCAGAATCCGGAAATGTTCACAGACGCATCCGAACCCGGCGTGAAGGAGGCGCAGCTAAACAGAACCTGCAGGAAGTTCGACGGCGAAGGATAGTCCTGGAACCACTGCGAGATCGAGATTTGCACCTTGTTGTTCGTGTTCTGAATGTAGGTGAACTGAATGTTCTGGGAGATCGGCTTGACCGAGGCCTTGAAGCCCAGATCGTTCAGCACACCCTGGAGATAGACCCCGATGGCGCGGGAGACCGTCGTATCCTCGCTGATGATCGTTACCGCCTGCCCGGCGGTTCCCGACTCGGCGATCAACGCCTTGGCCTTGGCCATGTCCGGCGCCGTCCACTTGGCGCCCGGATTGGCCGTGTAGGGGCAATAGGGCACGTAGGAAGGGAAGCCCGGCGGCAAGATCTGGCAGGCCGGCTGGGCGAGATTGACGCCACCGAAAAGCTTCACGATCGCGTTGCGATCGATGGCGAAGTTCACCGCCCGGCGGACCCTCACGTCGTTGAAGGGCGCGAGGTTGGTGTTCATCGGCGCGTACCACATGGCGGTCAACGGATGAAGCGAGACCTGGCTGGCGTATTTGGTGCCGAGCTCGGCAAGCCGGTCCGGTGGTGGCGGATCGAACATCCAGTCGGCCTGGCCGTTCTGAATGGCGGTGACCGCCGCCTCCTCCGTGAGGCCGAAATCGTAGTCGATCTCATCCGGATAGCCCGCCGGCTGCGCCGCCTTGCTCCAGACCTTGAAGTAAGGATTGCGCACCATCCGAAGGCGCTTGTTCGGGTCATAGCTCGCGATGACATAGGGGCCGGTGCCGGGAATGGGCTCGGTGCCGGAATCCTTCGCCGGCGCCTCGGCCGGCAGGATCGCAGCATGGGGGATCGCGATCTTCTGCAGGAACTCGCCGTCCGGTTGCGTGAGGTTGAAGGTGATCGTCCCGGCCTGCTCGTCGGCGACGACACCGCCCTCGAGCGTGCAGGTCGCCGGTTCGGCCAGGCACTTGTCCGCGCCGACGATGCGGTTATAGAAAGTTCCGGCGGTCGGGCCGACGACCTTGAAGATGCGCCGGAAGGACGCGACGACATCCTCCGTCGTCAGGTCGCTTCCGTCGGCGAATTTGATCCCCTTGCGAAGCTTGAAGACGTATTTGCGGCCGCCGTCTTGCGGCTCCGGCAGGCTCTCGGCAAGATCCGCGACCACATCGAAGCCGGTCTTGTCGCCGGCTTTCCGGAAGGTGACCAAACCATCGTAGAGAAGATAGTTGATCTGGAAGTATTGCAATGTATAGTTGATGTGCGGGTCGATGGTGCCGGAGGCGGCCTTGGCGAGCAGTCGCATCGTGCCCCCGGGCTTTCCTTCCCCGGCAAGCGAGGCCCCCAGCGGCACGGCCACCGCTCCCATCAGTGCCACGCTTGAGAGCAATGCGATGACTCTCTTCCCGGGTTGCATGCCCCTGCTCCTTTCCTGCCTGTTGCGTCGACCGCGTCGCGGCGGCCACGATCGCGGCCGAGCCGCCGCTACCGGGGGGCCGCCCGTGCGCGAACAAAAACACTCGCACGGTGATTCCAGTCGAGGATAAGAGGTTAGGCCGGCTGGGGCCTGCGAGCTAGCTATAAGAATCGATAGGTTTGGCACCGCCCCCGCACGCCCGCGATCACGGCAGTCGGCGCGCCGTCGATTGACGGCCCCGCAACAGGATACGGGCGAAAGGAATCGAGAAAACGCCACATCCGGCGAGGCCCCCGGGCGCACCCCCCGGGCGCACCCCCAAGATGCCGCCAGTCGGCTCCACGATCATGCAAGGGCCCGAAAATTGACAGCTAGTCCCGGCCTGAGTACGATTTTGCCATGAGCTCATTGTCCGCCGAGTTCGCGCGTCTGTCACAACCGGTGATGGATGCGAGGTCGGCATTGGCCTGTGCGAAGAAGGTCCTCGAGGCGACGGGCTTCAACGGCGCCATCTACGACTACTCGCCCGTCGCCCTCAGCCACGACGGCAGATTGATCACGCCATCGGTCCTGGAAATGGAGAACGCGCCCTCGGACATGGCGGGTCTGTGGTGCGATGACGGTTACTATCAGCTTGACCCGGTTCAGGAAGCCGCCCTGATGGTCTCGCGCCCCTTCCTTTGGAACTACAGAGGGGGCAAGAACGAGGTCTTGCGGCGTGTTCTCTCCGCCAAGCACTCGCCGGTCCTCGAATATCTGCGCGACACCCGCTTGACCTGCGGCATCACCGTGCCGATTCGCTTCGATGGTGGCGACCTTGCAACTTTTTCGGCGATACGCGTCGATCCGGAGCCCGACTTCGAGGACGATGCGGAACACTTTCTGGCGGAGATCGGCGAGCTGGGTCTTCTCTTCCACGATACGGTCTATCCCGGCTTCGACGCGAAGACTCGCACCAGCCAGTACATCCATCTGACGGCGCGGGAGCGTCAGTGCCTGCGCCTTTCCGCCCAAGGCTTGACGACGAAACAGATTGCTTACGAGATCGGCCGCAGTCTTCCCACGGCAACGCTCCACCTGACCTCGGCGACGCGCAAGCTGGGCGCCAAGACCCGCTTCCAGGCGATCGCCCTCGCCGCGCACTATCGGTTGCTCGAGCCCGACGCCTGAGGGGCCGGCGGATCGATCCGCACGGCCGTCGTTCGGCACACCGACCGGCGCCCCGCGCCGCCAATTCCGCCCCGGCGCGCCGGCAAGGTCGCGCCGGCGGCCCTATAAGGTTTGCTAGCTGTTACCTCCCGGCCGGTTTGTTAGCCTGTAACGGAAACAGGGCGCGGCGCGGCCTCGCTCGCGGGCATGAACCGACCAACGGAGAGGTGACCAAATGAACGAGATTGAAAGGCGCGAAGGGTTTTCCTCCTATCGGGGCTTGCAAACTTGGTACCGTGTCAGCGGTGATCTCTCCGCGCCGAGGCTGCCGCTGGTGGTCGCCCATGGCGGCCCCGGGGGCACCCATGACTATGTCGATTCCTTCAAGGAGCTGGCACGCCGCGATCGGGCCGTCATCCACTACGACCAGATCGGCAACGGCAAGTCGACCCACCTGCCCGACGAGGGCGCGGACTTCTGGACCGTCGACTTCTTCCTCGGCGAGCTCGACGCCCTGCTGAATCATCTCGGCATCGCCGGGCGCTATGCCCTGCTCGGCCAATCCTGGGGCGGCATGCTGTCCGCCGAGCACGCCGTGCGCCGGCCGGCCGGTCTCAAGGCCCTGATTCTCGCCAACTCCCTGGCGTCGATGCCCCTTTGGATCGCCGCCGGCAAGGAACTGCGCGCCACCCTTCCGGCCGACGTTCAAGAGACCCTGAACCGGCATGAAGCCGCCGCGACCACCGACCATCCCGACTATCTCGCCGCCACCAGGGTCTTTTATGATCGCCATCTTTGCCGGGTCGTGCCCTGGCCGCCCGAGGTCGCGCGAACCTTCGCCGCCATCGATAACGACCCGACCGTCTATCGCACCATGAACGGTCCGAACGAATTTCACGTCCTTGGCAGCCTGAAGAACTGGTCGGTGATCGACCGATTGCACCGAATCGAAGTGCCGACCTTCGTGTTCCGGGGCGCCTATGACGAAGCGACAGCGGCGTGTGTCCAGCCGTTCCTGGACCACATCCCGGCGGTGGAAAGCATGGTCTTCGCCAACTCCAGCCACATGCCGCACGTGGAGGAGAAAGCGGATTGCCTTGCCGCGATCGAGCGTTTCCTGTCCGGCGTCGAGGTCGTGTCCCGGGGCGTGGCGTAGGCGCTGTGGGTGAGCGGCTCGCCGGAGCGACCGCCGAGCGACACGAGGCCCCCGCCGACGGGGAACTCGAGGGTGCGCCGCTTGCTGCCCCCGAGCCCGATCGACACCCGGTCCTCACGCGTCATCGAGACGTCGACGATCGGCTCGCGCCCACGCCCGTCTGCGGCCCGATCAGGAGCCGGCCATAGGTCGCAGCGGGTGGCGTCGCCGATGGGCTGGGTGCTCGACGATCCGGGCGAGGAATTCGACGATGAGCTGAACGCCGATGAATGACGTCAGCTGGGCCGCGTTGTCGATCATCGGGTTCACCTCGACCAGGTCGAAGCCGATGACGTGGGCCCGGCGAGCGATCGCGACCAGGGCGTCGCGGAGCTCGTCGTAGGAGAGGCCACTCGGCTCGGGCGCGCTCGTCCCTGGTGCGATCGAGGGGTCGAGCACGTCGACGTCGATGCTGACGTAGACGGCGCCGTCCTTCTGGAGGAGGGCGGCAAGGCCCTCGGGCCCACGCCGCCGCAGCTCCCGCGCCGTGACGATCGTGTTCCCGTCACGGATCGAGTCGCTGGCGTCCTCCTCGTGCGTCCGGAAGCTGCGGATGCCCACCTGGATGATCCGCTCGACCTGGTCGAGCGTCGTGATCAGCCGCATCGGGTTGCCGTGCGAGTGGATGACGCCGTGGACGAATGGCTGGTAATCGACGTGGGCGTCGAAGTGGACGACGGTTAGCCGCTCGGTGAACGCCCGGACGATCGAGTGCGAGATCCCGTGGTCGCCGCCGAGGACGACCGGCATGGCGCCGCGCTCGAGAATCGTCCGGACCATCGCCGTCGCATTGTCCCAGCTCTGGTCCAGGCGGGTGTAGATGACGTCGACATCGCCGCAGTCGACGATTCGCCGGTTGTCGATCTCATAGTCGAGGTAGCGAACGCCCTCGTCGATGTCCCAGAAGCCTCCATGGCTCTGCGGTGTCCCGCTCGCGACCCCGGCGAAGCGCATCGAGAGCTCGCGCAGGCGGCGCGGCCCGAGCCGTGCGCCGGGCAACCAGCCGGTCCCCTCGTCGCTGGGAAAGCCGAGCACGGCGACGTCGGCGTCGAGCTCGGCAAGGTTCGTGCACACAGGGGCGTGCAGGAACGACACGAGCCCGCTGAACGGCAGGTCGAGCCGGTCACCCATGGCTGTCGGGCCGCGGCGTGTGACGACCAATCATCACGGTCAGACGACCTCGTGGAGGACGCGCCGGAGGAACTCGGCGGTGCGGGGCTGCTTCGGCGAGGTGAAGATCGCCTCCGGGGTTCCCTCCTCGATGATCACGCCCTGATCCATGACGACGATTCGGTCGGCGACCTGGCGCGCGAACTGCATCTCGTGGGTCACTACGATCATCGTCATCCCGTCCTCCGCAAGCCGTTTCATGGTCTGGAGCACCTCGCCGACGAGCTCCGGGTCGAGGGCCGAGGTGACCTCGTCGAAGAGCATCACCTCGGGCTGCATCGCGAGAGCGCGCGCGATCGCGACCCGCTGCTGCTGGCCGCCCGAGAGCTGGTGGGGGTACGCGCTCGCCTTGTCGAGGAGGCCGATCTTCGAGAGAATCGCCCGGGCGCGCTCTTCGGCGGCGGCGCGGTCGAGACCGCGTACGTAGATCGGAGCCTCGATCACGTTTGCCATGACCGTCATGTGGGGGAACAGATTGAAGCGCTGGAAGACCATCCCAACCTCGGCCCGGACGGCTCGAATCGCGCTGTCGGACGGCCGTTCAGTCCTGCCATCCGGGCCCGGGACCGCGAGCGGGACGCCCTTGACGGTGATCGAGCCCGCAGAGATCCGCTCTAGCGCGTTGATCGTCCTGATGAGCGTCGTCTTACCCGATCCGCTCGGGCCGATGACGACAAGAACCTCGCCGGATGCGACGTCGAGCGAGACCCCTCGCAAAACCTCAAGTGCGCCGAAGAACTTGTGAACGTCCCGCATCGAGATGACGGGCCCGGCGGCCATCGCCGACGGCTTGGTCTTGTCGTTCATCGTGCGCTGAAGCGGAGGCGCCGCTCGATCCAGCGGACGCCGAGGCTGGCAGGGTAGCTGATCGCGAGGTACATCACGAAGATGATCGAGTAGATCTCGACGTACCGGAACGTCTGGGCGGCCAGGAGCTCGCCTGAGAAAAGGAGCTCCGAGACCGAGATCGTCGAGACAAGTGCCGTGTCCTTAAAAAGCGAGATGAAGTAGTTCCCGACCGGCGGGATGATGATTCGGAACGCTTGCGGCAGCACGATGTGCCGGAAGGTCAGGCCCGTCGGCATCCCGAGGGCGTCGGCCGCCTCCCACTGGCCCTTGTCGACGGCGTCGATCCCGGCGCGATAGACCTCGCTGAGGTATGCACCGGTGTTCATGCCGAGCCCGGCAATACCGGCGGCTATCGGGTCGAGCCGAAGCCCAAAGGACGGGAAGACGTAGAAGATGTAGAAGAGCTGAAGGAGCAGGGGTGTCCCGCGGATGACCTCGACGATCGCCCGGGCGGGCCAGGAGAGGTACCTCTTCCGCGGATCGAACTGGGCAAGGGCCAGGAAGAGGCCGATGACCAGGGCCAACGCCATGCTGACGAACGTGAGGAACACCGTCAGCTGTACGCCAGCCCAGAGGCTGGGCCACCACTCGGAGGCTCGGTCGAAGCTCACCCGTCAGGCTCCCGATCGAAGCCGATTCCGCCCCGGCGCGCGGTGGGGTGATCTCGATGGGGTCGGGCACCCTCCGTGCACCGGCCGCCAACCCCCACCGAGAGAGTCCCACTGTCCTTATCGCTTCAAGAAGAAGTCAGTCGGCGTCAGCCCCCATTTCGTGAAGATGGCGGCAACCGTGCCATCAGACAGCATCTGCGGGTACGTCGAGTTGAACGCGTCGAGGAAAGCTTGGTCGCCCTTCGCGATGGCGAAGGCGCAGCGCGACGTGGCCTTGCTCTCCGGGATGTAATCGCCGACGATCTCGAAGTTGAGGCTCGGATTCTGCACCAGCGCGTAAGCCGAGAGCGAGGCGTCGACGACACCGGCGTCGATGCGGCCCGCGGAGAGGTCCGCGAAGACGTTCTCGATCTTGGGGTACTGCTTGATGTCGATCGTCGTTCCGCCGGTGCACTTCGCGCTCGCCGCCTTGAGCGTGTCGACATAGGTCGTGCCGAGGTATGTGCCGGCGCTCTGACCGCAGAGATCAGAAAGCTGATGGAGGCCCTTTGGGTTGCCCTTGACGACGTCGAGAGACTCGGGATTGTAGAACGTCGACATGGTGAAGTCGACGACCTCGGCCCGTGCCGGCCGATAGTACATCGCATCGCCGATAATCTCGATCCGCCCGCTCTCGATCGCAGGGATGAGGCTCCCGAACGGCATCGTCACCATGTCTATCCTCGCGCTGATCCCCTGTCGCTTGAGGAATTCGACGAGAATGTCGGTGAGCGCGCCGCTCGGCCCCTTCGTCGCGTCGACATAGGAGAGCGGCGCGTCGTTCGACGTGCCGACGACGAGCACGCCATCCGACTTCGCCTTGGCGAGTAGGCCGGTGAGGCCCCCGGCCGCCGAAGCCGCATCTGTGGTCAAGCCCATCCCAGTGACGAACACGGCCGTCACCAGGATCGCCATCAATCGACTGTACGAAAACATAGTGTGTCTCTCCCTTATTTTATCACGAAGTATACTTAGCGAAGTTTTATTTACGGTATGCGACCAAATAACGTTTGTCAAGCGAGGCATAACCTCGCCATTCCCCGGCCAAGCCGGGAAACGCGGCGATGGCATGGCCGGTTACCCGAGGCGGTCTATGGGGGGTACGGTTCGTCGACGGAGACAAGGCCGTCAGGCGACAGCCTCGAGCCGCTGCCCGA
>Ga0114931_10008540_pt1 | contig 12389 bp, 14 predicted proteins | sample 2SBtaG_FD_89579 | JGI IMG/M metagenome (GOLD analysis project Ga0114931, IMG submission 89579) | Deep subsurface microbial communities from Kolumbo volcano to uncover new lineages of life (NeLLi) - 2SBTROV14_V59a metaG | ecosystem: Environmental > Aquatic > Marine > Volcanic | place: Kolumbo...
AAGGAATTGGATAAACTTACCGACAATTAAACAGCAAGTAGGCGTAGGTTTTAGTTTAGGAAGTGGACATTAAATGAAATAGTTAATTAAAAAGAATAAAATTTATGAAGAACGTAGTGTTAAATAATGGTGTCGAAATGCCCATACTTGGATTTGGAGTATTTCAAATAACAGATCCCAAAGAATGTGAGACTTGTGTGCTTGATGCCATTGATACGGGTTATCGTTTAATTGATACTGCTGCATCGTATATGAATGAGACGGCGGTCGGGAATGCCATTAATAAAAGTGGTGTGGCAAGAGATGAGTTGTTTATTACCACTAAGCTTTGGATACAGGATACCGGCTACGAAAAAACGAAAAAGGCTTTTGAGAAATCGCTTAACAAGCTGCAACTCGATTATTTGGATTTATACCTGATTCATCAGCCTTACGGAGACGTTCATGGCTCGTGGAGAGCGATGGAAGAGTTATACAAGGATGGAAAGGTTAAGGCCATTGGGTTGAGCAACTTCCAGCCTGACCGCGTCATGGATATCATTACTTTTAATGAGGTTGTTCCGGCGGTGAACCAGATTGAAACACATCCCTTCAATCAACAAACAGAAACGCAAAAATTTCTAACCGACAATAAGGTTCAGATTGAAGCCTGGGGTCCATTTGCCGAAGGCCGGAACAATCTTTTCCAAAATGAGAAACTGCTTTCCATTGCTACGAAATACAAAAAAAGTGTGGCCCAGGTGGTTCTTCGCTGGCTTACACAAAGAGGCGTGGTTGCTATCCCGAAATCAGTTAATACGGAAAGAATCAGGGAGAACTTCGACATTTTCGATTTTGAACTGGATACCGAAGATATGAAAGCCATTGCAACGCTCGATAAGGGAACCAGCAGCTTTTTTGATCATCGGGATCCGGAAATTGTTAAGTGGTTGGGGAATAGAAAGCTCGACCTGTAATTCACTTCATCGATCCGGATTAATCTCAATCGTAGCATTTAAGAGGAGACACTGAAAAACCCTCCTCTTAAACCTCTCCTGTAAATCTTGAGAGGTTTGGTGAGGTAAAAGTAGAGGTTTTGTAATGCTTCATATAAATATAGGAGGGAGTATGAAAACATCAGTTATCGGACTTTTTTTAAATCATCATCAGTGCGCAATGGTCCTTTGCACAAGTAATAGAAACCACAGGGGGCGCAGAGAATTACACAGAGAATACAACGATTTTGAGCTCATTTCTCTGTGAACATAGTGTCTCTTTTTACCAATGAATCGGGATGTGGTTTCCAGAGATTCCCGACTTTAAAACCTTGCAGTTGCTCTGCTCTTTACAGATAGTCACTAAACATTAAAGGTATTCGTAATGAAAAAAGTCTTAGCAGGTTTAGCCATACTGATCAGTTGTTCGGTGCATGCTCAACAAACCGTCAATACCGACCCGAACACGACGCCAACAGTTCGTACCGCCTCTGGGATCGTGCGTGGTGCGACAGAGGGGAATGTATCCAGCTTCAAGGGAATTCCGTATGCTGCTCCGCCGGTCGGCGAATATCGCTGGCGGCCACCACAACCTGTGTTTGCGTGGCAAGGAGTGCGTGATGCCAGCAAATTTGGCGCAGGTTGTGCACAGGCAGGCTTTCCACGCGACACAACAAAAATACAGGCAAACACATCGGAAGATTGCCTGTATCTCAATATATGGAAACCTGCCGGGACCACACAGGGGGCAAAACTACCGGTAATGGTGTGGATCCACGGCGGTGCGTTCGTGTTCGGCAACGGTTCCCAGCCCGAATTTTCGGGAGTCCATTTCGCCAGGCAGGGAGTCATTCTGGTCACCTTCAACTATCGTCTCGGGCGCCTCGGCTTTTTCGCATTCCCCGCACTAAGCAAAGAGCACCCGAATGAACCGAAGGGCAACTACGCCTACATGGACCAGATTGCCGCACTCAAATGGGTGAAGCAGAATATTGCCGCTTTCGGAGGCAATCCGAACAATGTTACTATATTCGGCGAGTCTGCCGGCGGTGTATCCGTGCATTCACTACTGACCATACCAAGTGCGCGAGGCCTTTTCCAAAAGGCCATCATCGAGTCTGGCGGCGGACGGGACGGTGTGCTCACAGGCAGGCCGATTAGCAAGGACGGTGTCGATCCTAATTATCCGGTATCGGCGGAGACCATCGGAGTAAACTTTGCACGCATGTACGGTATTAAAGGTACGGGTGCTGCCGCACTGGCCAGACTGCGTGCCCTGAGCATTGAAAAGATTGTGGACGGTGGACAGGAAACCGATGGCCCCGGGGGTAATCGCATCTACTCAGGTCCGATTCTCGACGGTAAACTGGTTGTTGAAACGGCCGAAAGTGCATACAAGGCCGGCGATCAGGCAAAAGTTCCCCTCATAATAGGATCGAATAGTGCGGAAGTGCCTGCTGGCTTCGTCAATGCCCGTTCGAAGGCAGAACTGCTGTCTCTGTTCGGAAGTCTGAGGGACGAAGCGAAAGCTGCCTACGACCCTGATGGCACCGCTGATTTAGCCAAAATGCTCACAATGGTTAATACGGACGTGGTTGGGCGGAACCGGCGAGGTTCACAGAAAGGGCCTTTGTTGCCCAGGGTGAACCGGCTTACATCTATCGTTTCTCTTACGTCCCGGCCTCAATGAAAGACAGGTTGCGGTATGGTGCGCCGCATGGCTCTGAAGTCCCTTATGTGTTCGACAACCTCGATACCCGCCGTGGCGGGGGCACCGTAGCACCCAGGGACGAAAAGGTAGCGCAAATGATGAACACCTATTGGACAAACTTCGCCAGGACCGGTGATCCCAATGGCAAGGGACTACCGAAATGGCCCGTTTGCAATCCCCAAAAAAACGAGATCATCGAGTTCCGGCCCGATGGATCGGCCGTAGGTGAATCCGATCCCCGAAAAGCTCGGCTGGATGTGATTGCAAAGGCCTACACGTCGGGGATAAACTTACTATCAGGAGGTATTTAACCGGGAAAGTGAGGTCTTGAAGAAACACAAATTGCAGGAGTAATCATATAATAGCAGAATTCAGGAACTGGTAATCTGAAATTTTCTTATTTCAATGTCATTATTGTTCCATAAAATAACGTAATAATGATTCCAGACACGTAGAAAACCCGTGCAAAAACCATCGATAGTCCCCCTGAAGTTTCGGAAGGTGCTATTTTAGAGATGTTAATCATAGCAGCGTACTCGATTAATTTTAATGCCACGCAATGACTTAACATACCGTCCAGCTTTTTCTCTGTCTGAAATCACCTCTTTCTTATACAAAATTCACGTTAATTACGAAATTCAAACATCAGAAAGCAAAGAAACCTTATTATTTACTCGCTATCACCTCGCGTGATTGAACATTACTATTCGATCTTTGAAAAATTCACAACAATCCCTCCCGGTGTATCAAATCAAGTAAAAGGGAAGCCGACCAGGAAAATTCATCGGCTCCGTGCCCTGTTCCCTTGTGGGGATTGTAGTACTCGTAAAATCCATGTTTCTGAGGCAGACCGATGATCGCTTTTTTGATCCAGTCGGCATATTCATCGAAGTGGTAATGCTTTAAGCCGTGATACAGAAACCAGTTGATGTTGATCCAAACCGGTCCGCGCCAGTATCGGTTGGGGGAGAAGCCTGGTTGCTCTTCATCGTAGCTGGGGATGCCGTGCTCCTTGCCGTGTTCCCGGGCGAAATGCGCTGAATCAAGATACTCTCGCATAGATTCTGCCTGTTTTTGATTCGGTATTCTGGCAAACAGCGGAAGAAAACCAGAAGCTAAGTGGGAATCGATAATCTTGTCGTTCTTCATGTCATAATCGAAATAGATAGAGTGTTCCTCATCCCACAGCTTTGCGTTCATTGCTTCGCTAATCTGTTCCGCTTTTGATTTATACTCACTCCCATCCTCGCCGATATGATCTGCTATTTGAGCCAGGTCCTTGTCTGCCCGCGCGAGAAGAGCATTAAACAGTACGTCCTGGACCAGGAATGGTGTTTCCTCGCGGATAGCTTTCTCATCATAGTCGTTATCATAAAATAGTTTGACGAGATAGACATAACGGTCATAAGTTTCATTATCCGGACGATCATCGGGATTTACAGTCTGGGTATCAGTTCGCTTATAGTCGGGCACTTTCCCCTCCGGTATTTCAATACCCTTAAATACCACATCCCAAACAGGAGAATTATCCATGCCTGACTCCCAGGGATGCCTGATATACACCAGTCCCTCGCCTTCCGGATCACGCTCCCGATGCAAATAATCATGCCAGGCGCACAGTTTGGGATACATCTCCTTTAAAAATTCTTTGGCCTTTACTTTATCACGGGCCTTCTCATAAACAAGCAGGCATGCAGTTGCATGGACCGGCGGCTGCACTCCTCCCGAAGTATCCACATCTTTCGGCGAATCGGGACTTCGTTTCGTTTGCCAGAATTCCGGTCCGGGAAAATAATCGGTAACCTCCGGATTGAAAATCATGTGAGGGAGCATTCCATTCGACCATTGCCCGGTAAACAAATGCCGTAACTCTTGTTTAGCACGCTCCTGGTTAAAATGAGCATATCCTATTGAAATTAACGCAGCATCCCACGACCATTGATGAGGATATAGCTTAGCTGCCGGGATTGTAAATTCGCCGGTCCAGTTTTTCTGGAGTACCGACTTCGCTTTTTCGAGAATACTAAAATATGCGTCATTCATAACGATTGTGCTGTATTCAACCTCCATGTTCAAAACTTGGATACAGGATCATTCCTCCGTCGACGAAGAGGGATGAACCGGTTACGTAAGCAGCTTCATCGCTAACCATAAATACAGCCGCTCTGGCAATATCATCCGCTTCTCCAAGCCGATTGAATGGAATTTTATCAAGCAGATCCTTCCGTTTTTCCGGATCTGTCCAGACCTGCTTGTTGATTGCTGTCTTAACAGCTCCGGGAGCTATAGCCATCACCCTGACGCCATACGGACCGGCTTCTTGTGCCAACGTTTCCGTGAGCATAGACAAGCCGGCTTTACTGGCGGTGTAATGTGCGTAACCGTGCCATGGAATACGCTCGTGCACAGAGGTAATATTTAAAATTGCCCCCGATTCTTGCTTTATCATCCCCTGGAGTGCCTTCCGGGCACAATAAAAAGCACCAAATAAATTAATGTTGACGACTTTTTGCCAGTTCTCAACATCCATCTCCCATGCCACCGCACGATCGCCGTCAATGCCGGCATTGTTCACAAGTATATCCAGGCCATTCCATTCATCGTTGATCGTATCGAACATTTCTTCCACTTGTTTTGGATCGGATACATCTGCTTTGATGGTCAGACTCTTACAGCCATTCGATTTGATAGTATTACTTACTTCCTCAGCGTCATCAGGATTTGTGATATAGTTGATTGCCACATTGGCGCCTGATTCTGATAATGCCAGTGCTATCGCTTTGCCAATTCCACTATTGGCACCCGTCACCAGTGCTCTCTTGCCGTCTAATCGTACATCCATAATACATAAGTTTAACCTGTGTGAGTAAATTCCACTTATGTAATGGATTACAGCTGAATAACGTTCTATACACTATTAATCGATTAGTAAGCCGATTCCCGAAAATAATATGTAGTTGAGACAAACTTGATACAACTAATCATATTTGTATCCCCTTACCTCATCATCGCTGGGCTCCACGCCAAGTCCGAGTACGATCCGGTTGACAAAATTAAAGTAGGAGATGATAAGTGTCGCGTCCAGGATGGCACGATCGGTGTAACCGGCTTCCCGAAGCGGAACCAAATGTGCATCATTTTGCATATCCCCTGGACTGACCGTCATCAGTTGTGCCAAATCACACAGGACCCGATCACATTCATCTAAATCCAGGGAGCGATAATCACCCGCAAGTTTTTGAACGCTATCGTCATTATCCCAAAAATGTTGTAATGCTTCAGCGTGGTGGCGTACACAATAATCACAACGGTTCGCTACAGACACGACCACGGCCATCATCTCACGCTGATATCTTTTAAGGGGTGATTTCCCAAACATGAGACTCTGATACAGCTCCATATGCCGGACAATCGTTTCCGGGTTCAGACTCTGTATTTTGTGGACTTCAGCCAGTTTGCCCGGGATACGATCAGTTCTTCATAAATAGACTTAAGCCGTGGTCCGGCCTCATGCGGATCGATAACTTCGATATACGCCATCTTTCTCCCCTTCCCTTCTATACATAATTGTGTTTCGGGTCATGGTTGTAAGGTGTCACAACAGGATAAGCTTCTTTATGGAATATGAGAAATCACCGAAGGCGGGCTTAACTGCATTGGCAGGATTTTGAAGGGATCAATTCGAGGCGGGCTTTTTGAAATGGGATATATCTAAAAACTAATCTTCGTTATCTATGGTTTTTAGTGCATTTAGCAGTGCTTCATACTCCTCTCTGCAGACTTTACAGTGATCGAGGTGGTACTGAAGCATGGGCATCGCCTCCTCGGCGGATTTACCTGTAAGCTTCATTTCTGCGAATGTATCCAGCTCACGATAGCACTGATCACAACCAATCTCATCCGATCGTGTATCAGCAATCAGCCGAATGAGTCTTTTTAATATATTTTTATCCAGTTTCATAGTGTCTTAACTAATTGACTGACGAGTTGAAAAAACACATTCTTACGCCTTGTCCAGAAAATCTTCGATTGCTATCCCTTTTTTCTCGAACTCACTTTTAATTTTCGTACGGGCATCATGAATCAGCTTGTACATATTGTTTCGATTTGTTCCCATAAGTTCGGCAACCTGATCAATAGGCAAACCTTTAATCAACACCGAATTAACAGCCATACGCTGCTTGTCGCTTAAAGATTCGCTAATAACACGCTGCAGTTCTTCAGTAACCATCCGAATACCAGCTTTTTGATCGGGGCCCGGACTATTGTCCGAAAAAACTTAAGCCGGCGGGAACGAGTCGTTTTGGTCTTTTAAATCATCGAGAGATATATCCTGCCACCTTTTTCGACGCAATTCAGCCAAGGCTTCATAAACTGCTATTTTCATAGCCCACGTTGTAAAACGAGCCTCACCCCGGTATGTTTCAATTTTATCGAGAATCTTTATCAATGCATCCTGGGTAAAATCTTCGACGATGTGATCCCGATCACGTTTAATCCGGCTGGCCAGAGCAGACATGAGCCCTCGTTTCAAAATATCCCGCAATACGGATAAAGCCTCTTCATCAGGCGGACGCCTCAGCAAGGTGACCCATTCCGCATCCGAATAATGCTTCGGAGACTGGACATGTTTATTTTTCTTAAACCAGCTTAGCATTCGGGTTGATTCTTAGTAAGAAAACTTCTGATGATCGTGTTAAGTGATGATATGATACCGCGATAATTTTGGTAAAATCATAAATGCCCACAAATATCTGTAAGATACCCCAAAGATATTACAGCTTAATATCCTTTGGTTCCACAAAATAGTACATTTACCGCTGCTCCATGGCTAAGCCTTATCTGCCACTCCGATCTCAACCTACAATTTTTGAAATTCTATTATATTGAAGTTACTTCAAAGCGTTTGGAATAATTTAGAAATGCCATCAAAGCAGACAATCCATTTACTTCTTATTGTCTCGTTTTTTGCTATGATCGCAGCCGGCTGTGCGACTACACAAAAAATCAATAAAAACGGAGAACAACTTGTTGGACGTGGTGTCGCAAGTTGGTATGGTCCAAATTTCGATGGAAAATATACGGCAAATGGCGAAAGATATAATCAATATGCCATGACTGCCGCACACCGGACGCTTCCTTTTGACACGTATGTACGTGTCGTCGACGAAGATAACGGGAAATCATGTATCGTTCGGATCAACGATCGTGGTCCGTATGCCAAAGGACGAATTATTGATCTCTCAAAAAGAGCTGCACAAAAAATCAGCATGATTGGTCCGGGAACAGCCCACGTATCCCTGTACCTGGTAAAAGGAAATGCTCAGGATATATATGCCAGCCAACAGGTTAATGCTGGAGCTGAACTCTTTACCGTACAGATCGCATCTTTTGCCAATAAAGCCGATGCCGAGGAGAAAGCCAGTCATTTCCGCGCTTCCTGGATTGATGAGGCTTCCGTAAATGGAAACAAAGTGTATCGTGTATACCTTGATCGTTTTAAGACCAGGACTGAGGCAGAACGTGCATTACGCGAAATGAGAAAAGAAAATATCCAAGGATTTGTGAAGCAGGTGCAAAATTAATCATCTGTTCACGTAATTTTTTGTAAACTATTATGTGATTGGTAATCGAGAGAAACATATGAAGCGCTTACCCGCCATATTATCAGTTTGCCTGATCCTGTTCTTCGTTGATATCAACCAGGCATTGGGTCAGTATTACGGTCCATCCCGGAAAGTACCCCAGAATATACAGACGCTATATTTTGAAATGTTTGGGAACGGCGTTTTCTTTTCGCTGAATTACGATATTGTGTTCAAAAACCACTCTGGAACCCGGTTCGGGGCAGGTTTTGATTTCTCAGCAGTGCCAGATAACAACTCGTGGTTTAACTCTGACCCTAATTATGAGCCGTTTAAAAGTGTAACCATCGTGCTCATGGAAAATTATTATGCAGGTAATGGCCGAACACGCCTCGAACTTGGGGGTGGAATAGTTTTAGGAGAAGTAGGAAGCGATATAACAACCAGCAAAAAAATCTCCCGGACTCACTTTCACGACCGGCCTGCGTATTCTGCCGTCAGAGGAAAAACGCTTCTCTTTCAAAATAGCGTTTACCCCCACTATTGCTAAAGGAGGGTTTTACCCGTATGGAGGTATTAGCTTCGGATGGGGCTTGAACAACTTGTTTAAATGATTACCAGCAAAAAAACTTACTGAACTTTAACCGCAATGATACCAAAATGAGACGTTGCAGCACTGTAATATTATTTTTACTTCTCGTAATCATCGGGACAAATCAGGCATTCGGCCAACCGTATAGAAAACCCTACAGGAAAGCCCATAATGTACAATCTATATACTTTGAAATGTTCGGGAATGGGATTTTCTTTTCCTTGAATTACGACATCGTTACGAAAAGCCATTTCGGCACACGCGTTGGTGCAGGGTTTGATTTCCTCTCGTTTCTAACTGGAGATCCCAGTAACACGAATAATTCCAACAACGACAATCAACACTTCAAAAGCTGGACGTTGCTTCTCATGGAAAATTACTATGTGGGCAACAAATGGCTGCGCCTGGAATTGGGTGCCGGAGGAGTTGTCGGGCGTCTGTACAACAGTGACTTCACCGGTAAGCACAAAGCCAAGCCGCCCGGACTGACATTTACCTCAGGCCTGCGCTTCCTTCCAACCGAAAAGAATCCTATTTCATTTAAAGTAGCTTTCACTCCAATTATAGCTCACGGACACTTTTACCCTTATGTTGGAGTGAGCATTGGCTGGGGAGTGAATACACTGTTTTAGGTGACCTTTTGAAACCAAATCAGAATCCTACCACCCGGATTAATCAGGGTGGTATAGGCCTACGAATTAAAAAGGAATCATTTTTGACGATTTTACCCAGCGCTTATACCGAACTCACGTTAATTATTTTGAACGGCTTGTCGTGACAGCGTGTTTTATCACTTAAAAAATCTATGAAAAAGGAAAAGAAATATCCTGTTCAGAAGTCTGATGATGAGTGGAAGAAAGAACTCACTGCAGAACAGTATCATATTCTGAGGGAAAAGGGAACGGAACAACCTGGAAGCGGAATCTATTATCAAACGAAGGATAAAGGGACATACCTCTGTGCAGCTTGTGGCAACGAGCTGTTTACGTCAGAGACCAAATACGAATCAAGTTGCGGTTGGCCGAGTTTCTATCAGCCCGTTGAGAAAGATAATGTGGAAGAGGCGCCCGACAACAGTTTCTTCATGCACCGGACAGAGATAAAATGTGCCCGTTGCGGCTCGCACCTCGGACATGTTTTTGAGGATGGCCCCCGACCGACCGGGTTGCGCTACTGCATCAACTCAGCGGCACTCAAGTTGAAGACAGATCAGGATGAAAAGGAATCCTGAGCAACTAATTCTGACTCAGCTTCCGGATCTTTTCAAAATAAGTGAGCTGTCAGGTTGCGGACACTGGCAGCTCACTTATGTTTATGAGCATACTACTTGATCAACATCATTTTCCGGGTAAATGTCCTGCCATTCGCATCCAGTTTATAGATATACAGTCCTGATGACAGACTGTTTGCATTGAAAGTTACAGAGTGTGACCCGGCACTGAGCTGCTTGTTTATAATTGTAGCAACCCTTTGTCCCAGCATATTATAAACAGTAAGAGTGGTCATACCTGTCTTATCCAGACTGAATGATATGTTCGTGCTCGGATTGAAGGGATTCGGATAGTTCTGATTTAATGACAGTTTGTATGGCTTCGTATTTAAAGGATTACTCTCGATCGGGATTAGCGTCCCCCGTTCGAATGTTGCTTTAAGGGCCTCACTCGGTGTCTGCAGGCTGCCATCACTGCTTAGCACGAGATGATAGATCATGACACTGGCACCAGAACCTACTCCGGCATCCGCCAGCAGCGTATCAAGGGCTCCGTATGTGAAACTCGCTGATGTATTATCTCCGACATTAACATTAACTAAGACGGTACTGAATGTCGAATCCGGCGATACCTGCCAAATATATGCCAGGACATCGCCATTCGGGTCGCTTATATCTTTCCAGGTCACAGTAAATGCGTCTGAGTACTTACCACTCAATGTTACCATGGCCCCATCGGCCGGTGACAGAATCATGCTGCTGTCCGGGAACATATCGGGTGCAGAAAGGACCTGGCCGCGCAATTCTCCGGATGCATGATCCATCGAATGGATATTGGCGTACATCATTTCGTCGTATAAATCAACTATCTGGATGTTTGATAAAGCATATGAATTATCTGCAACCTTATAACTGCCGGTAGTATCATTTGTCGCAAGATCTGTAGTTAGCCCAATTTCAATTCCTCCGTTGGCATCAATCGCGCCTTTGTGCAAATGTGCTCCACCAGCTATGTTTACATTGAAACTGCTCATGAGACCCTGGAATCCACCGATTACGTACAGAGTAGTATCATTAAGTTCCAGATTAAGTGCCCCCATGCCCGGTACGTTGAGTGGCTGCACTTCATTACTACCCATCAGATTGGCAAAGAAATATGATGTTGCTTCAGCCAATGCCTGGGCTCGTAATTCCCCACCGTTATAATTCATTGTATGCACGTTTACGTAATCCATGCGGTTCATAAGGCTGTCGACACCGGCGCTGGAAAGAACGAATCTGTTATTCGCAACTTCAAAGACCCCACCCATCATATCGGTATCAAAAGTCGCATTGAGTTTATGCTGAATACCACCGTTAAAACCTGGCAATCCGCCATGAATATGAGCCCCACCGGCAATATTTGTAGCAACTGCACTGGATAATCCGGTAAAAGAACCGCATACCCATAAGGTATCGCCATTGAGTTCCAATACAACGGAACCGGCTGCTTTCGAATTAACCGGCTTAACCTCATTGCTGCCGGCAAGATTTGCAATAAACACTGTTGATGCTGCATTCACCATCTGTCCCCGAATAGCTCCACCCATATGATCTGAAGAATGCACATTCACATAAAAAAGACGAGCCATCAGAGAATCTTTCTGTCCTGAAGTCAGCTTAAAAGCGTTGTCTGATGCCATAATATCCCCCATCATATTTCCGGATGATGTCTGGACTGTCAGTGGCAGAATCACATTCCCGTTTTCTCCCTGATAACCAAGGTGTATATGAGCCATTTGAAACGAACTGTTGAGCCCAGAAAAGGATCCGGAGATAATCAGACTGTCGCCCCGCAACTCTGCTACAACGGAACCGTGGGCATGTAGGGATACAGCTGGTATTTCATTGTTACCGGATAAGTTAGCTCGAAAATAAGCATCCGATTTAGGTAGAATCTGTCCCCTTATTTCACCGGATTTATACGTTTGTGAATGAATATTCACATATAATTGCCGGTTTTCCATTGCTGATATCTCAGTGGCAGACAACGTGAATGTATTTTTCGCAGCCTCGTATGTACCGCTTTTCATATCAGCATTAAGCGTAGGATCAAGGGGTATCTCTACCATCCCATTCTCACCCGCCATTCCAAGATGGATATGCGAAGCCAGATAATCACTGCTCAGCTTTTCAAACGATCCGGTAACTACCAACTGATCACCATTTAATGTTAGGTTTATCATTCCGTTTCCTTTAGTTGTCGCGACAGGGAAACTGTTGGCACCACTCAATACCGCTTCGAATTCGATCGGGCTCTGCGAATAGGCTGCCCAGG
>Ga0114931_10008541_pt1 | contig 12388 bp, 10 predicted proteins | sample 2SBtaG_FD_89579 | JGI IMG/M metagenome (GOLD analysis project Ga0114931, IMG submission 89579) | Deep subsurface microbial communities from Kolumbo volcano to uncover new lineages of life (NeLLi) - 2SBTROV14_V59a metaG | ecosystem: Environmental > Aquatic > Marine > Volcanic | place: Kolumbo...
GGCTGTCTGTCGACGTAGGCCGTTGCAGAAGAGGCAATAAAATGGGCCCGTGGTCGATCGAAGTCTAAGGAACGTAGGGATCCCCTGACAACGCCGCTTGCGTTGCTGACAGTGCTAGGGTGCGACCCCATAATGCATGGACAAGGTTGTCCGTCTTCGGGGAGGCGCTCTTGAGTTAGTCGGAATAATTGGCCTTTCAATCTAAGCCAACAGAGAACCACGAAAGAAATTGACTTTTAGCTGCCAAATTCCTATTATTGTCGGTCAGTGACGTTCAGGCGGTGTAGCTCAGTTGGCTAGAGCAGCGGAATCATAATCCGCGAGTCCGGGGTTCGAGTCCCTGCACCGCTACTTTTCAACTAACAAAGGCTAGAGGTTTTTCCTTCGGCCTTTTTTGTTCTTTTGATGTGAGTTGATATGAGTAGTTAATCAGGCAGGGCGTTGTCACGCTCAAGCACTACGGGCTTTCTATCCGAAAACTCGGCGTTTCACACATTTGTTGACCCGTGCCGGGAGAAAATTAAATGCACCAGATCAAAAGACTTACGCCAGATGAGATAGGGAGTGCTTTAGAGCAATTGCCCGGATGGACTGTGGAGAACGACAAGCTGCACAAAACTTTTCAGTTTGCGTCTTTTGTAGACGCTTTTGCTTTCATGACGAAAAGCGCCCTTACAGCTGAAGCCATGAACCACCACCCGGAGTGGTTCAACGTCTACAACAAGGTCTCTGTCCACCTGACTACGCATGATCTGGGTGGCATTAGCTCCAACGATATTGAGCTGGCAAAAAAGATGGAACAACATACAGCCTAGTCAGCTCAACCCCCATTACCCTCTCGGCCGCATGCTCACTAGCGGCAGTCTCACCTTCCACATTAGCAACGCTACAATCGCGTTTTCTTTTCCTGCATCGAAGGCTGCGCGCACCACCTCGGCCACCAATCCTGCCGGCGCCCCGCGATTTGTGACAATCGCTTAAAGTATGTGCCAGAATATTCCGATCTACTCATAGTCCATTAGAGTCCTGCGTTTTCGACGAATCTGTCAGCGGCCAAGCTGCAGATTCACGTACGGCACATTTGGTGGACCCGATCACCCTGACGACAACGCGGCTCTGACACAGATGAAAGCGGGGAATCTTGATCGGACAATTACCTGACCCACATGGCTGCGGGTCTCAGGTGAGTCAAGCACGCAGGGATGTTCACGACGATACTATGAACTGCAACGAGGACTATGGGTACTGCCATAAACGTTTTGTTTCTGGGGAAAACGAAGGAAGAGTTTTATCCAATAGAGCGCCTTCTTCAGGCTGCCGGCAATTTGGTAGGGGATATCCACTGGGCGGACGATAAAGATTTCGCTGTTGAGCATTTGGACGATGGTAACGTAGGTGTGGTCCTCCTGCATCTAAGTTGGCCCGAATACGGCTTCGAATTATTTGAAACGCTTTATGAACGGGCTCATGGTATCCCGATTATCATCATAGCTAATCCGGAAGATGAAGCGCTTGCTCTGGAAGTCGTTCAAGCCGGTGCCCACGACTTGTTGGTGACGGGGGAAATCGACCGGAACATGCTCCTCAGGGCGATGCGCTATTCACTCGAAAAGAGTAGATTGCTGAAAGAACTTGAGGAGTCCCGTCGTCTTGAGCAGCATGTCGCCTACCACGATTTCCTGACTGGGCTACCGAATAGACTACTTTTCGTCGACAGACTCGAACAAACGCTTAGTCAGGCGCGTCGCGTCGCGAAGCAGGTTGCCCTGCTCTACATCAACGTGGACGGATTCAAACGTATCAACGATACCTTGGGCCATAGCATCGGCGATCAATTGTTGCAATCGGTGGCGAGGCGGCTAGAGGAGAGCGTGCGCGAGAGTGACACAGTTGCCAGACTCGGAGCCGACGAGTTTGCCATCACGCTCTTTGGGCTCGCAGACGCCAAAGAAGCCATCAATCTGGCCCGCAAAGTGCGCAACACAATGGCCTTTCCCTTTAGTATCGGTGGGCAGGAACTGTTCGCGACGGTCAGCATTGGCATCAGCATGTATCCGACCGACGGCGAGGATACACAGACGCTGATTCAAAAGGGTGGCGTGGCGATGTATCGTGCGAAGAACAGTGGCAAGAACAACTACAAGGAATATACGCTTGCGATGGCCACGACTTTTGCGGAGCACTTTACTCTGGAGAACAGTTTGCGACGAGCCATCATGAACGAGGAGTTATTGATATATTTCCAACCCCAGGTGAATCTCGGCAGTGGGGAGATCATGGGGGTGGAAGCGCTCGTTAGATGGCAGCACCCCAAACTAGGACTCGTCGCTCCCGACAGGTTCATTCCGCTTGCTGAGGAAATAGGCATCATTGCCTCTATCGATGAGTGGGTCATGCGGTCGGCGTGTATACAGGCAAAAACGTGGCAGACTGAGCTAGGACAGAACGTGCGTGTGTCGGTTAATTTGTCTGCTCAACAGTTTCGACAGAAAAATCTGGCTGACATGGTGGCAAAAATATTGGAGGAAACCGATCTTGCGCCTGAGCTTCTCTGCATCGAGATAACGGAAAGCAACGTGATGGAAAACATGGAGCACACCATCGAAATTTTGCAGGCATTGAAATCCCTCGGCGTTATCCTGTCCGTCGACGACTTTGGCAAGGGTTATTCATCCCTAAACTATCTGAAGACATTTCCGATAGATATTCTAAAGGTCGACCGCTCTTTTGTGAGTGGAATCCCCATCGACCGCGATGACATGGCAATCAGTACAGCGATTGTCGTATTGGCTCAAAGCATGGCTCTCAAAGTGGTTGCAGAAGGTGTAGAAACTGCCGATCAACTGTCTTTCTTTCGGTCGCTCAATTGCGATGCGATACAAGGATATTATTTCAGTCCTCCGGTACCCGCCGGCGAAGTAAGCAGGTATATGTCGGAACGCCGTCAGCTGCATTTGGATGAGCCTCTATTGCTCATTCCTTCGGCCCACAATGACTAAGATAGGCAGAGAAAGCAATATCATTGTCGGTGCGGCGGCAGCAGTTGGCTTCAGTCTGCTTGCCGCCACGCTGCTGCTTGAAACGCCTGGGATGGCGGCAGTTGTTTTGCAGTGGCTGGCCGCGTTTTTCTCTACAGCAGTCCTCTTGTTAGGGGTGGCAAAGATGGTCAATCGCGCTTCCCGGCTATTCTTCCCCACCATCGCCGGGATTGCAAGTGTCGCCTTGGTCGAATTGGTGTGGGCCGTTACCCTGACCAATCTGCTTGAGGTCCATGCTTTCAGGTTGGTCGCTGAAAGGGGAAATACGCCGGTCTGTTTGACCGCGGCTCTTGCGTGCCTCATTGGACTTTTCTCAGTTGAGATAGTTACTCGATTCGACAAATTGCAAAAGTTATTGCCGTATTTGGCGGGCCTGCCCCTTCTATTTGGAATGGCTGCAGGGGTGTCCATTCTCGCTAACGTGTCCGATTTTTTGCCAAACCACGTGGTTGCTGCTTCGCTAGTGCGCTACGGTTCTCTGCTGGTTCTTCTGCTAGCCGGCGGGTTGGTTTGGAGATACAGAGCGTGTTCGAGTTGGCTGCCACGTTTTGTACTCTTATCGCTGGCCATACTCGGCATGTCGCAAATCGTGGCAATATCAGACATTGCCCGAGAGCAAGTTCAGATTCTGGCGCTGCTACGCGCTATCGCCTATCTTGGCCTATTAGCGGGCCTCATTTATCAGGGAAATCTTGATCTGAATTTGGCTGAGCTGAGAGCCCAGAACTTGTTTTTTGCCAACGAAGAAGTTCAGCTTCAAATCGAGGAAAGGAAATGGACTGAGGAACTGCTACAGGAAACCCGGCTTTTTGCCGAGAGCATCGTCGAGTCGATTAAAGAACCGCTGCTTGTTCTGGATTCGGAGTTAAGGGTCATTCGAGCGAACCGGCCTTTTTATGGCACCTTTGACCTAACCTCCGAAGCGACACTCAATAGATTCATTGGGGATGTGGGTGACGGTCAGTGGCGACGCGCCGACTTGCTGCGAAAATTCGAAGCTATTGTCGAGCGAGATGAACCGTTTGAGAACTACGAAATGTCTGCCGATTTTGGCGGGGGCGGTCTGCGGACGGTGTTGTTGAGCGCCCGGCGAATCGAACAAAAGGATCGGCAAACCGACCTTATTCTACTCACCATGTATGATGTCACTGAGCAAAAAGCTGCGCAGGAAAAGGCCCGTCTTCTCGCCCACGGCGTCGAATCGGCCGCGGACGCCATCATCATGACCGATGTACATGGCACCATTTCCTACGCCAATCCGGCCATGACGAGGCTGACGGGTCTGTCCGCGGAGGAAATGCTGGGTCAGAAACCCAGTATTTTCAAAAGCGGCCGCCATTCTGAAGCCGAATATCGCGAGATGTGGGAAACCATTCTCAGTGGCAAGGTGTGGTCGGGGGAAGTCACCAATCGAAAAAAGAATGGTGAGGACTATGATGTGCTCCTAACTATCGCGCCGGTTTTAGATCAGAATGGCAAGATTGAGGCATTCGTTTCCATTCAAAGCGACATTACGGAATTAAAACGTGCGCGTGAAGAGCTGGTCATGCGCGCGGACGAGTTGGCCCGATCGAATGCCGAACTGGAGCAATTCGCTTACATCGCTTCGCACGATCTGCAGGAGCCGTTACGCATGGTCTCCAGTTATTGTCAATTGCTGCAGCGACGGTACCAGGACAAGCTGGACGGCGATGCCAATGATTTTATCGGATTTGCAGTGGATGGTGCCATGCGCATGCAGAAACTTATCGATGATTTGCTCACTTATTGCCGGGTGGGAACCAAGGGAAATCCGTTCCAGGTGACTGATTGTGCCAGGGTAGTCAATCGGGTCTTGGAGGACCTCAAGGTTTCGATCGAGGACTGTGACGCGAAGATCAAGACAGAAAAGCTACCTGTTACGATGGCTGATGAGACACAGCTCGCTCAGGTGTTTCAAAACCTCATCGCTAACGCCGTGAAGTTCAGGAAGAACGACGTGCCTGAGATCAGTATTGGCTCCAGGAGAAGAAACGGCGAGTGGGTCATTTCGGTTAGGGACAATGGCATTGGCATCGAGACCGATTATAGACAGCGCATTTTCACAATCTTTCAGCGTCTGCACTCGAAGGAAACCTACCCGGGAACCGGCATCGGTCTGGCAGTCTGTAAGAAAATCGTCGAGCGCCATGGCGGCAGGATTTGGGTTAAGTCCAAGCCTGGGAAGGGCGCCACTTTCAACTTCACATTACCCAGAGTGAGAGAGGTTGAGCTATGATGCGCACGCATAGTTTGAGGCCGATTGAAGTTCTTCTGGTGGAGGATAATCCGGGAGATGTTCGTTTGACCCAGGAAGCCCTCAGAGAAGGCAGCATCATGACAAATCTGTCCGTTGTGCCCGATGGTGTCGAAGCCCTATCCTATCTGAGGCAAGCCGCCCCCTATGGCGAAAGGGTCCGGCCTGATCTGGTTTTGCTGGATTTGAATCTTCCGCGTAAGAACGGCAATGAGGTCTTGCAAGAAATCAAAGCGGATAACAATTTGCGCAGAATCCCCGTGGTCATTCTCACCACCTCAAAAGCCGAGCAGGACGTTTTCAAGAGCTACGATCTTCATGCGAACTGTTATATACATAAACCGGTTGACTTCGAGCAATTCACGAGAGTTGTGCGATCGATCGAAGACTTCTGGTTTTCCCTGGTCATGCTGCCACCGGAGTCCAATTAAAATGAACAACGATGAATTGAAGGTCCTGCTAGTCGAAGACAATCCCGGAGATGTCCGGCTTATCAAAGAATTTCTCACCGAAGGAGAATCATCCCACATCACGCTCCGTGATGTGGGTAGTTTAAGGCAAGCCCTGGAAGCAGTCAAGCAGGACTATTTCGACCTCATTTTACTCGATTTGTCTTTGCCCGACAGCCGCGGGTTGGTCACCTTTTCTTGCTTGCACGAATCCTGCTTCGACATTCCCATCGTTCTCCTGACCGGTCTCGACGATGAGAACCTCGCGGTGCAAGCCATGAAACAAGGCGCTCAGGACTATCTCGTAAAAGGCAGAGTGGACACGAACGCTTTGATTCGGTCCATTCGGTACGCTATCGAACGGCAGCGGTTGTTGGTAGACACGGAAAAAGCAAGGGAGATTCAGCAGCATCTCGCCTATCACGACGTATTGACAAGCCTGCCCAATAGACTCTTGTTTTATGACCGCCTCGAACAAGCCCTGGTGCATGCGAAACGCTATTCAGGCAGACTGGCCGTCCTCTTTCTCGACCTGGACGGGTTCAAGCTAGTGAATGATAGCAAGGGTCACCTGGCAGGAGACCGCCTGCTGCAGCTTGTCGGAAGCAGACTCAAAGGAAGCATGCGCGAGAGCGACACAATCGCTCGTCTTGGCGGTGACGAGTTCACCATTCTCCTCAAGGGAATCAAGAGCGCCGACGACGTGACCCGGGCCGTTCAGAAGGTCCTCGATGTTATCTCAAAACCTTTCGTCGTAAATGATACCTCGGTCGCAATAACTTCCAGCATTGGAGTGAGCGTGTATCCTCAGGATGGAGCGGATTCCGAAACTCTGATGCAGAGAGCGGATGTCGCCATGTATCGTGCCAAGGGACAGGGCAGAGGAACATTTAGTCTGTTCAATGCGGCTATCCCGAGTATGAGTGACGAACGCGTTTCGCTTGAAAGCGGACTTCGAACCGCGCTCGATGCGGGGGAGATGACCTTGCATTATCAACCGCAGCTCTCTCTGCGGTCGGGCCAAGTGACCGCGGTGGAGTGCTTGCTGCGGTGGACCCATCCTGAGTTGGGTGTTGTGGCGCCGTGCGATTTTATTCCCGTGGCGGAAGAGACGGGCCTTATCGTGCCGATCGGAGAATGGGTCTTACGGGCGGCTTGCTCACAACTTCGGCAGTGGCGCGATGCCGGTTACCCGCAGGTACCGGTTGCCGTCAATTTGTCTGCCCGTCAGTTTCGGGAGTTGAGCCTGCTCGACATGGTGGCAGAAGTGCTTGAGGAGAGTGCATTGGATCCGCATGCCCTTATTCTGGAGATCACCGAAAGTAATGCAATGCAGGATGTCGACTTTACCGTCTCGACGCTGGACGTGTTGAAGAAGATGGGCGTGCAAGTGGCGTTGGATGACTTTGGAACAGGCTACTCATCCCTGAGCTATTTGAGGCGGCTCCCCATAGACTTGTTGAAAATTGACAAGGCCTTTATCCAGGGCGTACCGAACAATTTGGAAGACAGCTCGATCGTCGCGGCGATCGTGGCGTTGACGCGAAGCCTCGGTCTGACTGTCATCGCAGAGGGCATTGAGCAAGAGACGCAACTGGATTTTCTGCGGTCGGTCGATTGCGACCAACTGCAAGGCTATTATTTTAGCCGGCCCTTGCCGCCCGGAAAACTCCTGAAATTCTTGGATGAGAGGCACGTTGATCTCCCAGGACCGCAGCCCAGCGTCAGCCTGGTTCAGGATATGTAGATTTTCGTCATAGCAGCCCGCACGTCGCTTGGAATGGTGGTCAAACGTCCTTGTTTTAGAAACATACCTGATATTTGCCCCGTGAGAATCAAAGCATTGTCCTGCTTGCGGTAGATTTCGTGTTGCCAGGTTGCCTTGCGGGATGAAATCTTAATAAACCAGCCATAAACTAAAAGCTTGTCACCGATCTTGGCCGGCTTGCGATACTGCAGGTTGGTCGCCGTGATAAAAATATGGATGCTGCGAGCATTCAGACCTGGAATGGAAAGTCCAAGTTCCTCAAAAAAATCTGTCCGCGCATCTTCCAGGTATCGCAGGTATTGCGCATTGTTAACATGTCCGTACGAATCGATGTGGTAGTTACGGGCCTTCACTTCCTGGCACATTTTGCGTGCCACCGCGTCAGCTCCTAATCCCATTTGTGATCGTCAAAGCGGCGCAGCAGTTCCAGTTTTTCGTCTGTGGTCAGCTCGTACTGGTCCAACAGCCGCCAGAGATGTTCGCCCTTTTCCAGGCGTGCTGCTATTTCCTTGATGATGTCCGGGTGCGGTGTCGGATCTTTTTCCGGCTTGGTCATGCCTGCTCCAGCTATTTTATTTCTGCCTGGCCAAGTGGTTTCGTGCCAGGTTGTTAGAAACAGCTCTCCACTACAGCGCCCCATTCCATCAGCTATGATAACCAATGCGTATGGAAGATGCAAGCGCATCCGGCTGTCTCGGTCGATCTTGATTTTTAGGCTGGATTGTTCTAATTTGCGAGGAACCAAATCGGCTGTGACACGGGCGCATTGTGAATGGGGTGCGCGATTTGTCGCGCCCTACACGACGGAAAGTGACCAGGAGGTCGTCAATTGGTAAGACATATTGTGATGTGGCGCTTGCGGGATGCCGCCGCGGGTGCCACGAAAATCGAGAACTGCCGGAAACTGAAGGCCAAACTGGAGGCGCTGCCAGCGTTGATCCCCGACCTCGATGGTCTTGAGGTTGGTATTGATTTTGACCGCAGTCCTGCCGCCTTTGACGTGGTTTTAAACGCCACATTTAAGGATGTAGCAGCTCTGCGACGTTATCAAGCCCATCCTGAGCATCAAAAATTGATCAGCGAGTTTCTCGCAAAAGTACGAACCGAAAAAGTTGTCGTTGACTATGAGGTCTGAGGAGGTGTTTGTGCCGATAGCTTTTTCGGCAGACTTGCATCTCACAACCCGGCAGCGTCATCCTGAGCGTTACCACGCGCTGGAAGATATACTGCAGAAAATGATGCATCACGACACTAAAACGTTGATTCTGGTGGGGGACACCTTTGACGAAACAGGCCGGAATTACGCCGAGTTCGACGCATTTTGTACTCAGGAAGGATATCGCCAGATTCATTTCATCGTTTTACCGGGGAACCACGACGCCGGCTTGCAGCAAGCGCTGTTCACCGCACAGAACATTCAAATCGTAGAGAAGCCGACGGTTCTGAAATTTGCCGAAAAGGGCCTTGATTTCGTATTGCTGCCCTACGCGCACGGTGTGTCGATGGGAGAGGCGGCGCTAAGTGTGACATCGCGGGTGAGCGCGGATAGGTGGGTCCTCGTGGGCCACGGCGACTGGAGTGCGGGAATGCACGAACCGAACCCGGATGAACCAGGTGTCTACATGCCGCTAACGCGCGGCGATATTGAAAATCTTCGACCGCGGGCCGCCATTCTCGGCCATATTCACAAGCCTATGGACAGCGGCAAGGTACACTACATTGGCTCACCCTGCGGCTTAGATATTCGTGAAACGGGTCGCCGCCGGTTTTTTATTCTGGATGCCGAATCGGGCGCTATCACGCCGGAAGTCGTTGATACGGATTTTCTGTATTTCAACGAGTCGTTTGTCGTGCTGCCGGTCGCGGACGAAGAAGCATACGTAGCGGCCCAGATTCAGGAGAGAATGGCAGGATGGCAGCTAACCCCTGAAGAACAACAAAAGGTCCGGCTGCTGAGTCGTTTTCGAGGCTATAGTAATAACAAGAAACGGTTGCAGGAAATTGTGTGCCAATGTCTCGCACCGATCTGCTATTACAAAGATATTGAACCGGATTTTGCTGATGTAGCCGTTGCGGACGATTCAAACCGCAGTGAGGTTGCGAGACGTATTTCGGAGCATGTCGAACGGCTGGAAATGCCGGCGGGTGAGTTCGAGGTGCGGCGCGACGACGTCCTGCTGGAAGCGCTGCATGTTATCTATGGAGACTAAGCTTGCCGGTTTTTATTAAGAAAATATCCGTTCAAAATCTGGGCCCACACCATCGATTTTCTTGTGACCTGGGCCGATTCAATTTGATCTATGGACCGAATGAAAACGGCAAGACCTTTCTCGTCGAGTTCATCATCCGCTCTCTTTTTCGCCAGGCCCAACAATGGCACCTGCGCGACCATGAGGGCAGTGGCAAAGTCAGCCTGACCGGGCTGAAAGAGAGTCTCATCGAATTTTCGCCTGCCGTTGACCGCAGAATAGAGGACTTTTGGGAGGAAAGCCACCCCGGGTTACCGGCTGATTTTTCAAGGCTCCTGGTCGTGAAGGGAGCTGAAGTGGATATCGCCGAGTCAAACGGGGGTATCGATAAGCAGATTCTCAAACGGCTGCTTTCGAACAAAGCCATCCTCGACCTGGTGCAAAAGAAAATATCCAAGACCATCCAGGAGTCGACCCTGCAGAATGGTGTGATCATGGGGCCGAAGCGCGGCGACATCAACCAACGTACCGGGCTCGAAACGTCATTGAAGAAATATCGCAAGCTCTTTGACCAGATTGATCATGTTTATGCCACAAGTCATCGCAACGCGCTTAAAGGCAGGCTCCGGGAACTGGGAGATCAGCGCGGCCGATTGTTGCTGGCGAAACGCTATCAGGCCCATTTACTCTGCACTGCAATCAAGAAAATCGAAGCCCTCCTTCGGCAGTGTCCAGGTGAAGAGGTGGAGAAACTGCGGGCGGAAGTCACGCAGGTCAGAAAACTCGGCAACCAACTGGCAGAGAAGAGGGAATGGCAACGCGAGGCTGCGCTAGCAAGCCAGCACTATGAGTGGTTGAAAAATGCTTCTCAACTCTACCAGCACTATTTGTCCGAAGAAACGAATCCGCCGTCTGGATTTTTGCTCGTGATCGGGCTGCTAGCGATTGTCGCGGCGGGTACTTTGTCGTTTTTCGCACTCCCGTTGTTCTCAGCCCTTGCTCTCGCGATCCTGCTTCTCGTCGCAGGCCTCTATTTCAAGAAGTCCAAGGCGAGGCTCGCCAAAGCGATTCAGAATGAAGAAATCGCGGCCTTGCGAGCGGTCTTTCAGGAGAAGATGGGCAGTGCGCTCACCGGGTTGCCAAGCATATTGGCTGCTCTGGAAAAAATGGAGGAGGCCTACAATAATTCGAGATTGTTGCGTAAGCAGCTTATTCAGGACGTCGCCGAAATGCGGACCGCAAAGAGCGGGATCTCCGATGGTTTCGACCGCCTCATCGGGCATCGGCCGCCGTCGGATAATTGGTTGGCTGCGCTAGGTAAGCTGGACGATGAAATCAGGTCACATCAAGCTCAGTTGCGTGACAAAGAACTGGCTTTAGCGCAGCTAAACGTGGACGTTTCGGACTATGTTAAGGCGGATCCCGGCGTCCGCTTCAGCAAGCAGCGCCTCGATGAGGTTGAAAAGCAAATCGAAGAAACGCAGGCCGCGATCGATGAAGAAAACAGAAAACTTGACAGTCTCAAGCAAATCGTCACCCAGGTAACCAACGATGATATCTCGTGCCAGTGGGACGATGTGATCACGCATCTAAAAGATGTGTATCAGCAAACCCTGGCCGACTATCGGAAGAAGACGGCAGAGATTCTGGGAAAAATCGCCTTGTGCGAGGTGCTGCAGGAACTGCGGACCGACGAAGATTCCAAGATTGTGGAGGGACTGAAATCTCCCTACGTGCAAGCGCCGATCTATCAGCTCACGAAGCGCTACAAGAGCGTCGATTTGCAGGGTGAACGACTAAAGGTGGCCGACCGGTTCAATGATTTTGATATCGCCGACCTGAGTACGGGCGCGCAGGAACAAATCATGCTGGCGCTGCGGATTGGCTTCAGCACAAAAATGATGCACGGCGAGCCGCTGTTCTTGATTTTGGATGATGCATTTCAGTACTCGGATTGGCGCCGCCGAAAATTGTTAGTGGACAAGATGTCTGAGCTTGCCCGAAACGGGTGGCAGATCATCTATTTTTCGATGGACGACAACATCAGAACCTTATTCGACCGCAAAGGCAAGGAGTTTGGGGAGGACTACAAGTTTATCAACCTGACCCAGCCAAAAAGGACCTCACATCAGCTCGACATCCTTAGTCAAAATTAGGATTGTTGCGCCGTTCGCTTGCCGGAATCGGCAGATAGTGCCAGGCATCGTTGCCAAGATGAAATTGATTGAACCGTCGCTGATCCACCAATCGCAGGCCTTGCGCGAACAGTGTCTTTTCACGTTCGCGATTTAACTCAGCCGCATCGATAGCAGACAGGGGGCCAATGCCGAAGCTGCCACGGATGGTATTGACTCTGGTCAACGCGTCCGCGGCCGACCCGCCGCGCAACTCAATTTCTGCCCGGATGAGTTCATTTTCCTGCCAGGAGATAAAATTGATCGGCGTATCGATGTCCGGATATCGTACCTGACGCCAAAACTCTCTGCCGCCACGGCCGGATAGCCGCTCAATTTGGATACGAGCTACTTCAGTTGAATCATCGAGTAGGTAGCTGTGAAAACGGCTGTCCACCACAAACTGATTCCGTCCACGGCCCGCCTGCGACCAGTAGAAATTGTCCGACTCAGAGCTGTACAAGGCCTGAAAGGGAGCATCTCCTGCGACCAGAC
>Ga0114931_10008542_pt1 | contig 12387 bp, 8 predicted proteins | sample 2SBtaG_FD_89579 | JGI IMG/M metagenome (GOLD analysis project Ga0114931, IMG submission 89579) | Deep subsurface microbial communities from Kolumbo volcano to uncover new lineages of life (NeLLi) - 2SBTROV14_V59a metaG | ecosystem: Environmental > Aquatic > Marine > Volcanic | place: Kolumbo...
GGATAATCTTCAGGCATTCTTACTTCCTGTGCCAGAGGCCCTTCACGCGCCTTGGACGAATCGGCGGATGTCCGACGTTGCCCGTTGCGGGCTTAGTCGGCTTTGTTCACCGGCAGATCGATGACCTCGGCCGTCCCGGCATGTGATTCGAGCCGGCTGCCGGGCCGATTGTAGGAGCTGTGTACTAGAGCAAGGCCGAGCGGGGCAGCGAGCTTTGGTGAAAAGATGACCGACGTCAATTGCCCCCGCGATTTGCCGTCTGCCATCAGGTCGAGGGGCACGTCGGGAACCTTGGCTTGATCGAATCGCACGCCAACCAATGTTCGATTGACGTGTCCCAACGCATCGAGGCGAGCCACGGTCTCTTGGCCAAGGTAACAGCCTTTGGTAAAGCTAATGGCGGCCGCGTCGCGTGCGATTTCTTGCGGAAGGTTTTGATCGTCGAAGTCACGGCCAAACATCGGCCAGCCAGACTCGATGCGGACCGTTTCCAAGGCGTTCTGTCCGCAAGCCGTCGCGCCGGCTTCGATCAATCGCCGGCAAATCTTCAGGGCGTCATCGCCCGGGCAAAATAGCAGAAAACCGTCAGGGCCGGCGAAGTCAACGCGAATCAGTTCAGCGGACGTGCCGGCAAGCTGAGACGTGACGCCTTCAAGTCGACCGGCCGGGAGTCGACCGAGGCCCAGTTCGCCAAGCTGCCGAGCGGCTTGCGGGCCAGCGACGAGTAGTTCGGCAATCTCTCCGCTTCGATCGACGATTCGTACATCTTCGCGGATCAGATATTTGTCCAGGTGCGTGATGATGCGTTCGGCTTGCCCTGGCCCGGTTTCAAGCAACAGTGACTCGTCCCGGCAGAGAATCAGCAGGTGGCCGAGGGTCCGTCCTTGCACGCTGGTGAGAAACGCTTCGCAACCGCGGTGAGGCTCGAGCTTACGGACGTCGTTCGTGCAGAAATTGTTCAAGAACGTCAGCCGATCGTCGCCTTTGAGCTCGATACGTGTCCGGCAGCCAAGATCAACCACGCCAAGCCGCTGGGTTAGTGCCAGATATTCGCCGGCCGGGTCGCCAAAATGCGCGACAACTTGCTCGGCAAGCACCGGCGATGCTCCCGCAGTTTGTGCAGCCCGAATCAGAGGGGATTCATCGATCATGAGCGAATCGGCAGCAAGAGAGAGCGGGGCTAATCAACGACGGGGATGACGTGCTGCGCGTTGCCGACCAGCAGGCAGGATTCCCGCCCTTTGGCCAGCCTCGAAAGATCGGCCGGATCGTCAACATGAACCATGCCAAGATCTTCAACGGTGGTTTCATCCAATTGGCTGACTAAATAGACGCGTGCTTGATCCAGGGCTTCGGCCAGTTGAACGGCCGGCAGCGCATCCTCGTCGCAGCGCGAGCGGATGCGCTGCATGGCTCGGGCCGGATCATCGGTCTGCCCCAACTCTTTGATCGACGGTCCGGGCGCGACGTGCAAATCAGTACACAGCGCGATCGCGCCTTGGTCTGAAACCAATTGCGTAGCCGTGGCCAGTGCCCGTCCGATCGCGAACCATGATTCGGAGCCCACGAGCTTGTCGACCGATGCCACGACCAAATCAGCCCGCTCGGTTGCCGCAAGCTTCCAGGCCGCGTGGCAGATTCGCTGCGCTCGCTGCGCCACATGCTCGATGTCGCCGGCGAGCACTTGAAGTACCTGGCCATCGCCGCCAGGAATGATTTGGACCGTAAAGATCGTTCCCAGCAACCAGCCGACTTCGTCCGCCTCGCGGGCCGCATTGCGGCTTGTCGAGCCGTTGCGGTGGGTAAGCCATCGGCGGCGGAAATGGTCTTGCGTGGCGCAATCGGAAAAAGCGGGAAACAGACAGCCGTTGATGCCGTTGTAGCCGGTCGTTCCAGAGGCGCGGACGCAGCCGACCGGCAGCACCAGATCGGCGTCGATCAATAACCGATTCATATAAATCGCCCGACCCTTTTCGCTTGCCGCAAGGTAGCCGAGCTGCGCGCGATCAGCCGGATCATGCACATGGAAATGAACCTGCGAGGCAAAGCGTGCCTTGAGCTCGCCGGGCAGGCGGTCCGCGGACTCCGCGGCTTGGTGGGTAAATAGCAACGTGATGTCACGCGGCTGAACACCAGCCTCGATCACGGTTTCGATCAGCGCGTCGACAATCGCTGCGAGCCGCGGAATGCCCTGATCAAGGGCGATCACGACGCAGTCGCCCGGCACCATCGCCTTGACGAGCGGGGGAAAATCAAGCGGGTCGGCCGCGGCGGCAGCCATCGCCGCGGCGGGATCGCCAAGACACACGGCCTGAGGCGAGTCGAACTTGCCCAAGAACGTCTCGGGTTTCAGATCGACCTTCAAAACCGATCCGGATCCGTATCGTAAATCTGGCATGACCTTGCGCCAAACGGGGGAATCGCGGGAAAACAAACTGTTTTCATCGAGAAGCATCACAGCGGAATCATATTCGTCCTCTGCGTGACGGGTCAAGAAGCCGAGCTTTACCCGAAGTGCCAAGACGGAGATAATGCCGGCCGTTTTAAGTGGATTGCCGGCCACAAAACGTGGCGGCCCAAACCACGAAGCCGGACCCGAAGGCGAAGGATTGCCCGATGGCGTTGAACCACTCGTTGCCTGCTGATCGCGGGCGATACTTTCCGGTCGCCATACAGCTTGTCGCGACCCTGTTTTTCGCTTTGTTACTGTCCACGGCGCCTGGTTGCTCGAAATCCGCGAGCGATGGTACGCTGAGCAAGTCGAGATCGACGAGCCAAGGTTCGCCGACGGATTCGGACGCGGCGCGGATTCTTCATGAGGTCGTAGCGGCCTATCGAGCCACGCCGGCTTACGGCGATCGCGGGCAGATTCATCTGAAGTTCGAGCGTGGCACGCAAAAGATCGATGAGTCCGCCAATTTTTCGGTTCTCTTTGTTCGTCCGAACAAGATTCGTTTGGACTGCTACCAGGCACTCGTCGTTTGTGACGCTCGGCAGTTGCGTGCGGCGATCGGCGACTTGTCCGGCCAGGTTCTCTCGGTTCCCGCTCCCGAGACGTTGACGTTTGATTCTTTGCTTGCGGACCCGGTGCTTGCCGGCGTGCTGACCGGAGGTGTCGCGGGGAGCATGCCGCAAATCGCACTACTCCTGGCGGATGACCCGCTGGTGGGAATCCTGGCTGATGCCCAACCGCCCAAGCTGATCGAACCCCAGGCGGTTGACGGCCAGATGTGCGACCGTGTTGAACTCCAGCGGGACGACGGTCGTTTGGTTTTCTGGATCGACCAGCAGTCGCGGGTGATCCGCAGGATCGACTACCCGACGGACGCTTTGGCCAAGCAGATCGGCGGCGGCTCCGATGAGGTCAAAGGTCTTGCCTTGTGGGCCGAATTCCCCGATGCGCGGCTTATGGGCGAGATGAACGACGCCGCGTTTCGCTTTGATTTCCCGGCCGAAGCAAAGCTGGTTGAGCATTTCAAGGTCGACCGCACGTTGCCTGAGCCGCCGCCGATCTCGCCGCTCTTGGGAAAGCCGATTGGCGAGTTTGAATTTACAACACTCGACGGTCGGCGCGTCACGCGAGAATCGATCGCGGGGAAGGTTGCGGTGTTCGATTTCTGGGCCACTTGGTGCGGCCCGTGCAAGCAAAGCCTTCCCCGACTTGAATCGGTGTACCAGCAATTCAAGGATCGCAAGGAGATCGTTTTCTTTGCCGTCAGCATCGACGAGGCCAAAGTTGACGCGCCGCGGCTTCGCCAGACCTTCGCCCAACTCGGCATACAGATTCCCATGGCACGCGACGTTTCGCAATTCGCCGATCAGACATTTCACGTCGAAGGCATTCCCAATCTGTTCATCGTGGGGCCTGATGGAACGGTCGAAGACAATGAAATCGGCGTGAACCCTCAACTCGAACAAGTGTTGCCCGAGCGGCTTAACACGCTCTTGGCCGGCGAATCAATCTATCCGGCCGCACTAAAACGATACGAACGGCGGAAGGCTCAGTACGAACAAGCCAAACGTGCCCAGCAAGACGCGGGCACGCCACCCTCGCAGCCCGTCGAAAAGGCCGAAATTGCTCCTCACCGTGATCCGCGGCACCTCGTGTTGACTCGACTTTGGACGTGCCATGAAGTTGCTCGCCCAGGCAACCTGCTCGTTGTGCCCGGCGACGGCGACCGCGAGATGCTCGTTCTTGATGGTTGGCGGCGCGTGGTTCGCATCGATCGCAAGGGCCAAATTGCCGAACGTTTCGACTTGGATGTGCCGAGCGACGCCATTATCAGCGTGCTTCGCACGGCGGTTGATGCCAGTGGGCGGCGATTCTTTGCCGGCACGGCGAGTACCCGGCCGCAGGCTTACCTGTTCTCCGAGGATTGGAGCTTGAAGTTCGGCTTTCCCAATTCAGGCGATGCGGAGATTGCCGAGGCCGAGTTGGCCGATCTCGATGCCGACGGAGAGCCGGAGCTGTACGTTGGCTATTGGGGGCCGCGTGGCGTGCAGCGTGTGGCGCTCGACGGAAAATCCGTTTGGATCAACGACAAGCTGGAGAATGTCTATTCCATCGCCGTGGCCGTGGCAGAGGGCGCCTCGGATGGACAATTGCTGTGTGCCAATGCGCGCGGCAATCTGGTCGCCTTGGATTCCAGCGGTCGGCAGACTCGGCAGATCAACGTGTCCGGACGGTTCGTGCGTGCGATACGTGCCGCGGATCTTGATGGTGACGGTCAGGACGAACTGTGTGGTTTGTCGCCGTCCAACGCCGGAAACGACACGGCCCTTGGCATCGGCGCCAACGGCGAAGTGCTGTGGACCTACGAGTTGCCGGCGGGCTTGCATCAGCAATCGATCGAGATGGTCGGCACGGCGACGTGGCCCCTCGAACCAAGGGGCGGGTGGTGGATGCTTGCCGGAGCGGATGGCTCGATCCAATTTCTGGCCGCCGACGGGAAGCTTGTCGACCGCTTCCAATACGGCTCCGAATTGACCGGCTTGGCGGCAACCGTTTGGGACGATCAGGCCGTCTTGCTGGTCGCGACCGTAGAAGGCATCGATGCCTGGAAGGTTCAGTCAAAATAAGACGGGGCACCGGCGTCAAGCCGTCTTCTCGGCTGGCTGCCTTGCCGACTTCATACACGGCACTTTGCCGGTAGCCGTGAATCGACTTTCCTTCGAAAGCGGCCAAGGCGAATAAGGTGGCCAAAGCTATTCGGTGAGCTTGACTCCCGCGGCCTGGGCGCAGACCTTGGCCACGGAGGCGAAGTCATCGTTACCGAATCCGCGATTCATGGCCACGAGATACTGCTGTAGGGTTTCGGCACCCATGGGCAGCGGGACGCCAAGCGCCTCGGCCATGTTGACGGCCAGGGAAACATCTTTGAGCATCAGGGCGGTTTTGAAGCCCGGTTCATAGTGATCGGACAGCACGAACTTCTTTCCCCGGGCTTCAAAAATCGTCGAGTTTCCGCTGGAAACGGCAATCACATCGGCCAGCTTTTCGAGATTGATCCCGGCCGCTTTCGCTAGCGCGAAGCCTTCGCCAATCAACACCATAATCCCGGCGCCGATCAGTTGGTTGACCAGCTTGACGGTTTGCCCGGCACCGAGCGGGCCGACATGAAAGATTTTGTCTCCCAGGGCCTTGAGCAGGTGTTGTGCCCGTTGAAAATCTTCGGCTAGCCCACCGACCATGATGCTCAGGGTCGCGGCACGCGCGCCCCAGGGACCGCCTGAAACCGGCGCGTCCAGTACCGACATCCCGGCAGCGCTAAGATGTTTGGCCACGTCGCGGATGGTTGCCGGGCTGATGGTGCTCATCTCGATCAGCATTTTGCCGTTCCCGTCGCTTCCACCGGTCCCGTGGATCAGCCCGTCGGGGCCGAGCGCGACCTCGCGAACTTCATCGTCAGCCGTAACGATCGTGATTACGTACTCGGCCGACCGGGCCACTTCGGCGGGCGACGGGGATCGTCGTGCCCCAAGTTGCTGAAAATGGCGTGCCACCTCGTCGCGGCGGCTGAAAAAGATCACTTGGTGTCCCGCGTTGATCAAGTTTTCGGCCATCGGCGCACCCATCGTGCCCAGACCAATGAATCCAATTGTGCTCATCAAGACACCTCGGCGGGGTACGTGTTCTCGTGGGGGAGCGTCCGCAACACAGCTTGCGTGCCACGGTTGATGTCGAGTTTTCCGGCGACTTGCCTCACTTTCGGGGGTGCCGCCTCCTCCCGTGGCCGCTGTTTTGATATCGTAAGTGGGATCTGTCAAGCAATGCCGCTGGGGCTAGCCGCTCTTTGATTCATCAAGCAACCCTCGATCGGCGCGATTTGTTCTTGGCCGGCAAACCAGGCCAGGCGCGGGAATCAGGCACGTCCCTCGCTGGTGAAAAGGAGAAAGTAAGATGGCGGTGACCACCGATCAGATGACCGTCTGGTGCAGCGCTTTGCTCGAAACGAAGGCCGCGACGGCGCTTTCGCTCGAAGACCAACTTGCCCAGATTCCTCGCCTTTCAACGCTCGACGATGTGGCCGGCGGAACCACCGTGCTGGTGCGCGGCGACGTCGACGCCAAGCCCGGAAGCGAGATCGGCCAAGGGGATATTCGTCTGCGGTCGATGCTCGAGACGCTGCGATTTGGCCAGCAGCGAGGTTGGAAACAGGTAATCTTCGGGCACCTTGGACGCAAACCGGAAGGAAGCCTGGCCAAGGTCCGCAACCGTTTGGGGCAACTGCTTAATCGGCCGGTCGAGTTGATCGAAGACTGGCTCGACGAGTCGTCGATGATCGTTCCCGACGCGGTGGTCAGGCAAATCCGCGCCGCGGAGCCGGGCGCGATCTTTCTGCTCGAGAATGTCCGCAAGTACGAGATCGAGCGTGCGCTGTGGAAGGCCACGGTCGACGACCTGCCGCGTTTGGCGCCGTCGCTCTGCGCATTGGCCAACGAAATGGCCGAGAAGATCGCCCGGGTGTATGTGCATGAAGCTTTTTCGGCGGGCAGCCTTGATGCGAGCAGCACGGTGGTTCCGGCGGCGATGTCACGCGTGGCGATGGGGCAGTACGAGTATGCCCAGTTCGACGGACCGCTTCGGCGCTGCTTGAAGACGCAGTTGGTGATATTCAGCGGCCTGAAGATCGACAAGCTTGACGATCTTCAGGCAATGATCGATCGCGGAACGATTCGTCGGGTTCTCTCCGCCGGTTCGCTGGCCATGTCGCTAAAGAAAGCCGCCGCCGAACTGGACGGCGCGACGTTTTCGCTCGGCGTCGCGGAAGATCCCCAGCATTCGGACAAGCCTTACTACATTCCCCCCGACCGAGTCGACCAGGCAAGGCGGATGTTGGCCGAGGGGCGAAAAAAGGGAATTCGTTTCATCCTGCCGCTGGATTTCGTGCTCGCGGACGGCCGTGTCGCGGAACGCTTGGGGCCCGGCGATCAGCAGCTTGATGTGGGGCCCAAATCCAGTGAAAAGTTCGAGCAAGCCGTTGATGAATGGATCACGGAGTCCGTCGGCTCTTCCACGGACGAGCCACCCGTCGCGTTCCACAACGGCGTATTTGGAAAATTTGAAGATCCGCGATTCGAACAAGGCACGAAACGTTTCGTCAGACAACTGAAACGCATGAAGGACGCCGGCGTGGAAGTGTATGTCGGCGGAGGCGAAGGCGGTGCCGCGTTGGAGAAGTACGGGCACACGGATTGGGTAACCCACGTCTTCACGGCCGGCGGCACCGTGCTGAACGTCCTAGGTAACGAGCCGGTGCCTTATGTCACGGCGCTGCGCATGGCGGCCGGCGGTGAACCATAAGCGGATCAATCGCCCCGCTTCACGTTCGAGTCTTACCGGCGAGTTCGGGTTTTTTTTACTCCGGCGAGCCGGCTCTTAGCAGGCGACAGACCGCCACGAGCTCTTCGATGGCGCGGCGAATCTCGGCCTCTGACGCCGTTTGCTTGGCGGCGTCTTCCAGCCTTGCGGCCCAAGGCGTCAGCGCGTCGAACCCGTAACTGCCCCCGGCACCTTTGAGCTGATGCGCCGTTCGTTGTAACGACGGCCAATCGCACGCGTCGAATTGTGTTTGCAACAATTCGATTTTTGACGGCATCTCGTCTACAAACATTTCGACCAGTTCACCCAAATCCGGATCATCACCCAACGATGAATAAACCGGTTCGGTAACGGACTGCGATGAGCTCATGGTTACGATTCTCTCACCTTGACATTTGGGGGCCGCCATGAAAACCGTGCGTTCCTCTTCCTCTAACGCGACCTGCGCGGCTTCATCCGGCCGTCATGTTCCATGTGAGAAAGCTTAGCTTAGGCGAAACGCCGCATGCCGGTTTCTTGCGAGCCGCGGCCCGTCGAATACTGAGGGCCGATGGTCGAATCCGAACTTGCATGCTCGGCAAGCGACGTTTCATGGCCGGTCGTAACTTCTTTGACGCCAATCCGGAGGACTCTGCCCTGCCAGCCCGCCCAAAAACTCATTCTGGCTGTGAGCGGTCAAAATTCGCCAGCTCTGCGTCGACGAAGCAGTTTTTGGGCGGACTGCTACCGTTCGAGTAACCTGCCAAGGGGCGAAACACCGGCCTCGCATGCCGGACACAGAGAATAAATCGTTTGCAACACTCGTAGGGCCAAGCAGCCGTCGGTCTTGAATCTTAGAACGAACGCATAGGCGTCGTGCCGCGCAAGGAGAACCTATCCTTTTTCGAACTGTTGTAAGTATCGGATAAAAGTTTTAAGGGGGGGCATTCATGGGACAGACAGGCTTACAGGTCGAACGCACGATCTTGCACGTCGATGACGATCCCGCCTTGACACGAATTGTCGGAGCACGCCTGAGGGCATGTGAATATGACGTGGCGGCGCTCAATGATCCTACCTTGGCCATGAAAAGAATCATCGGCGGTGCCTTCCGTGTCGTTGTCTTGGATGTGGCGATGCCAAAGATCCACGGAATCGAACTGTTGCGTCAAATCAAGGCCCACGACGGCGGCATTCAAGTCATCATGCTCACGGGACTGTTGACCATGACCACCGTGCTCGAGGCGATGCGAGCCGGCGCGGAGGCCTGCTTTTTCAAACCGGTCAGCAACATTGATCCGTTGATCGGGGCGATCGATCAAGCTTTTAGAAAACTCGATTGCTGGTGGGCGGCACTCGACGATTTAAGTCGTCGACGAAAATCGGGGTGGAATGATCGACACGATGCTGAAGCGGTAATGACCGTTGCCGCAAGTCACAGGGAGCCGTAGTGCTATGACGCAAACCGGTCAAGAATCGATTGATCTGCTCGTTGATTTCGCGGCCGAAGCCGGCGACGCGCTGAGCACGTTGCCGGATGAGCTGCACTCGTTCTACGAAGATTCGAGCAACGCGGAGGCCATCAATGCGGTCTTTCGCGCGGTTCACTCGATCAAAGGTAACGCTGGTTTTTTCGGTCTGGTGGCGATCAAGACTTTTTCCCACCAGCTTGAAAACACGCTGGATGAAGTTCGCAAACGCAAGATCGATCTGACGGACGATCTGCTGCGCGAGGTGATTGCCGCCGTCGACCGGCTTGATGAGATGATCGCCGGTGTCACGGAGTGTGAACCCACCACGCCGCTGAGTGATGAAGACCGGCAACAGCTCGAGCGCGTCGCCCAACTGAGCAGCCTTGCTCAAAAATCCGTGGGGCCTGAAGAGCAGTTGCTGCAAGCGGTCATCGAGTTGGCCGCGCAGATCGGCAGCGCCAGCGAGCCCGAGGGTGTGGCCGGGCAACTCACCGAGATCGTTGAGAAATACAACACGGTCGCGAAGTCTGACTCGGCCACGGGCGAAGCCCAGCAGCCACGAACCGGACCGCCGCAACCGGCGGATTTGCAGGGCCGGAAATTCGTCTGTGGTGGCCAAGACATCACCGGCCCCATCACGGAGATGCTCGGCTTCTTCAGCCAATATGAACCGGGACCGGCCTCCGAGGCTTTGGCGCAAACCTTCGTCGAATCGGCGGAACGAACGGCCGCCACCTCAGAGGAAGCGGGTGATCTCCATTTTGCCGAAGCGCTGCGCGGCGCGGCCCACGATCTTAAGGCTATTCTTGACAGCCCGCTCGATCTTGATGACACGTTGCTGTCGGTGGTGTGGGATCAACTCGCCGGGCAATTGGCTCGGCTTGTGGCCTCTTCGGACCAACCGCCCGTATCGTCTGAAGAACCGTCGAGAGGCCAAAGCCGTGATGCAAAAACCGCGAACTCGGCCAGTGGCAAGCCTCGCCTGATTCGCGTTCGTGAAGAGCGACTGGAAGAGTTTCTCGAATGCGTCTCGAGTCTTTTCATTACATGCGAGATGTTCAAGGATTTGCAACACCGCATGGCCGTCAACCATCAATCATCACCGCTGCTCGACGAGATGCGACAAGTCACGCGCGTTTTTTCCGAGCAGTCGACCTCGTTGCAGAAGAGCCTTGTATCGCTGCGACAGCTAACCGCCGCGGGCCTGTTTTCGCGCTTTCCCCGACTGGCTCGCTCGATTGCTTCTCAACTGAGCAAGCAATTGGACGTCCAAATCCTCGGCGGCGAGGTCGAGATCGACAAATCGTTGGTTGAGCAGCTCGACGCTCCGTTAACCCACATGATCCGCAACTCGGTCGATCATGGCATCGAACTACCCGAAACACGCCGAGAGCAAGGTAAGCCGGAAACGGGGCAGATTCTGCTCAAGGCGGAAAAAACGCGAACTCATGTGGTGATCACGATCGCCGATGACGGTGCCGGGATCGATCCCCAGCGGATGCGGCAGAAGGCGGTTGAGAAAGGCATGTTGTCCGAAGCCGACGCCGCGGCGCTTAGCGACCAGCAAGCGCAGGAATTGGTACTGCATCCCGGATTTTCCACAGCTGAAAAGCTGTCTGACGTCTCGGGACGCGGTGTGGGGATGGACGTCGTCCATAACTCGGTCCGCGAGCTAAATGGCGAGCTATCGCTTAGCTCCGAAGCGGGCATCGGCACCACGATTCGGCTGGAATTCCCCCTCCGCGAGGCGGTGCTCGTGGTGGACGGGCTAATGCTTGAACATGCCGGTCAGCGATTTATCGTGCCCTTTGAGAACATTCGCGAGATCGCCGAGGTCGAAGCGAAACATCTACAGCGCATCCAGGATGGGCTGGTCATCAACATCCGTGGCGAGACTTACCACGCAGTCTCGCTTAGCGATGTGCTCGATCTTCCAAGTGGCGGCATCGCCGACGGCGCGAAGATTCCCGCCGTTCTGGTCGAAAGTAAATTCGGTACTTTGTGCCTCCTTGCGGACCGCTTGCACGGACACCGCCAAGTGGTGGTCAACGGACTGCATGCCATTTTGCCAGGAATCGACAATCTTGCCGGAGTCGCGCCGCTGGGGGGTGGCCATTTGGCACTCGTGCTGAGTGTTCCCGATATTGTGCGTGATCAGGGACGCAGCCACTGAGCGTCGGGCTGGCTGGCCAACTCAGACGAAAAGCTTCCGTGTTGCGCGAATTGTTTGGAAAAATCGGGGTGGGCCATACGAGCCGACTTGCCGCGAGGCCAAAAACTCAGCGCAGATTTCCCGACCCGTGCAACCGGACAGGGGACTTAACGTCTATGGGGCGAATTGGGCAAAGGGGTTTAATTGGGAGAACGAGGGTGACGATAGACAGGGATGACTTCCGTAAAAATGTTTTCGAGGTTTGTTCGTTAGAATGGAGCCCTCCCAATGTTGAAACGTGCTTTGCTTCCCGCCTTGTTGGCCATGAGCTTCGCTCTGGTTAGCACCCAGCATGCTGAAGCCGGCCTGCTGAAACGCCTGCTCGGTCATGGTAGCTGCTGCGAGCCTTCGTGCTGCGAACCGGCCTGCTGCGAGCCTTCGTGTTGCGAACCGGCCTGCTGTGAGCCTTCGTGCTGCGAACCGGCTTCGTGCGAGCCTTCATGCTGCGAACCGGCCAGTTGCGATAGCTGCTGCGACAGTTGCGATAGCTGTGGCAAGAAGCACCTCCGCCTTCGCGACATGTTCAAGATCTTCCGCCATCGTTGCAAGTCGATCTGCGATGCCTGCTGTGAGCCTTCGTGCTGCGAGCCCTCCTGCTGCGACACGTGCGGTCACTAAGCGATCGAAAGAAAATTACTCTGAAAAAACGGCTCCCTCGCTCATGGCGGGAGAGCCGTTTTTCTTTGTGCGGGCAAATCACCATTCCCGATAACCGATGGTTCCTGGGTCACGCGGCGGCCCACGTCAGGCAAATACGGTTTTTGTTGCGACGGCCCGGCTTCGCCAGAATCGCCACCGCAAAGCGTTATGTCGGAGCATGGCCCAGCTTCGGTTGGTTGGGCATAATGTCACGCGATCTGCAAACCTCGTGGCTTTTCCGGGATCGCGGCGGTCTGAAAACA
>Ga0114931_10008543_pt1 | contig 12385 bp, 11 predicted proteins | sample 2SBtaG_FD_89579 | JGI IMG/M metagenome (GOLD analysis project Ga0114931, IMG submission 89579) | Deep subsurface microbial communities from Kolumbo volcano to uncover new lineages of life (NeLLi) - 2SBTROV14_V59a metaG | ecosystem: Environmental > Aquatic > Marine > Volcanic | place: Kolumbo...
CATGGCATCCGGCAGGAAGACGGTTCGGCGTTGGCTTTGCGGGGAAGCCTGTTTGACGGGCTTGAGAAAACCGCGGAGCGCGTTACAATCCGCAAACTGCTGGTGCCGCTTGTTCCCTCGTCGATTCTGTGCATCGGGCTGAATTATCATTATCACGCCAAGGAATGCAACATGCAACTCCCGCAGTACCCGGTCGTGTTTATGAAGTCCATCAACACCGTGCAGCATCCGGGCGATCCGATTTTGATTCCCATGGTCATGCAAAGCCATGAGGTCGATTACGAGTGTGAGCTTGCGGTGGTAATCGGGAAAGCCTGCAAAAACGTCTCGCGGGAAAATGCGCTGGACCACGTGTTGGGCTACACCTGCGCCAACGACGTCAGCGCCCGGGATTGGCAGTTGCAAAAGGGCGGCAGCCAGTGGTGTCGCGGCAAATCATTCGATACGTTTGCGCCGTTGGGTCCCTGCCTCGTCACCGCGGACGAGATTCCCAATCCCAATGAACTGCGGATCAGAACCATTCTCAACGGCGCGGCGGTGCAGGATTGGAATACCAAAGACATGATTTTTGACGTGCCTGAATTGATTGAGTTTTTGAGCAGCAGCACGACCCTGCTGCCCGGAACGCTGATTATGACCGGCACGCCGCACGGCGTTGGGATGGGACAAAACCCGCCCCGTTGGCTCAAATCCGGTGATACCGTCGCCATTGACATTGAAAAAATCGGGCGGATCACCAATCCCGTGAGGAGGGAAAATGAAGCGATTTAGCAATCAAACCGCCATCGTCACCGGCGGGGCCACCGGCATCGGTCTGGCGGTGACGCGCAAGCTTGCCGGCGAGGGCGCAACGGTCTGGATTTTCGACGTGAACGAAGCCGCAATGAAAGACGCCGCGGCAAATTGCGCGGCCGAAGGGTTGGCGGTGAAAACCGCGCGTGTCGATATCGCGGATGAATCCTCGGTGGAAGCGGGATTCAGACGAGTTTGCGAAGCAGATGACAACCTTTCCATCGTGGTTAATTCCGCGGGCATCGTGGGGCCGACCGGAATCAAAACCGACGCGGTTTCGTTGGCGGATTTTGAAAAAACCTGCCGCGTCAACCTGACCGGGTCGTTTATCATCGCCAAACAGGCGTTGAAGGCGCTGCTTCCCAAAAAATACGGCAGAATTTTGCTAATTGCATCCATTGCCGGGAAAGAAGGCAATGCCGGCATGGCCGCTTATTCCGCATCCAAGGCCGGCGTGATTGGTCTGGTGAAAGCCGCCGGAAAGGAATACGCGGAAAGCGGCGTGACCATCAACGGTGTGGCGCCGGCAACCATCAAAACGCCGATGGTCGAAGCCATGGGAGCCGCGCAGGTCAAATACATGACCGATAAAATCCCCATGAAGCGCTGCGGGCAATTGGATGAAATCGCCAATCTCATCGCCTGGATTGTTTCCAAAGAGGCCAGTTTCAACACCGGTTTTACCTTTGATATGACCGGGGGAAGGGCGGTGTATTAAGTCGTGAACGCAAATTTGCGTTCACGACAACCTCAACATTAACCATCAACCTACAAAACATTAGCGAGAGATAACCATGAAAATCACAGATGTTCGGCTTTACCTAATCTCCAGCGGCGACACCGGCGCGCGTGGCGCCGCCAAGGGAGAATCGCAATACTGGGGCGGCGGCTGGCAGGCCCAGACCCTGATTTCCAATCCGATGTCCGTATATCCCAAATATTCACGAATCCGTTCGTTGTGGATGGGGCCGGGACAAGACCCGTATGCCATTGAAATCGAAACCGACGGCGGGATTGTCGGGCATTGCGTCAATTACGGCGGCGGCGAGTTTGCCTGCGCGGTCATTGAACAGCATTTCAAACGTTTCCTCATCGGTCAGGATCCCTTCAACATCGAGATGATCTGGGATCAGATGAGCCGCTCCACGCTGCCCTACGGGCTTGGCGGGATTACCAGCATGGCCATGGCCGGCGTTGATCTGGCGCTCTGGGATTTGATGGCAAAATCGCTCAACCTGCCGGTTTACAAGCTGTTGGGCGGTCAGACCAAGGAAAGCATTCCCTGCTATGTCACCATCCATCCCGATTACGCCGACTGCTGGAAGGACCGCGGCTTTTTGGGGGTAAAAGTGGCCGCGCCGTGGGGCGTGGAAAGCGGGCGCGACGGCCTGCGCAAGATGGAGAAGCTTATCAAAACCCTGCGCAAAACCCTCGGCGATGACATGGAAATTATGATTGATTGTTATTTGTCCTGGGATATCGAATTTACCGTGCGCATGGCGGAACGCCTCCGCGATTACGATGTGAAATGGTTTGAAGATCCCCTGCAAAACGGCTGGGCAACCGAAGAAAACCGCTACGTGCGCGAACGCATCGCCCCAATTCAATTAGCGACCGGCAACCTGGAGTATCATTACAAGGCGTTTTTCGATATCATCAAAAACGGCGCGACGGACATCATCCAGCCGGAACTCCAGTGGGCCGGGGGATTAACAGCGGTTCGGCGCATCGCGGCAATGGCGAAGCCCGCCAACATGCAGGTCATACCCCACGGCGCATCGGTTTACAATTACCACTTTGTCATGTCCAATACCAATTCGGCGTACGCGGAGTTCCTCACAACCGGAGAGGGCAAAGAGCTGCATCCCATTTTTGACACGATCATCGGCGAACCCCTTCCGGTGGATGGAAAAATCACCCTCGATCCGAAAAAACCGGGCTTCGGCGTGGATTTGAATTTCGAGAAGCTGATTCCTTTTGAAAATTGATTTTTATTTGGCGGCGTTTAAAGCGGAAGGTGTTCCACCCTGTTGATAAAATCTTCCGGTTCACAGGCTTCCGCAATCAAGTGCAAATCCCGAATGCAATTTCCAATGGTAACCCGAAGTTGGTGGGCATAAATCACACCGTTAAACAATTGACCCGAACGGTGTCTTTTTGTCGCCTCAATCAAAAGGTCTTTATCGCGGGTGAATAAAATTCGATCCAATTCTCCGGCGCGGTCTAATAACGGCGGGTCTTCTAAACGGTCGGAACCATCCTCTGCGGCTGTAAGTACATCCACGCCGCGAATCCGTAATCCTTCGGTAATTGCCCGGGGCACATGATGATCCATAAACAACCTGACCGGCATTTAAAGCAATCCTTTTGCCTTCAGGCGTTTGCGAATCGGTGAGTCCAGGTTCTTTTTGCGGGCCGCATCAACTTCTTTTAACTGTTCCGCAATTTCTTTTTCAAATTCATCTTCGTGATCCGCGAAATATGCCAATGCGGCGTATATTTGCCCCATTTTCAAAAAAGGGTATTGATACTGCATCTCTTCCGGGCTCCATCCGTAGGCAATTTTGTCTAACGCCAAATTGATAACCTTCATGCGCGTACCGGTAATGATCGGTTTTCCGGTTTTATCCACGATAATGTGTTCATACATTGTTTCGACGGTTGCCATGATCTTTTCCTTTTGATAACGGTAAGGGTTTTATCAAATCTTTTTGAAATTATACTGTGAACGGTTGAAGTTTTAACTTTTTAAGGGGACTCCTGCATTCGCAGGAGCGACAGCTAACATGTTGTTTTTATTATCATTCCCCGGCTTTTCGGGGCAGGCTCTGCGCATGCAGGAATCTACTAAAGCATATTTACAAAAGTAAAATTTTTACCCGTTCGTAGTATAACCACATATTACCGGTAAAGTCAATTCTAAAACGAATGTAATCCGAAACACCGTTCCAATTTGTAAAACCATAACCCCTACCTCCAACCACTCAACCATTCAAACACCCAAACACCTAAACACTCAAACACTCAAACATCGATAGATTCTGACAAAATGAGAACTTCCGAAAAATCAGGCAAAAAATTAGGCGTCGGCGTGATCGGCGCGGGTTGGTGGGCGACTTATGCCCACATTCCGGCGATCAATGAGCACCCGGCGGCGGAACTGATCGCGGTTCAGTGCCGCACGCAGGAGAAAGCGGATAAAATCGCTGCGGATTTTCAGGCCGACAACGCCTGTACATCCGTCGAGCAGCTTTTGGCGATTGACGGCATGGACGCCGTGGTGATCTCAACCACGCCAAACGCGCACTATTCCCAGGCAAAAGCCGCGCTGTTGGCCGACAAGCACGTGTTGCTGGAAAAACCCATGACCTTTACCGCTGCGGAAGCCCGGGAACTCTGTGACTTAGCCGATGAAAAAAATCTACAACTGCTCATTTCCTGCCCCTGGCATTATACCGATCACGGCGTCGAAGCGCGTCAACTCATTCAGTCGGGGCGCCTGGGGGAGATCAAAATGATTTCCGTGCTGATGACCAACCCGGTGGACAAGCTGCTGAAAGGAATCAACACCACGCCGACACACGGCATGGATGAGGTTTACGTGGAGCCGAACATCGGTTCCTACAACGATCCGGCCATTGCCGGCGGCGGACAGATTTACTGCCAGGTGTCACATGCGGCTGCTTATCTTTCTTTTTTGACCGGGTTGCAGCCCGCGGAAGTCTTTGCGCGTTTTGATTTTGCCGGTTCCCCCAATGACATTTTTGACGTGTTGAACATCAAAATGGAAAATGGCGCATTGGTCAGCCTGGCCAGCACCGGCGCAACGCCCGAAGCGGAGCGCAATTACGAAGTTCGCGTGTACGGTGCGCGGGCAATCCTGCTGCTGGAATTGTGGAAGGGGGAAATGAGTTACATTCCCTTTGAGGGCGAGCGGGTCGATTACCCGTGTTTGGACGTTATTTATCCTGAACGCGCCCCGGCAATTAATTTAATCGATGCGGCGCTGGGTCATTCCGCCAACGGCTCCGACGGACGGCTGGGTCTGGCGTCGATGGAAATCATCGAAGCGGCCTGCCAATCGGCGGCGAGCGGATCAAACGTAAAAATTCGATAAACCCGGCAATGAAAAAACGGATCGAACTCAACGGCATTACCTGGGATCACAGCCGGGCGTTTCCGCCGCTTTGCGCCGCGGCGCAGCGCTATTGGGAAATCAACGGACAGGTGCGCGTGAATTGGCAAAAGCGCACCCTCGACGAATTTGGTCATGCGCCCATCGAAACGCTTTCGGAACGATTCGACCTGGTCGTGATCGATCACCCGTGGGCCGGCTATTGTTTCAAACGCGATCTCGTTTATGATTTAAAATCGCTCCTGACCGCCGCGCAGTGGACGGATTTACAGCAAAATTGCATCGGCCCTTCGTTTGAAAGCTATCATTACAATGGTCAATTGCTGGCCATTCCCATTGACGCGGCCACGCCGGCGCCGAGCTGGCGGCCGGATCTTTTGGAAAAAAAGCGCGTCCGCATTCCCGAAAAATGGAGCGAGGCTGTGGCGTTGGCGGATCGCGGTTTGGCCGTCATGCCAGCGTTTCCCGCGGATCTGTTTCTCAATTTTTCCATGCTGCTGGAAGCGCTCTCCGCCGAGCCGTTTCAAAATCCCCGACGATTTGCGCACAGGGAAAAAAGCCTGCAAGCAATGGCGCTACTCCGGCGGCTTGCCGAAAACATGCCGCCGGAGATTTACCAATGGAATCCCATTGCCGTCGCCGAGATGATGACCGATAGCGAAGATTTCGTTTATTGCCCGTTTGCCTACAGCTACAACAATTACGCCCGCCGCAATTTCACCGCACGGCCGCTACGCTACGGTAATCTCATCTCGCTGGACGATGGAACGCCGCTGAAAAGCATCGTTGGCGGCACCGGCATTGCCATTAGCAAACGCTGCCGCAATGTGGACGCCGCGCTCGATTACGCGCTGTTTTGCGCCGGCGCATCAATGCAAAAAGGCATTTACACCCATGCCGGCGGCCAGCCGGTCCGCGTCGAAGCCTGGACTGATCCGGCACTGGACGATTTTACCGGCAATTTCTTTTCCGCAAGCCGTAAAACCCACGAGGAATGTTTGCTGCGACCGCGTTACGACGGATACGTGCGCCTGCAGGAACGCGGCGGCATCCCGCTTCAGCAGTTTCTCAAAGGAGAAATCAGCGCGGAAAGCGCATTTGCGGCGATCAATGCGGAATACAAAAGCGTGGGGCGTGAAGCGTGAAAAACAGGTGTTGCAGGTTTTCAACCGCTAATTAAGCCTCACGGTATCACTCATCACGTAATCACGTATCACGCGAAAGCTGTAAAACCGCATATCAGACAAAATTTAACCATCCGCCAACAACCAAACCCAACGAATGAACCATGAAACTAAAATTTTCCTGCGCCGATTTCACTTTCCCGCTGCTCCCGCATGAAAAAGTTTTAGCGCTGCTGAACCTGCTCGAGATTGAAGCGGTTGACATCGGCGTTTTTGAAGAGCGGTCGCACCACTGGCCCAGCCAAATCGTTCCGTCGCCCGCCAAATCCGCGAAGCGGCTGAAATCGCAATTAGAACAGCGCGATTTAGTCGCCGCGGACGTGTTTTTGCAAACCGGTCCGGAGCCGCCCATCGCCGCGGTCAATGACCCGGACAAGGCGATTCGCGCCAAAAATCGCGATATTTTCAAGGCAATCACCGAATATTGCTGCGAATTGGGCTGCCAACACCTGACCGGTCTTCCCGGCGTGATTCACCAAAATACCGCTGCGGCGCGGAATTGGGAACTGGCTGTCGAGGAAACGCGCTGGCGGCTGGAATGGGCGCGCAATTGCGGCGCGGTTTACGCCGTGGAAGCGCATGTCGGCTCTATCCTGCCCGATCCTGAAAGCGCCCTGAAATTTCTGTCCGCAGCGCCCGGGCTGACCCTGACGCTCGATTACGGCCATTTTGCATACCAGGGCATGAGCGATGAAAGGGTGCATCCGCTGCTGCCGCACGCTTCGCATTTTCACGCGCGCGGGGGATGCAAGGGCATGTTGCAGGCGACCATGAGCGATAACTGCATTGATTTTGACTACATCGTGAAGGCGTTTGCCGAACAGAACTACGAGGGTTATTTTTGCCTGGAATACGTCTGGGTGGACTGGGAAGGCTGCAACCGGACGGACAATATTTCCGAAACCCTTTTGCTAAAATCAAAACTGGCATCCGTCCTGAAAACATAAAATTTACCCGGTTAATGTGACAACACATTGACGTTGATCAACGAACACCCGGTTTTGCAATGTTTTTGATAAACGAGCGGCTTTGCTTGTAAACATTGCGCCGGGTTTTTCTGTTTATTGGGTGTAATTTTTGCCCATTTTTTGTATCATTTAAAAACATTTTGGAGGCATGTGAATTTTTACGGCGATAAAATCGACAAAGATCCCGTGACGCCGCGGCAGGTTGCGGATAAACGTACCAAAGAAAATCTGCGAAAAGCCATTCGCATGGCGTTGGATGTGGAAAGCAGTGCAATCCGCCGGAACACTCAGTCGTTTAACGCAAATCGCTATGCGGCAATCGCACAAATTGAGGATTATCAGCAGCTTAAAGACGAAGCCCGGCGCATCAAGGAAGCGGCGATTGCGCGACTGCCACAGCTTTTGAGGCAGCTTGAAGCGGCGGTAACATCGCGCGGCGGTTATTTTTTTCTGGCGAAAAGCGGCCCGGAAGCCAGCGAGTATATTACAAGCGTGTGCCAGCAGCACCAGGCGCAACGAGTTATCAAAGCCAAATCCATTACCTCGGAAGAAATAAAGCTCAATCATTTTCTGGAACGAGTCGGGATTGAAGTTGCCGAAACCGATCTGGCGGAATTCATCCTGCAAACAGCCGACGAACAGCCCTCGCACATCGTGGCGCCGGCCATTCATCGCAGCCGGACGCGCATTTCCGCGCTGTTCAAAGAAAAGTTCCGGACGGATTTGCCGCTGGATACCGGCGAAGACCTCACCAAATTTGCCCGGGATATTTTACGGGAGAAATTTTTGACAGCAGACGTGGGGATTAGCGGTGCAAACGTGATTGCCGCGGATTCCGGCACGCTGCTGTTGGTGGAGAGCGAGGGCAATATCCGCATGACAACCCAGGCGCCGCCGGTTCACATTGCCCTGGCGGGGATCGAAAAAGTAGTGCCCGGCCGCGCTGACCTGTCGGTGTTTATCGAGCTTTTAGCACCCAGCGCCACCGGTCAGCCGCTGACCTCTTACACCAGCATCATCCGCCCGCCCCTGCAAATCTCCCCGTTTTCATTTGACGGACGACCCAAAAAAGCGCGCGAATTTCACTTGGTGCTGATCGACAACGGGCGCATGGCCATGCGAGAAGACCCGGTTTTGCAGGAAGCGCTATACTGCATTCGTTGCAGCGCCTGTTTGAATGCCTGTGCAAATTTCCAGGCGGTTGGCGGCCACGCTTTTGGCGGGGAAACCTATTCCGGCGGGATCGGCGGAAGTTGGGAAGCCGGCACCGGCGATTTAGCCAGCGCCAATTTTAGCGAATTGTGCAGCGGCTGCTCGCGCTGCCTTCCCCAATGCCCGGTGAAAATTGACATCCCCCGGCTAAACGAAAATCTGCGTTTCCGGTTGAATGCGACAAACAAACCCGGGGCGCTTTTTTTTATTTACAAAGGATTCCTTCCCGTCGAAAAAGGCGAAGAATGCACCTCGTTGCAGAAGCGTTTTTTCGCCAATTTTTATGTGACGGCGAAGTGGGGAAGCCGTTTTGCGCCGCTGTCGAACCGGGTCGCCAATCTTAAATGGGCGCGCATTTTGATCGAAAAGCTGTTCGGCGTTGATCGACGGCGGCGTTTACCCGTTTTTTACCGCGATACCTTAATCAAACGATTCAATCGCGGGAAATATCTGCCGAAATTGCCCTTCCAAAAAACGCGGCGGGGCAAGGCACTGCTTTTTGCCGATGTTTACACCAATTATTCCCGCCCGCAAGCCGGTATCGCGGCGGCGAAAATTTTGCAGGCATTCGGCGTTGATACGGCGGTCAGCGATGTTGTCGCCGAAGGGAGAGCCGCTTTATCGCAGGGAATGCTTGCAACAACTGCCAGGCAGGCCAAAATGACCGCGAGCTATCTTGCGAAATTTATCGACGATGGATATGAAATCGTCGTCGTTGAACCATCTGCGCTGGCGTTGTTTCGCCATGATTATGACCATTTTTTAAACGACCCGGCTTTGTTCCAAAAGCTGAAAAACAGCAGTTTTGACGCGGTTGAATTTTTGTGGCAACTCATTAATAAACAATCGATTAAACTGAGAACTTTTTTCGATATTGAAACAATCAGCATCCATCCGCCGGTATTTTTTCACAGCCATTGTCAGCAGCGAAGTTTTAATGCCGCTAAACCGACCCGGCAGTTGCTCGATGCGCTTGGGTTTAAGGTAATTGTTTCGACAGTGGAATGCTGCGGCATGGCCGGCAGCTTTGGGTATAAAAAGGATTTTTACGAGATCAGCATGCGCGTCGGAGAAGATTTGCTGCGACAAATCGAAAAGGCACGGGCGGAACATGGCGAACTGACCCTGCTGGCCGGCGGCATCTCCTGTTTCGAGCAGATCAAAGCCCTGACCGGCAAAGACGTTTTGCATCCGCTGGAATTGCTGACAACGCATTTACTGCCGCCATTCGATTAAAAATTGCAATACCCGTATTGCGGCTGCACTTCGATTTCGAAACCCGTCACACCAACAGCCCAACCGGTTTTTGATCTGAAAAATGATTACCTGTTTTCACCGAGAAAAAGCTGCCGCTATTTTAATAGCCGTATCAAGTTTCTTTAAAAACAGCTTAATCGCGGCGTGCTGAGATTCGACAAAAGGCATTCGCACCGCTAAAATTTTTTTGAGATGCAATAAATAACCGGACAACAACGGATGTCGCTGCTCAAATAAACGTGGGGCAAAGTGCCAAATCAACTGCCCGGCGGCCGGATCGACGCCGCATTCGGCCCGGGCAATCAAATAATACCGTTCGCGTTCATAAACCAACCGCTCTTCCGCGGCATAGAATCCCAATTCAGCGAGCACCTGACGTAATTTTATAAAATAGTGGGAAGGCGCAAGCACCAGATATTTAACCCCGGCGAGGTTATCCCGCGAGGCTGTGAGTATTTGCGAAATTCTGGTCTCTCCCATACCGGCTAACACCAGGCAGTCGGCCTCGTTGCGATGCAAAGGCGCGAGCCCGTGGCCAAGCCGCAGATCAATCCGTTCCGATGCGCAAACTTTTTGCTGAAAATTGCTTGTCTGCCAAAACGCTTTCGCGTAGCGCGGTAACAGCTCCACGCCAATCACGCGAATGCCGGGCCGCGAAAGGATCAATTTGGTAACCAATTTACCGTGATCATAGCCGATATCCGCCAGTGTTCTTACATCCGGCGGCACTAAATCATAAATTGCATTTAAACGATTCATTGTTAAAAAAACAGTTGTTTTCCGTTAATAAAAATACAAATTTCAATTCCGTTACGAAAACAGTCAAAAAAATACCCTGGTTGTGGGATTTTTAAAAACAATGATAAGGCATAAATTTGTGATCGAATCATTCAAAAAGAAGGATTTATCATGTTAACCTTTCGTCGGTTGAAATATTCCATGATTCATTTGGCAGTTTTGATTGCCCTGTTTATTTTGTTAGCGGGTTGTTTTAGTAAATCGGAAACACCGGATGAAAGAGCAAAACCCGGGGCCAGCGTGGAGGTGGATAACCGGGATTGGCCGGATGTTACCATTTATATCATCAAAAATGGCTCAAAATACCGGTTGGGAGAGGTGCCCGGGTACAGCCGCCGCGTTTTCCCGATTGAACCGCACTTTTTAAACGCGCCAACGCTTCGTTTTCAAGCCGACCCGGTTGGCAGGCAGGGGCAGCCGATCAGCGAGGAAATTGAAGTTCGCCCGGGGGAAGAAGTCGTTTTGACAATTATGAATTTTCGCTAACCGCGAACGGCAAACCCAAGAACTCAGGTTTTGGCCATCAATTCCCGCCGGAGAATATCCAGGGCAAACTGCGCGCCCTGTTCCTTGTTGATGGCGCGGTCTTTGCCGAGGTTGAATTTTTTGGCAATCACCTTTTCCGCGGTTGCCAGGCCGATGTACACCAACCCGACCGGTTTTTCCGCGGTGCCGCCGCCGGGGCCGGCAATTCCCGTGGTGGAAAGGGCGACATCCGCCGCAAAGGCTTTGCGAACGCCCGCCGCCATCTCTTTGGCAACCGCCTCACTCACCGCGCCGTGCTTTTCAAGCAACGCTTTTTCTACGCCTAAGAATTTGATTTTACTCTGGTTGCTATACGTAACCATTCCACCCAAAAAATACGCGGAACTCCCCGCAACCCGGGTGATTTGATGCTGTACTAAACCGCCGGTGCAACTTTCCGCCACCGAAACGGTCAGGTCTTTTTCGCTTAACAAATCGCCGACAACCGCCGCTAAAGTTCGGTCGCCTTCGGTGTAAATGTATTTCCCGATGCGTTGGTACAGACCCTTCTCAAATTCCGCTAACATTTCAGCGTCTTTGGCGACCGGTTTTATTGCCACGCGAATGTCCACGCCGATAAATTTCGGGAGAAAAGCGATTTCATAATCAGGAAATCGCTGCAAAAATTGCTCGCATAATTCGTAAATTCGCGATTCCGCGATCCGCGTGGTGCGATAAGCGTGTACCTCGATTGTCTCCCGCAGGAACTCATTATGCAACTTCGGGATAATCGTTTCTGTCATCATCGATTTCATTTCCCGCGGAACGCCGGGCATCACGAAAACGTGTTTGCCCGACTTCTCAAAATGCAGCCCCGGGGCAGTCCCGAGCGCATTGGGGATGATCGTCGCTTTATCCGGCACATAACCCTGTTCGCGATTAACTTCCGGCATTTTCAGGCCGCGCTCGCGGAATTTCTCTTCAATGCGGCGAACAATCAATTCGTCATAAATTAGTCGGGCGTCAAAAAATTCCGTCACCACTTTTTTGGTAATATCATCATGGGTCGGCCCCAAACCGCCGGTTAAAAAAACGAGATCGCTCTCTTGCAATGCCCGCTGTAAATTGTCGGAAATGCTTTGCGCTTCATCGCGAATGGTAATAACCATTTGGGTTGAAATGCCAATTTCATACAGCTTACTGCCGATAAACGTAGCATTGGAGTTCATCGTTCTGCCATTTAATAACTCATTGCCGATAGAAATAATAATCGCTTTCATATTTCCTCAAAAATTTTTGAATGCATTCACGGAGTTTATGTTGTAAAGCTTCGCCTGCGCCGCCTGCGTGATTTTTTTTTAGCGCGTTTCCAAAATAAACATTTATGGGCAAAAGCTAAAGAAAAATGTGAGCAATTTCGGCAGCAAGATATAAAAGTACAAACGTATTTATGTAGCTCTATAAGCATTGGAAGTTCATTCCGCACAATTATACAGACCTAAACCGTCTTTGTTCTTTTGTCTTGATCCTTCGGCAGGCTCAGGAGAACTACAAAAGAACCAAAAAATCAAGGC
>Ga0114931_10008544_pt1 | contig 12385 bp, 14 predicted proteins | sample 2SBtaG_FD_89579 | JGI IMG/M metagenome (GOLD analysis project Ga0114931, IMG submission 89579) | Deep subsurface microbial communities from Kolumbo volcano to uncover new lineages of life (NeLLi) - 2SBTROV14_V59a metaG | ecosystem: Environmental > Aquatic > Marine > Volcanic | place: Kolumbo...
GGAGAAGAGAGTGCAAACATGGATGTCTTTGCAAGGGATTCAAAAAAGCCAAGATTTGTTTTGGCATTTACAAGAAAAGTTTCAGTGATGTCTCCTTTTGAAAATGTTAAGACTACTTCAACGAAAACATTTCCTAATCCATCTTGTAAAATGTTAAGATCAGTGTTAATTGATAATGATTGCCCAGCAATTTTTGATAGCATTTCATCGTATTTTTTCTCTTCAATAACAATACATGGAGTCTCTTTCCCATCAAAATCAAAAGTAGTAATTCCATCATGGACTCGTTCTAATAGTTTCTTTAATTCATCAGACATTCTCTTTCTCCTCTATCGCAGGTATTATTTTATCTCCTGCTTTTACCAAAAATGGGGAAATAAATGCAGTGATAATGGATATAATTCCTATCAATGGGAACAAAAATGAACTTACTGCCCCGATATCCACTCCAACTTTGACGATGACAATTGAAAATTCGCCACGTGGTGCAGCTAGAGTGAATGCCGAACGAATTGCTTTTCCACGTCTTTGCCTAAATATCAGATTGCCAATCAGATTACCTCCAAACTTCATTCCTGTAGCAACTGCAATCAAAACAATGGCTATGAAAATATAATTTTCAAGTTCTGAGACATCCATCAAGGCACCAACTGAGATAAAGAAAATCGCTACAAACATGTCTTTAATTGGACTGGATAGTAATTTTGCAACTTCAGCTGATTTTGATTCAGCAACAAGCACTCCAGCCAAAAATGCACCAATTGCTACCGACAGCCCCACAATATTTGCTAAAAGAGCATATCCAAAGCATACACCTAGAACGCTTAGCAATAGAATTTCACGATGTTCAGCAGCTGCTACTCTATCAATTAAAGGAGGAATTACACGTGTTCCAACAGTAAATGTTCCAACAATTAGGGCAGTAGCAACCACTACCACAACAATGATTGATTCAATAGATACGGTTCCAACCAAAGCTACAGATTGCAATGATGAAATTAGAATAACAGCAATTACATCCTCTACAATCAAGATACCTAAAACAAGAATTGATGATTCATTTTTGATTCTACCCATCTCTTCTAAAATCTTGACAATTATTGCAGTACTGGAAATTGATAATGCAGCTGCGATAAATAATGCATCCATGAATTCCATTCCAAGTGCAGAAGCAGTATAGAAAACAACCCCCAGAGTTGAAAACAATCCCAAGGTTCCAACTCCAACTGCAACACGTCCTATGCTTTTGATTTTGGCATAAGGGAATTCAATTCCAATCACAAAGAGAAGCAGTATAACACCAATTTCTGCAAAAAGATTCAATGCAGAAATATCAGATAAAATTCCAACGCCTCCCAATACATCAGTAGGAGGTCCACCTTCAGGCAAAACCCAGGACCAAAAGGGGGATAGAGGACCAATTAACATTCCAGCAAAAAGATAACCAATAATCAAAGGCTGTTTAATTTTAAAAAATGCGAGAGTCACTACGGCACCAATTATCATGATAAATGCTAAATCAGTTACAAAACTGGTATGAGGAAGATCTGGAGTTATCTGTTCAATCAAACTCGTAACTGTTGTGTTAAGTGAGCTTTGAATTCCACTTGAATCTAATTGAAGTAAAAAATTCTGCATGTTTTCAGTTAACAAATTTGTTTAAAAATGATTGCTGATTAAAAATTCAGAAAATAAATCAAGGAAATAGTAAATAGTTGAAAATAGGCTCAAACATAATCATAATGTTTAACCTCTTTATGCTCAATTATCATAATCCAAATGCAGAGTGATGATTAGGTCAACTGAATCAAATGTGGAGATATGACCTGGGGTATCTGACTGCGCCTTTGGTTACGTCATAATCACCTGATTATTAATAGTACGGTACTATACCGTACTATATGATTCAATGTGAATATTGTACAAGAGGGTTTATCGAAACAGCAAATGGTTTGGCTGAAAAGACCTTTCATGAATTACTTCATGAACCAGCTGTTGTAAACAAGTAACTCTTTACATTTTTTATTTTAGACCTAACTTTTTTATCATCATTTTTTAATTGAATGTATATGGCTGCTAAAACTACAAAGAAAAAAACTACAAAACCTGTAAAAAAAGTTGTTAAAAAAGTTGCAAAGAGAGAACCATCACCATCAGCATTGCTAAAGAAAGTAGCAACAGTTTCAGATTCCAATAAAGCACTACAAAAAGAAATTAAAGTCATGTCAAAAATTTTCGGGGAAAATCAAAAAGTCCTACTTTCAATGAAAGGAATGATTGATACATTATCATCAACATTAGAGTATATTCAAAAACAATCAAAGCAAATCAACATCATAGAGAAAGATACGCAGAAATTATACGCAGGATTAAGTCAAGTAAGAACACAGTCTAGTCTGGTTGATAAAATAAACAACCAAACTACAAAATTGCAAGACGAAATAAAGAAAATATCAGAAGAACAAAAATTATCAAAGTCACAAGAAATTTCCCAACAAGTAGAAGATAGCATGAATTCTATTAAAAACAATTCTCAAATGATAATCAAAATTGCACAAAGAATAGATGAAGTAAGAGATGACTTGAGAAAAGTTTCAGGCAAGACAGATTCATTTTTAGAGATTGGTTCTGAAATTAACAAACTAAAAGAAAATGTTGAAGACATTTCAGGAAAAACTTCACAAATGGATACAGAAAATCAAATCATTCAGAGTCTCAAACAAGAATTTGAAAAAATTTCACAAGTGGCATTTTCTACATCTGATCTGAATGCAGAACTTGAAGCAATCAAAATCACTATTGATTCTATTTCTTCTAAAGCCTCAAAAATTGATTCTTTAGGAGGAGTCATAGATGGTCTAAAACAGCAATTCGAAACTATATCATCAAAGGCAAGTTCTGTGGACAATCTAAGTATGGAGTCAATTAAGGAATTAGGCGGAAAAATCGATAAAATTGAGACTGAAATTGGAACATTGTCTCAAAGAGCAGACTCTACAGCATTTGTTGGAGAAGGACTCAAATCAGTTCAAGAAGACATATCGAATTTCAAGCAGAATGTATTTGATAAAACAAATAGCATTGAGCAGAAAATTGCCTCAGCATCTGATTTCTTGAAAAGACAAGATGCATCAACTGTAGAATTTCATAAAAAATCAGACAAGTTATTTGAAGAGATTCAATCAATAAAAAATGTTACAAGCAAGGCATCAGATGACTCTTCAAAAGAAATGATGGCGTTGTTAAAACTTTCAGAATACCAATCAAATGTAAGAATGAACTCCGAGTCAAAATATGGAGAAGTTACAGATATTGAAAAAATGGCATCCCAAACAGCAGACATTGTAAATCTATTTGATAGAATATCAATTGAATCAGGTGAAAAGATTCCACTTCCTCATGAGGTAAGACAATGGGCAATAAGCAAGATTTTAGATTGTGCAGATAAATGGGAAGTAAGATTCAGTGATGTGTATTCAATTCTATCAAATGCAATAGGAAAAGACATGTTGAAAGAAAACATTAGAATTCAACAAGTAAGAGACATTTACGGAATTAGAGCAGTAGATGAAATTAGAAAGGATCTCAATATTTCTTAAATCCCAGAGTCTTCTGCTTCTTTGAGTTGTTCTTTCTTTCTTTTTAATGCAGAAAAGATTCCAATAATTGCCGCAATCCATATTGTACTAAACAAAATGTTTGAAACACTGGCATACTTGTATGGTGTTGCATCCATGATATTTGTCTTCAGTAGCTGAGCTCTACTGTTAATATCTAACATTCCAGTATGATATGCAGAACTATCCTTTGGAACAGCAGAAATTTTCTCAACGCCTGCAAGCATTGTTGCTACATCACTTTGTATCCTAAGGAAGTTTGTAGATTCTGTTTGAAAAATCCAGACAGGGTTTTTGGAAATGACCTCACCATTTGCATCAGTCGTTTCAGGTAAACTCTCCATGGCCAAGTCCAAATCTGCTTGAATTGCAAGTAAATGGGCACGTAGTACTGCAGGATCAGATGAGCCTTGAATTCCATCAAGATGTCCTCTAATTCTATCAAGAGGATAGATGTCCGTATTATATCCATTAACTGCCATGAATCCTCCAAAAATTATAATTCCAATAATCCCAATCATTGAAAGTTTGTAAACAGTATTTGCCATTTTTTCTTTCTTAGTTTTTGGACGTGGATTACTTGATTTATTTCTTTTAAATCGCGTATGAGAGAGGCTCATGTATGCAATATAGAAAAAACCAATTGCCTGCACACCAATTATCGGAACAAAGATAGGATTGTTTGAAAATACAGCAATAAATATTCCTAAAATTCCATAAACGCCAAAGAATATCTCAAGAAGTGTTACTTGTGAGAAAGGTAAATTGTATGCATTGTCTTTCCAATCATTTTTTGTCTTTAGCATGCCGTATTTTGGAGTTCTAAGAAATTCATTCTTCTTGCCAAGAACTGCGTCAAATACTGCAACAGTATTGTTAACTGACATGCCTGCATTGTAAACCAGTAAAGCCGGAAGTATCTTGGCTTTTGATTTCCAAGACTTGTGATACATGCTTTGCATTATCATAATATATGCACCAGGACCCATTGCAAGATAGGTCGCAATAGTTATTGCAGGAAGAAAACTAATCACATAGAGATTAACTTGTCCTGCCAACAAAATTGGCAATGCTAAAAATTGTATTAGCATTAATGGATAAACAATGTGGCGAGTCAACTGAATGAATGCCTGAATCTTTGCCTCCACTGCAACTTTACGTTTTAGGGCAATGTCAGATAGTAATTTTATTGCACATTGGATTGAGCCTTTTGCCCAACGGAATTGTTGTCGTTTTGCTGCATTCATTTGTACAGGAAGTTCGGCATTAACTACCACGTCAGGTAAGAAAACACATTTCCAGCCTTTCATTTGTGCTCTGTAGCTTAGATCAAGGTCTTCAACCAAAGTAGCAGTGTGCCAACCACCTGCATCTTCTATACAATCACGTTTCCAAATTCCGGCAGTTCCATTAAAATTCATAAACAGATGAGAGTTGCTTTTTGCTTTTTGTTCTATTAGAAAATGAAAGTCAAGACTAAGTGCTTGAGCTTGAGTAATTGCAGAATAGTTTTCATTTACATGTCCCCATCTACATTGAACCAGACCGATGTTTGATTTTGAAAAGTGCGGAATTGCTCTCTTGAGAAACCACGTTGGGGGAATAAAATCAGCATCAAATATTGCAACAAGTTCAGTATCAGTTGTTTTCATTGCGTATTTGAGGGCGCCAGCCTTGTACCCTTTTCTTGTTCCACGTCTTACGTGCTCAATTTTAAAGCCTTGTTTTTCATAATCATTTACTACATCTCCTAGCAATTCAACTGTATCATCATCAGAATCATCTAACACCATAATTCGCATTTTGTCTTTAGGATAATCCAAATTGCAAACAGCATCGACTAGTCTTTTTGCAACATATTTTTCGTTGTAGATTGGGAGTTGTATTGTAACTGATGGAGTTCCCCAATCAGTTTGAGATAAAACATCTTTTCTTTTTCTTGAGAGAAATGCTAGATAGTAAAAATTGCACGTATATGCAGTAATTACAATAGCTGATAAGATAAAAAGATCAAACACTAGTTGGGTGAAAGGGTTGATTGCCATGTCCCTAGTCTCACAGAATTACTAATCGCTATTTATACTTGCAATAAACTATTACTTTTGCTCAAAGATCTTAATTGCTTGTGGTGGGCATACGCCCTCACAGGCAAGACAAAAGATGCAATCGGGCTCTTTTGACATTAATGGTTTTTTCTCAGATGCAGGATTTCCGGGTGTGTCAAACCACTCATAGACTCCAACAGGGCATGCTTCAATGCATCCACCATCTGCAATACAAATATCATAATCTACTGAAACAAACTCTCCCCAGACACCCATGATGCCATTGCTTGTTCCCTTTCTGCCCCACGTTTTGATTGTGTGTTCTGGAGCATCATATGAAGACGAAGGCTTCATTTTTGATTTGTATTCAACATCAATTGGGCCAGGCTTTGCACCATCTGGAATTTCAATATTAGCATCATCTTCATCTTCTTCCTCATCTGTTGCCTCAACTGGTTTTGGTTTTGCACCAAGGACAATTTTTGCCAAGGGAGTCAATTCTTCTAGTTTTTGAATTGCTGCAACCTCTGAAATCTTTTCAGTTTTAGCAAAATAAGAAACCATCTTGTCTGCCAAAATAGTATTACGTAGAATGGTATCAATAATCATTTTTGCAAAGTGATCTGCTTTCTTTCTATAGTCTTTGACCCAGTTTGGATCACCGAATTTTTCTATTGGGAAAATCTGATAAATAATATCTACTACCTCACCTGAAACAATCTCTACAGTAACTGATAATTCGACTTCTTCATACCCTTTGGCATCAACATCATTCATGTTTTGCTCCTTCCATCGATAGGTTGCAAAAATTCTATCAGCATACATATCCATTTCAAATGCCTTTTTGAGACCATCATGTACTGATTTTAGTTCTGCTGGGTCTTCTAGCTTAATTGGTAATCTGTAAAGTCCTAGTTTGAAACCATGTAATGGATATACACCACGTTTTGCAGTTGGGGCCTCCATTGACCAAACTCGATCTTTTAATAGCAAGGACATTTGATTTTAATGATTTGAATTTATTTAAAAAGGTTATCAGTCATCATCGTCTGGACACGTAAGTTCTCGAAGTTCTGTGTATTTTTTTTCCATAGATTCTGCATGGCCCAATACTTCAGATAGATCATAGGAATCTTTTGAGAAATACCACCGGATAGGAACCCAATGTCCAATCCCATCCATATCATGAATCATACCCTTATCTGCTTTGACATTTAATTTCTCATCAACAGATGTTTCATTTATTTCAAGACCTCGTTTAGTTTTGTCTTCTAAGATAAGATCTGTCTTACCATCTTTGATAAAATAGAAAGAACCTTTCTCAATAATTGGAAGGTCTAACAGCAATTTATTTTTCCACAGGGTTTCCTATCATGTTACCCCATTCAGTCCAAGAACCATCATAGTTTCTAACCTTTGGATAACCAAGTAGGTATTTTAGAACAAACCAGCTGTGTGAAGATCTTTCCCCAATTCTACAATAGCAGATTACATCTTTGTCAGGCGTCACACCTTTTGGTTCATAGTTTTGTCTTAATTCTTCAACTGCTTTGAAGGTTCCATCTGCATCATTTACTGCAGTAGCCCATGGAATGTTATTTGCATCAGGAATGTGTCCACCTCTCTGTGCATGCTCCATTGGGTATTCTGGAGGAGCTGTGATTTGACCGGTAAACTCTGCGGGGGAACGAACATCAACCATTACAGTATCTTCTTTGCCTATTCCTCGGCTTACGTCAAACAAGTATGCACGCAATCCCTCATCTGGAGGTTGTGCAACATATGTTGTTGATGGTAATTGGGGTTCATCAGTGGTGTAATCTTTATTTTCTAATTCCCATTTCTTTCTGCCACCATTCATGATCTTTAGATTTTCATGTCCATAGATTTTAAAAACCCAGAAAACAAATGCTGCAAACCAATTGTTAAAGTCACCATAAAGAATTACTTCAGTGTCTGCAGTAATTCCATTTTTTGACATTAATGCTTCGAATTCTTTTTTACTAATGATATCTCTAGTAACGGGATCATTAATGTCTCGTTTCCACCAGATTAGGCTGGCTCCATTAATGTGACCTTTCTGATATCCATTTACAGGGTCATAATCGACTTCCACTAGCTTTCTATTTTCATTAGGAGGGTTTTGAGATACCCATTCTGTATCAACTAAAACTTCTGGATGTGCGTAACTCATGATTTTATCGAAATGGCTTTCATACTTATTTGTTTTTCCAAGATTTAGGAAAAATATCATTTTTAAGTAAATAGAATTCAGAAGAACTGCTTGAAATTACAAAACGTTGCAGTTGTAAGCAAAGTAGGCAACAAAGATTCAGAACAAGCTGCACGAGATGTAGCAAAGAAGATTTTGGCAAAAAAATCCAAAGTTTTTACAATCTCACCAGTTAAAGTTGAAGGCGCAAAGGAAATTGAATCATTAGAGGAACTAAAAAAAGTCAAACTAGACCTAGTTATTACTTTAGGAGGAGATGGAACGACACTTAGGGTATTTAGAAACTTGGAAAATGAGACGCCAATTTTGACAATTAATGTAGGTGGCAATAGAGGTATTTTAGCAGAAATTACAATTGAGGAAATTGATGATGCAATTAATAAAATTCAGAAAGACAAATTTTTCCTAGATAAGAGAACTAGAGTTAGTGCATCTTGCGGAGGAAAAGAATTTCCACCAGCATTAAATGAGATTTACATTGCCAGAGCAAATCTGACTAAAACTGCAGAGATTGAAATCAAATTTCAAAACGATACTGTAAAACAAAAAATGGATGGAGTAATTGTTGCAACACCTAGTGGGTCTACAGGACATTCATTTTCACTTGGCGGTCCAATTTTGCATGAAAGTTTGGATGTTTTGATAATTACTCCTGTTGCACCAGTGTATAGACTAGAGTCAATTGTGGTGCCAGATGAAAAAATTGAGATCATTTCATCTCATGATTGCAACATTGTAATGGATGCACAAGTAGTAAAAGCTGCAGTATATGAAGAACCAATAATTATCAAGAAATACAAAAAGCCAGCAGTCTTTATTAGATTAAAGAAACGAGGACTTAGGCAAATGAGTAAACTTGGATTTTAGAATTTTAGATGCAAGTGCGTTTTATGCAGGAGTGCCGTTTCGATCGTCTGATGATTGTTATACTACATCTTTAGTTTATGATGAAATAAAACACATCAAGAAAAATCACGATGCACTTGGCACACTACTCGAAACAAATAGATTGAAAATTAGAGAGCCAGACCTGAAATCAACAGAAGCTGCAACAAAGGCTGCAAAAGATACTGGAGACTATCCTCAGCTATCAAAACAAGACATTTCAGTTCTTGCGCTATGCATTGAGATGAAAGGAGAGATAATTAGTGATGACTTTGCAATATCAAATGTTGCAAGGAATTTGGGATTAAAAATATCACCAATTATGACTCATGGAATCAAGGATGTTGGAAAATGGGTTCACTATTGTCCAGGATGTAGAAAAAACCATTCAAGTGGAAATGAGTGCCCAATGTGCGGAACACCATTGAAGAGAAAATTACTCAAGGCCTAATCATGCAAAGTCTTTTGGTTTGATTTTTTGGTATGCTTACTTTTAGAGTCTAGCATTTTTTTTATTTTCTTGGCACGTGCATCACCCAACCCTTCAACTTTTGCCAACTCTGCAGTAGTAGCAGTGAATACTTTCAATGGAGTTCCAAATTTTTCAAGCATTCTTACTGCAAACTTTTCTCCGATTCCGGGCAAACTGCAAAGGACGGATAGTTGTTGTCGTTCAATGTCTGATGATTTTTTTATTTTTTTCAGATATGGTCCCTTGTGTGGCTCTTTTTTTGAACACATTGATACTAGTAATTTTGCAGTATGTGCTGCACTAGGAGTGGGGATAACTGGAATTTTAAAATCTAAAACCACAGTAGAGATTGCCCCATAAAATATCAAAGGGTTATCTGTGATTTCCTCAATCTCATCAACATTTCCCTCCATTAGAACAATTGGATGCTCAAAGTGCTCCTTTAGTCTTGAGCACTGATCAAATAGTCTGCCATCAAAGACTGAGGCCATCAAGTCACGAATACTTTTTCGCTCAACTATTGTCTCAGGTGCTACAATATAATCACCAATTGGAAGTGTCTTCATCTCAAGATTCATTCCAACAGATTTTAGTAATTCTGGAATTCCACTCTTTTTCTCTCGCTCATCAACTATGATTCTGAGATTTTCTAATTTCACAAATTCTCTTGGATTGAATTGTTAATATCTTGTATGAAATTGGATTGAGAGATTATTTTCTAGGATTATCTTCTGCTGGAGGTGGACTTGCAGAACCACTTTTCATCAATTCAGTAATTTTTGCTTCTTGTTCTTTGAGAGTTTCTTTGAGACGTGTTTCTTGTTTTTCTAAAACTGTTGCACGTGTTTTTGACATTTCTGCTCTCTCTTCTAGTTCATCAATTAGTTCTTGTTTTTTAGATTTTATCAAAACAGTTCCAGCTTGCTTGAAGACTGCATCACCATCTGCAATCTTTTTTAATTCATCTAATGCTTTTTCAGTTTCTGCCTTTTCTATTTCCAGATGTTGTTTTTGAGTCATAATAGATTGAAGACTCTGCTGAGATTGTTGTAGTTTCATCAGTTGTTCTTGAAGCCATGGTGGCATTTGTCCTGCTGACATGACTATTCAAAAATTTTATTTCATTATATCTTTACCGATTCTATAGTATCATTACTTGCCTGAATCAGTCGGAGTGTAGAATTTAGATTTGCTCGCAGATGACTCAGATTCTCAGATTCAACAGAGATGACTAGTTTTTTGTTTAATTTTATCTGGGTTTTTACGGGGTTGTCTGGATAAAACTCATTGTCAGTATTTACAGATTCATAAATTGCCTTTGTCTTGTCTTTTGCATCAACTGTAATTTTGGCACTAAAGTTTAATGTCATATGCAGTTCCGGCTACTTTATAGCTGCATTTTTTACAAGACCAAATTCCTACAGCATCTCTACCAAATGTTTTAGAACCACATTCAGGACAAGTTCTTTTTTCTTTTAGTTGGAGATGGATTTTTGTATACTGTTTTCTAATTTTAATTCCATATCTAGCACCTAGTCCTTTTAGAGATTTTTTTGCTTTTGCCATTTTATTGACTTCCTGTCTGAGCTTCTTTTAATTTTTCTCTTATTTTTGCGCCTACTCTAACTGCAGTTTCACCACATTTGACAATCTCATCTAGTGTGAATCCATCAAAACCACCTTTTTGTAATGCACAGATATTTCCATCAGAATCACTTGTAATAGTAATACGTGCATCCATACTTTCCCATTCATCTCCATTTGGATCAACAACAATATGATTTCCTATTTTACCCATGGTTACAGACACGGGAATTGTACTAGTTGGTAATTGAGACTCTTCACCTTCTGCAAGTGTAGGAGAATCATCAATCCAATTCCATTTGGGAGTTTTTGATGAAAGTAATGCAGCAGTTGTAGCATAAGAACATGCATCAAAGAGATTTCCGTCATAATCAACAACAACATTATCAGCAAACACACCAATGACTGATTTGTCTTTCTCGATAACTAATTGAGAAACATCAACCATGTGGCTTTCTCTAATTCCTCTATCAACAACTCGAGCTAATTCAATAACAGGAGGTTGTGGAGGTCCTGTTTCAACAGTAGGATGTGAAAGAGGTAAAAGTTCAGCAGTGCAAATGAAAAGACCCTTGTCACCAGTATCTGGGAATGGCCTATCTGGTTGGATTTTAACTCCACATATAACTTCGGTATCGCCAAGAAAAACTCTTGCAGAACCATTTGCTTTAGGGATAGCATTAGTTTCAATACGAATTTCTCTTGATTCATCTAATGCTCGTCCATCTACTCTTTTTCCTTGTTCTAGTAACTCAAGGATTTGTGCTTTTTTTAATTCGTCAAGAACAGAAGTTGAAGTCATTTCTAATTACCCTCATTTCCAAAGAATTTGTCTTGGAGTGCTTTCTTTTGGAGGTCATAAACTAGTTTACAGCCATCAACTCCAACTTGTACGCATTTTTTGTATTCTTCTGGAGTTAATACGCCGTCTAATTGTAATAATGTGATTTTTTCAAGATTTGGCATGTAGCCAATTGGCATATCTGCTTGGCCTGCTTGGTCTTCTTCATTATTTACATCAAGAATCACAGTATCTGCAACTTTTCCTGCTGCAATTGCTGAAACCATATCTCTCATTGGGATACCAGCATCAGCTAATGCAACAGATGCTGCAGTTAATGCAGCACATCTGGTTCCACCGTCTGCTTGTAAAATTTCAATAAATACATCAACTGCAGTTCTTGGGAATTTCTCCAACATTACTGCAGGTTCTAATGCTTCCTTGATTACTTTGGAAATTTCAATCTCTCTTCTTGAAGGGGCAGGATTTTTTCTCTCACCTACGGAGAAGGGTTCCATGTGATATCTAACTCGTAAAATTCCAGTATCAGTATTTGACATGTGTTTTGGATGAACGTCTCTTGGACCAAAAACACCAACTAGAATTTTATTATCACCAAATTCAATGTAAGCTGAACCATCTGCATTTTTGAGTCCACCTGCTTTGATCATTATTCGTCGTGGTTCGTCTACTTTACGTCCATCACAACGAATACCATTCTCGTCCAATAGGACCATTGTTGCGTCTCTTCCGCCCATTATGATTCAC
>Ga0114931_10008545_pt1 | contig 12382 bp, 9 predicted proteins | sample 2SBtaG_FD_89579 | JGI IMG/M metagenome (GOLD analysis project Ga0114931, IMG submission 89579) | Deep subsurface microbial communities from Kolumbo volcano to uncover new lineages of life (NeLLi) - 2SBTROV14_V59a metaG | ecosystem: Environmental > Aquatic > Marine > Volcanic | place: Kolumbo...
AAAGTGGGTGATCTCTGCCGAGGAGCGGTAGCTCACCTGGAGAGTGTCGACCTCGGTCCCGCCAATGCCGAGGTGGCGGAAGAACTCGCTCCAGGAGGTGAAGCCGGCATCCTGCATCACGTGTTGCTGGGTGTCGCCGGCCAGGGTCAGGCTGTTGCGAGCGTCCAGGCAGCCCATCAGCACCCGCACCTCGAGGGGCGAGAAATCCTGCACCTCGTCGATGGCGATGTGGCGGTACTCGATCGGCTGACGATTTCGGGTCTCTAGCCGTCCGACGCGCAGCTGCCAGGCACGCAGCAGCAGGGCATCGTCTTCCGGGTCCAGCTCCGCTGGCGCATCCCGGTCGCCCTCCATCCAAGCGACGACCTCTTCGTGGCGGGCTCGACACCAGGAGCTCACCTCCTCGAGCTGGTGGGCGCTGAAGGCTCCCGGCGCCTCGCGCTGGAAGATTTCCTCCAACAGCGCGCGCCCGGTCAATACGCTCACCCAGTCGTCGAAGACCTGGGCGGCAGTCTGCGGGCCCTCGACCCGCCGCACCTGTTCCTCGAGGGCCAGTAGCAGTGCAGGGTGGAGCTTCAAGCGTTGCACCAAGGCCGGCGTATCCTCTCGGTGGCGGTTGGGCAGACTTGGAAAGAGCTGGCGCCTCTGGCGGGCTGCCCAGTCGTGGAAGGTGCTCACCTGCACCCCTTCGACGCCGAGGGCGGGCAGCACGTGCCCGACGTAGTTGCGGAGCCCCTGGGAGAAGACGACGAAGAGCGTCGCCCCAGAGTCGATGCTGGGATCGTCGTAGGCCAGGTAGGCGATACGATGCAGCGCCACGGTGGTCTTGCCGGAGCCCGCGGCGCCGCGGATCACCACATAGCCCGAGGAGGGTCGCGTGATCAGTGCGAACTGCTCGGGGTCGATCAACCCGGCGATGTCGGGCAGGTGCTTGTCCGTGCGGTGCGGGGTGCCCGCGTGGTCCGTGCCCAGGCGCCGTTCCCGACCCATCCCCATGGCATGCACCCGCAGCGCCGTACCCTCGCCACCCGCCAGCTTCGGTGCTTGTCTCGAGCTCTGCCGCCAACCCTCCGGGTGCTCCGGGTCCTGCCGGTAGGTTCCCTCGGGAGCATCGACGCGCTCGAGCTTGCCTTCGCGGATGGTCACCGTGCGCCTTGCCAACACCTGGCCTTCGTGCACACGGCCACTGATCTCCTCTTCGTACTCTTCGCCCTGCTGATAACGGTAGAAGAGCTGAGCGATGGGAGCGTGGCGCCAGTCGACGATGCGCAAGCCGTTGTCCAGGCGTGTGGCCTTGCCGAGACACAGGTCCTGTTGACGCTCGCCTTCCTGGAGGCGCAGGTGCGCGAAGTAGGGCGAAGCGTGCTCCACACGCGCGGTGCTGCGCGACTTGCGCAGCTGCTCGAGGAGTGCGTGCTGGTTGTTCCAGCGCGTGTTCAGGGCCGATCGCTCGAAGAAGTCCATCTCGCCCCGTACCAGCTGCTCGCGGATGTGCTCGAGATCGTCGATGAGGGCGGTCTCGGAAGGAGCCTCGGCCTCCGGGACCCCGTCCAGGACTTCGTACACGCAGGAGAGGAGCGCGAGCTCTTCTTCGACGATGCGATCGGTCAAGCGAGCCACCCCCGGAGTGGGAAGAGGACGAAACCAGCGAGTTCTCCGGTTTAGTCCATCTGCAGGGGGAATCCAAGCTTGATTTCTGGGCTGCCCTGTGGCCGAGAGCTGCGCGGCTCAGACCGTCTTCGTCCCCTCGGGAGAGGCGTCGGGTTCCTCTGCGTGCGGGACCTCTGCCCAGCCCGCCGCCTCCAGCCGCGCGAGCGCGGCCTTCGCTTCGGGAGCGTGCACGGCCACTGCCATCTCGTCTCCCGCCTCGGGGGCATACGATTCATGGACCGGTCGCCAGCGCCCGCTCCGCCGAAACGCCAGCAGGATGAAGGCGTCGAGCACGGCCCGGCTCGGGTGCGCCTCCGGCGCCTGCGATGCGGTCTCCTGCTCCCTACCCTCGTAGTGCAGCCATTTCACGCAGGCGTTTCCGTGGCGCAGGCGGACATTCCAGCGCACCAGGTCCTTGGGGCCGTCGAAAAGCACATGGCTCTCCTGCTTCTGGACGATGCGCGTCGACACCTCGCTGCCCGAGCGTGTCAGCGCGACATAGGTGTCTTGCACGCCGTAGGAATCCCGAGCGAGGCCCGCAAAATGGTGGTTCACTTCGTTGTTAGGCGTGAGTCCGACGGCGGCGAAGCTGCGCTCCAGCCGCATGCGCGCCAGGGTCGAGGGCTCGAAGGCATCGCCGTAGACCACCTGGAACCCGCGCTCCTCGGCCGCTCGGCAGTGGCTCGGGTTCACGTCCGCGAAGACCACGGGCGTGCTGTCCTCCCGCAGCACAGTACCCAGGGCAAATCCCAGCTCCTCGGCGCCCAGGATGACGACGCCATCCCGGCCGGGAGCGCGCACCCGCAACAGGCGCGCGACAAGCGGCGCGCTGCCGCCCTGTACCACGACGGTTACCCCGATGGTGAGGAAGACCAGCGCGCGGATCTCGTGGCCCGCGCCGGCACCGGCCTCCTCCAGGAAGGCGGCCGCCAGGGAAGCGATGGCCGCGGCCACCACGCCGCGCGGCGCCACCCAGGAGAGGAAAGCTTTCTCCCGCCAGCCAAACTCCGAGCCGAGCGTGCACAGCCAGACGCCCAGCGGCCGCACCAGCAGTACCAGCGCGCCCACCGTCAGAACTCCCCCGCGCCCCAGCCCCATGACCTCCGCGACCCGGACGTCAGCGGCCAGCAGCACGAAGAGCAGGCCGATGAGGCCCACGGTGAGACGCTCCTGGAACTCGCCCAGGTCTTCCGCCAGGCGGGGCTCCAGGTTGCCTACGACGACGCCGGCGACAGTCACCGCCAGGATGCCGCTCTCGGTGAGCACCGCCTCGGAGAGCGCAAAGCTCAGCAAGGCGCCGCCCAACGCAACGAGGTCCATCAGCCCCTCCGGTACGGCGTGGCGCCAACGCAGCAGGGCAACCAGTGCCAGGCCAGAGAGCAGGCCGGCGCCTGCGCCGAAGCCGATGCGGTAGACGAAGCCCAGGGCCCCCGCGGCGACGGAGGCCGGGGAAGGGGCTGCGACCAGCTGGAGGGTGACAGCGGCAACAATGGCACCCACGGGGTCGATGAGCAGACCCTCGGCCTCGAGCACGGTGGCCAGACGCGGGCGCAGCGGCACGTTGCGCAGCAGCGGGCGGATCACCGTGGGGCCCGTGACGATCACGAGGGTTCCGAAGAGAACGGACGGTCCCCAGGGCCAGCCCATGAAGTGGTGCGCGGCGAGCCCCCCACCCAGCGCCGTGACCATGGCCCCCACGGTGACGAGGAGACGGATGGGTGAGGCGGCGCGGCGTAGCCGCTGCAAGTCGAGGTTGAGGCCGCCCTCGAAGAGAATCACCGCCACGGCGAGGGTCACCAGCGGGAAGAGCCCGCCACCGAGGGCGGCGGGATCCACGAGGCCGAGCACTTCGGGGCCGAGCAGCACGCCGAAGGCCAGCAGCAGCACGATGCTCGGCAGGCGCAGCGGCGCTGCGAGGAGCTGCGCTACGACGCCGGCCCCGAGGGCGATGGCGAAGCTGAAGGTAGGGCCGCTGTGGTCCATGGAAGAGGTGGGGTTGCGTGGGTGCCGGCTGAGGCGCGAGGCTCAGCGCTTCTCTGACGCGCTCTTCACAGCAGCCGCCGGGATGCGGATGTGGCTCTGTACGGAGCTGACCCCGGCGACGGCGCGGGCCACCTCCACGGCGCGGTCACGCACCTTGGCGTTGGGGGCCTCGCCGGAGAGCGTGACCACCCCGTCCACCACGCGGGCGGAGATGGCGGCATCGACCAGCTTGGAGTTCTCGAGGAGCGCCTTCTGTACGGCGCGGAAGAGCACGTCGTCCGTGGCGTAGAGGCCCACTTGCGCGTTGGCTTCTCCGAGCTTGTGCTTGGCAGCGGCCAGCGCCTGGCCGGCACTGCGCCTGGCTTGCTGCGCCGCTGTGAGGGCAGCCTGGGTCTCTTCCACCTCTGCCTGGGCGTTGTCTACGGCTTCCTGGGCGTCGTTGCGGCTTGCCAAGGCCGCAGCGAGCTTCTCTTCTCGCGTGGGCTCACCGCAAGCGAGCACGCTCGCCGCGAGGGCCAGGGACAGCAAAAAGTGGGGGAACGCAGAACGCAGCATGAACATTGACCTCCGTTGGGCCCTGGTTTCGGTCCCGGAAGTTAGGGTCCGGGGACGAATCCACAAACCGCACGGCTAGTGTACGCTGGGCCCGCGTGCATGCGCCTCCTTTCCTGACCCAGCTCGTCGTCCTGATTGCGATCGCGGCCTTCGGCGCCGCGCTCTTCGAGCGCTGGCGCCTGCCGTCCATCGCGGGCTTTCTCGTGGTGGGGGCGCTGCTGGGGCCCGGCGGCCTTGGCCTCGTGCAGGATGACGCATCGGTTCGGGCCCTGGCCCGCTTCGGCGTCGTCTTCCTGCTCTTCGAGATCGGGCTGGAGCTGCCGGTGGATCGGCTGAGGCGCATGTGGCGGGTGGGCCTCTCCGCCGGGGCGCTCCAGGTCGGAGGAACGCTGCTGCTGGTGGCCAGCGCGACTGCGGCGCTCGGAGTGCCCGCTCGCACAGCGGTGGTGCTGGGCGCGTTGGTGGCGATGTCCAGCACCGCGCTGGTCATCCAGCTGCTCGGGGACCGCGGAGAGCTCGACACGCCCCACGGCCAGATCAGCGTGGCCATCCTCCTCTTCCAGGATGTGTGCATCGTGCCCTTTCTGTTGGCCATCCCGCTGCTGGCGCATGCTGGCCCACTTCATGGGCTCCCCGTATTGCTGGCCTTCGGCCGTGCCACCCTGGCCATTGGTGTGTTCTTTGCCCTGGCGCGCCTGGTGCTCCCGCGCATGCTGGAGGCGGCCGCGCGCGTCCGCTCCCGAGAGGTCTTCAGCCTGGTGGCGCTGCTCGTGGTCATGGGGGCCGGCTGGGCGGCGGACCAGCTGGGTCTCACTTTGGCTGTGGGAGCCTTCCTTGCAGGTCTCGCCGCGCGGGCAACCCCCTACGGGCCGCAGCTCTTTGCGGAGGTGCTGCCCCTGCGCGGCATCCTGCTGGGTGCCTTCTTCACCGCGGTGGGCATGCTTCTCGACATCGGCGAGTCTGTGCGTCTCGCCCCCCAGATCGGTCTCTTCCTGCTGGCCGCGGTTCCGCTGAAGGCTCTGCTCATCACCGCGGTGGTGGCCGGGGCGCTTCGTCAGGGCCGCCGCATGGGCATCTTGAGCGGGATGGCCCTGGCGCAGACCGGTGAGTTCTCCTTCGTGCTGGGCGGGGCCGCTGTGGCCGCCGGCCTGCTGCCCGCGGACCTTCAGCAGACCTTCGTGGCCGGTTCGGTCATCACGCTGATCGCGACGCCTTTCCTGACGCGCGCCGCGCCGCGCCTGGCGGAGTGGCTCTCCGGCTCCGCGGAGCTCGCGCAGGCCGGCGCCTCGGCGGAGTCGTCCCGACGCGACCACGTCGTGCTGGTGGGCTACGGCCTGGTGGGGCGAAACGCCGGCCGTGTGCTGCACGCCCTGGGTGTCCCCTTCGTGGCCCTGGAGACGAACCCCAAGGCGGTGCGCGAGGCCCAGGCCGCCGGGGACGACGTGGTCTTCGGCGATGCCACCCGCCCTGGGCTCCTGGAGCGGCTCGGCATTGCCCACGCGCGCCTCGTCGTGGTGGTCATCAACGACCCCGTCGCCACGCGCCAGATCGTGACGCGCATCCACGAGGTGGCTCCCGGCGTGCGGATCCTGGCCCGCACCCGCTACCTGCTGGAGGTGGACGCCCTCCACGAGGCGGGCGCCAGCCAGGTGGTGGCCGAGGAGCTGGAGGGCACCATCGACCTGGTCTCCCACGTGCTGCGCGAGTTCGATGTGACGGAGGGGGCGGTGGAGCGCTTCGGTGCCGAGCTGCGCGAGGAGGCCTATGCCCTGCTGCGTGCGCCTGCTGGCCTGGCTTTGGACCCTTGGATGGCCGAGCTGCTGGAGCAGGTGGCCACGGAGTGGGTGGAGGTCCCGGCACAGATGCAAGGCGAGCCCAGCCTGGTGGATCTGGATCTGCGCGCAAGGACGGGAGCCAGCGTGCTGGCGATAGACCGAGGGGGCCACACCACGCCGAACCCCTCGCCCCGCCACACCCTGCTTCCCGGCGACCGCCTGCTGCTCTTCGGCGCCCGACAGGCCGCGGCGCGCGTGCGCGCGCTTCTGGACGAGGTGGGATCCGCGGAGTGAAGCCTCCCCCATTTCTTCAGACCCACACGCCAACGGCCGATGGGCCCCGGAGCGCTGGGCCCGTGGGGGCCTGTGCCAGGAGGCGAAGCGATGCTGACAGGCTTGATCCTGCTCGGGCTGCTGCTGGTGGTGGGTTCCTCGATCGTGGGCCTCTACAACGGGTTGGTGCAGCTACGCAATGCCAGTGACAGCGCCTGGAGCGATATCGATGTGCAGCTGAAACGCCGGGCGGACCTGGTTCCGAACCTGGTGGAGAGCGTGAAGGGCTACGCTGGCCACGAGCGCTCTACCCTGGACGAGGTTACCGAGGCGCGGGCGCGTGCCATGCGGGCAGTGACGCCGGGAGAGCGCTCTGCAGCCGAGGGTGCACTGGGCCACGCGCTCGGTGGGCTCTTTGCAGTGGCCGAGGCCTACCCGGAGCTCAAGGCCAACCAGAACTTCCTCTCGCTCCAGGGCGATCTCTCCAAGCTGGAGGACGCCATCCAGAACGCGCGGCGTTACTACAATGCCGTGGTGCGGGACCTCAACACGAAGTGCGAAGCCTTCCCTTCGAACCTGGTGGCGAGCCACTTCGGCTTTGCCAAGAAGGAGTACTTCGAGCTGGAGTCTCCAGCCGAACGCGCTGCTCCAGCCGTGAGCTTCCCCTAGCCCGATGCTGCTTCTTCGCCTTCTCGCGGTACTGCTGCTGCTGGGCCTGGCGCAGCCCTCCGGCTCCGAGGCGATCCGCAGCTTCGATGCGGACGTGCAGCTCCAGGCGGAGGCCGATGCCTTCGTCGTGATGGAGCACATCCTCTACGATTTTGGCGCGGTCCAACGTCACGGCATCTTCCGCGACATTCCCGTGCGCTACGGCCGCGGCCGTTCTGCGGACTATCGCATCGGCCTCGACGTGCTCTCGGTGACGAACGGAAGCGGCGTGGCGCGCCCCTTCAAGGTGCAGCGCCGCGGAGACAACCTGCGGATCCGCATCGGCGACGCCAAGCGAACCGTCTCGGGCGAGCAGGAGTACTGGATCCGCTACCAGGTGAAGCGCGGGATCCTCTACTTCGACGATCACGACGAGCTCTACTGGAACGTGACGGGTACGCAGTGGCCGGTGCCCATCGAAGCGGTCGCGGCGCGGGTAGGGCTACCTGCGGGCGCGCAGCCGGCGCGCGTGCAGCTCGCCTGCTTCACGGGCCGGCGTGGATCCATCGAGCAGGCCTGCGCGTTTCACCAGGCCGGGGCAGAGGCGACTTTCCGGGCAAGCCGCGGCCTGGGTGCTGGCGAAGGACTGACCCTGGTCCTCGGGCTGCCCAAGGGAGTGCTCGTCCAGCCCAGCGCCTGGCAGCGCTGGCTCTCCCGGGCCAGTGACTACCTGGGTCCCCTCTCGCTGCTGCCGCTCCTGGTGCTTGGCATCATGCTCTGGCTGTGGCGGAGCCAGGGTCGCGACCGCGGGGCCCACCACGCCATTGCCGTGCGCTACGAGCCGCCGGAGGGCCTCACCCCGGCCGAGGTGGGCACCGTGGTGGACGAGCGCATCCAGATGGCGGACATCACCAGCTCCATCCTCGACCTCGCCGTGCGCGGCTTCCTGCGTATCGAGGAGCTGGAGGCCAAGCGCTTCCTCTTCCTGAGCCACACAGACTGGCGGCTCGTGAAGCTGCGCCCGACCGAGGGTCTGCGTCACCACGAGCGGTTGATGATGGAGAAGCTCTTCTCCGGCCGCGAAGCGGTGAAGGTCTCGGAGCTGAAGAACGAGTTCTACCGGCATCTGCCCGCCATTCGCAAGGCCCTCTATGCGCAGGTCTCCAAAGCGGAGAAGCTCTTCCCCACCTCCCCGGAAAGCGTCCGCCGGCGCTGGCGGATCGTCGGAATCCTGGTGCTGGCCGTGGCCATCAGCCTCTCCGTATTCCTTGGCGCGGGTCTGCAGCACAGCATTCCCCTGGGCCTGTGCGGCGTTCTCTTCCTGGCTTTTGCCGGGGCGATGCCGCGCCGCACCCGCAAGGGCCGGGCGGCCTACGAGGAGATCCTTGGCTTCAAGGAATTCATGGAGCGCGTGGACCGGGACCGCCTGGAGCGCAGTAGCGGCCGCGATGCAGGCCGCTTCGAGCGGGTCCTGCCCTATGCGGTCGTGCTGGGCGTTGCCGATACCTGGGCCGACGCCTTTGCGGACATCTACACCGAGCCGCCCGCCTGGTACACCGGCCACAATGTCCAGCACTTTCGTCCGCAACGCTTCGTCTCCGACCTGGGTCGCTCCCTGGATACCCTGGGCCAGGCCATGCGCACCCAGCCCCAGGGTGGCTCCGGAAGCAGCGGAATGGGCGGGGGAGGCTTCAGCGGCGGTGGCTTCGGGGGCGGTGGCGGTGGCAGCTGGTAGGCTTGGGTCGCAGGCTGGTGGAGCGGCCTGAATCCCGAGCCGAGGCGAAGCGGAGGCGAAGCCTGCCGATGATACGCGCGTTCCTGGTGGCCCTGGTCGGCTGCACGCTGCTCGCTTCGGGCTGCGCCAGCCGGGACTCGGCAGTCAGCATGCTCGAGGTGAAGCAGGCCGAGCAGCGGGCGCAGGACGCCCAGCGCAAGCAGGCCTTCGATGCTGCAGCGGCCAAGGCGCGCGCCGGCGACGCCGCCGCGCAGCGGCAGCTCGGCGAGTACTATGCCACGGGCCGCGGTACGCAGATCGACCCAGCCAAGGCGCTGCATTGGTACGGCGCGGCGGCGGCACAGGGAGACGTGGAGGCCGAGTACCGCCTCGGCCTGTTGCATGATTTCGGCGTGGGGACGCCCAAAGACGCCCACGCCGCTGCACAGTGGCTACAGCGGGCTGCCCAGGGGGGCCATGTGAAGGCCCAGCGCAGTCTGGCCGAGATGTTCGATGATGGTCGCGGCGTCCCCAAGGATCCAAGCGCTGCCACCCACTGGTACCACGAGGCGGCGAAGCTGGGCGACCTGGACTCGCAGAAGGCCCTCGCCGCTCGGTATGCGCTGGGGCGGGGCAGCCCGGTGAACGCTGCCGAGGCCGTGGTGTGGTATCGCGCGGCGGCGCAGCAAGGGGATGCGCAGGCGCAGTACGACCTGGCACTCAGCTACGAGATGGGCATCGGGGTACGTCCCGATGTCTTCGAGGCCGAGCGTTGGTACCGCCAGGCGGCGGACCAGGGCCTGCTCTCCGCGCAGTTCTCCCTGGGCACTCTCTATGTTCGTGGCGGCGCCCTGCACCGCGACCCCATCGAGGCCTACAAGTGGCTGTACCTCGCCGCCCAGGCTGGCTACCCCGGCGCGCGGCGCGCCATCCAGCAGCTCGAGCGCGAGCTCTCGCGCCGCGACATCGAGGACGCGGAGCAGTTGGCCGCAGAGTGGACGAAGAAGTACATGAAGGAACGCGGCGTGGTCACCGGCGACGCGGCTCAGCGCAGTACGCCCTGAATGCTGGCACGCCCTCGTCCGGAGTGGGGATCCGGAGTGGGGACGCTCTTTGCGAACTTGCGTTGTTGGGTCCCGGGGCCTGCGGCGACAGAAGCCTTCGCAGCAGCAGCCGCGGCGCCCGCGCCACCCACGGCTTCGATACTGCCGCACGCCTGGTGCTCGACACCGACGACGTGGGCGTCCGCTGGAGCATCGCCTGGGCGGACGCCGAGAGCGTCTTCGACGGGACCGTTACCTCAGTCCGGAGAAGGGCGATGTGGCTCCTCACGGGCCCTTCAGGTGGCGGCGGGGACCACGTAGCCCAGGACGCAGGCAAAGTGCAGGGCGCTGCCCGCCAGCACGAAGCCGTGCCAGACGGCGTGATGGAAGGGGAGGCGCTCCCAGGCGTAGAAGAGTATGCCCACGGTGTAGGCCAGCCCGCCCAGCACCAGGAGTTCGAGGCCGCCTGGGCGCAGGGCGTGGGCGAGGGGCTCGGCGGCAATGACCACCAGCCAACCCATGGCGAGATAGAGCGCAACGGAGAACTTTCCCATCCGCACCGGAAAGGCGGTCCGCAGCAGGATCCCGAGTATGGCCAGGCCCCAGACGAGGCCGAAGAGAGTCCAGCCCCAGGCGCCGCGCAGGTTTACGAGGGTGAAGGGTGTGTAGGTGCCGGCGATCAGCACGAAGATCGCCGCGTGGTCGAGGCGCTGGAAGACGCGCTTGGCACGCCCTGGGTGCATGCCGTGATAGAGGGTGGAGGCGGTGTAGAGCAGCACCAGGCTGGCGCCGAACACACTGCAGCCGACGATCTGCCACGCATCGCCTCGCAGGCTGGCAAGGCTCACGAGCACAGCCAGGCCCGCAAGGCTCAGCGCCAGGCCCAGGCCGTGGCTGAGTGCGTGGAGAAACTCCTCGCTGACGCTGTACTGGATCCCCCGAAGCTCCATGGTCACCAGCCCTCTCTCGGGCAGCTTCAGGGTAGGTCAGCGCCTCCGTTGCGGTAGCCTGGTGGCCACTTCTTACGGAAGATTCACAGGAGCGCCTTGGGGGTATTGGCCGCCGGCCAGATCCCAGGCACGCTCGGAACCAGGGTGGGGAAGGAAGTCTCATGCAGACGGTCGAGCCCGCTAGCGGGCGGATCGAAGGGTTCCTGACGGCAGCAGACGACGAGTCGCCGATCGTCATGATCAACCTGCTGCGTTACCGCGCGCAGGCGGCGTATCCCAAGGATTTCGAGGCGGAGCCTTGCAGCGGCCGGGAGGCCTACGCGCGCTATGGCGCGACCGCCGCGAAGACCATCGCGTCCGTGGGCGGGCGCATGCTCTGGATGGGAAGCGTTCGGGCCAGCCTGATTGCGCCCGATGCCGAGCAGTGGGACGACGCGATCCTGGTGGAGTACCCCTCGCGCAAGGCCTTCGTCGAGATGGTGTCCCAGCCTGTCTATCAGGCCGCCGCACCGCACCGCACGGCCGCCCTGGAAGATTCGCGGCTCATCGCGACACGTACCTTGGCCAGCTCGCTCGGGCAGTAATGCCTTCGGTGCTCGCCAGCGAGACGCCTCAGCTGTGGCTGCGTCCACCGAAGCCGGCAGACGTCGATCCGCTCTTCGAGATCCAGGGCGACCACGAGGCGATGCGTTTCACATGGTGCGCGCCAGACCGGCGCGGCACTGCCGTGTTCCTGGAGTCCTACGCGGAGCGTTTCGGCGAGGACGGCTTCGCTCCCTGGACGGCCGTGCTGAAGGGCGAAGAGCGTGTGGTCGGGTGGGGCGGCCTCAACAAGGACCCGAATGCCCCGCACTGGGGCGCCGAAGTCTCGTACTTCTTCCACCCGGCCTACTGGGGGCGGGGCCTGGCCAGCGAGCTCGTTGCAGAAGCGCTGCGCCTGGCCTTTGCGCGGCTGCGCCTGCGCGAGGTGGCGGCCTTTACCCACCGGGAGAATGGAGCCTCCCGGCACCTGCTGGAGAAGGCCGGCTTCGCGTGGCTGCGCTACGAGCCCGAGCTCGAACGCGAGCACTTCGAGATCCGCCCCGGCCGCTGGCGCCGCCTGGCCCGCGAGGCGGCAGCCCCTGCAAGCGGATCGCGCCCATGAGCGCCACCGCCACCCCCGAGATGTGGCGTCGCTACTTCGAATGGCAGGTCGGGATCTTCCTTCGGGACGGCTCGCCGCTCTATGCGGAGATCCTGCAGCGGATCCAGCGCGACTTTGCGGAGGGTGGTGTGGCGGCCTCGCTGCTGGCCGGCTGGGAAGGCGATCCGCTGCTGGACGCCGTGGCGTTGCGCCTGTTGGGTGCGGTGCACTTCCGGGTGCTAGAGGGCCGCCTGCCGAAGCTCGCGCAGCACTATCCCTCCGCCGGAGGGACGCCGCGGCTGCCCGCTGCGGCGGAAGCCTTCCTCGAGGCCCTGCAGGCCGAGCGCAGCTTCATCCGTCCCTGGCTCGACAGGCAGGTGCAGACCAATGAGGTGCTGCGCTCGGCCGGGCTGCTGGGAGGTTTCCTGCAGATTGCGCAGGAAGCCGGCTTGCCCCTGCGTCTCCTCGAGATTGGCGCCAGCGCGGGCCTGAACCAGCTCTTCGACCAGTACCGCTACGCCCTGGGCCCGCACCACTGGGGCCGCCCCGGGAGCGAGCCCCTGCTGCGCACCGAATGGACGGGTCCGCCGCCCGCCCTCGCGGCACCCGTGGCCGTGGCGGAGCGTCTGGCCTGCGACCTGGCGCCCATCGATCTCACGGATCCGCAG
>Ga0114931_10008546_pt1 | contig 12380 bp, 7 predicted proteins | sample 2SBtaG_FD_89579 | JGI IMG/M metagenome (GOLD analysis project Ga0114931, IMG submission 89579) | Deep subsurface microbial communities from Kolumbo volcano to uncover new lineages of life (NeLLi) - 2SBTROV14_V59a metaG | ecosystem: Environmental > Aquatic > Marine > Volcanic | place: Kolumbo...
AAACAGTTCGGCGGCCATGCGCTTGGGGTTGCCCAGGATGGGCGTGAAATCCATCAGCTCCAGAATTTGAGCCTGGACATCAATGCCAGGGGCTACTTCCGTGAGCTCCAACCCCCCGGCTGCGAGCGTGAACACGGCCCGTTCGGTAATGTACAGCACCCGTTGCCCCCGAGCGACCGCATAGCCGGCGTTGTAGGACATCTGCTCGACGGCCTGGACGAACTTGCGAGTCTTGCCTTCCTGGAGAATTCTCAGTTGCCCGTCCGCGACCGTTATCCGCAGGCCAGCCGCGGTGAAAGTTCCGCAGAACACCAGAACTTTGGCCGTTTGCGAGATATTCACGAAGCCGCCAATACCGGGCAGACGCGAGCCAAACTTCGAGACGTTGACGTTGCCGCGGGCATCGATCTGGGCCGCTCCAAGGGCCGCGTAGTCGAGCCCGCCGCCGTCATACAGATCGAACTGATCGGGTTGGCCCACCACCGCTTCGGGGTGCGCCGACGCGCCGAAACTCAGGCCGCCGGCAGGGATTCCGCCAATCGGTCCGCTTTCGACCGTCAACGTGAACTTGCTGAGAATGCCCTGTTCCGCGGCGACACGGGCAATACCTTCCGGCATGCCGATCCCAAGATTCACCAGTCCGTTTTCAGGTACTTCCCGGCAGGCTCGGGCGCAGATGATCCTGCGTTCATTCAATTCCATCGGCTCCAGGTGTTCGCCCAAGGTTTCCTCGGCCGGTCGGGCCGTGCAGTAACGCCAGTTGTACGCTTCGGCGAATGTCTGGTCGTGTTCGTGCGTCTGGGATTGCACGATTCGGTCGATCAGCACTCCCGGCACGACCACTTGTTGAGGCTCGATCGGCGTTGCAAGCAGTTCGCTGACCTGGGCAATCACGATTCCGCCGGAGTTATGCACGGCCTGGGCGATCGCCAGCCCTTCGCCAAAGATCGCTTCGCGATTCATGATGAGGTTACCGATTGGGTCGGCGCCGGTGGCCCGAAGGAATCCGACCGTGATCGGGAAGGCCTTGTACCACAGCCACGTCTTGCCGCCCAATTCAACCCGCTCGACCAGGCCTTGGGGCGTGGCCGAGTTCAACCGCCCGCCATCGAGCAGCGGGTCGACGAAGGTTTGCAAGCCGATGTGCGTGATGCACCCGGGCCGTCCGGCGGCGATGTCGCGGAACAGCTGGCAGATCACGCCCTGCGGGAAATTGTAGGCCTCGATTTTGCCTTCCAACGCCAGCTTGCCCAGCGCTGGCGCCAGACCCCAGTGTCCGCCGATCACGCGCTGGAGCATCCCATCCGCAGCGAAATGGTTTGCCCCACGTCGCTTGCCATCCCCTTGACCGGCGGCGTAGACCACGGTCAGTTCTCGCGGCTGGCCCGTTTTGCGGAAACGCCGCTCCAGGGCGGACGATAGCGCTTCGGGGTGGCAGGCGCCAACGAATCCGCCGGAGGCGATCGTGTCGCCCGTTTTCACCAGCGCCGCCGCCTCGTCCGCGGTGCAGAGCTTGTTATCGCGTGGAGAGGGCATTCTGTCAGTCAATAATCACCGCCGTTTGTTGCATTCCATGTTGCCAAGCCTGTTCGAGGCTCGGAGCGGGCTCTGCCCCGCTTTTCCCAGTTCCATCAGAGATCGAGCTACATGAAACATGACGCGGTATCATGGATAGTTGCCCTGTATGGGGTTAAACCCCGTTGGGGTAAAATAATATGGGGGTAAAATAATATGGAAGCGTTCACGTCATAAGACCGTTATTTCCCGTTCTTAATCTTACTCTAAATCCTCGCCAAGCCCTCCTCCTCGTTTGGATTAAGAGTAAGATTATGATTCATGATAAACCATTCACGATCTTACCGGGTATCGAGCCATGCGAATTTTTATTATTCTGCTTCTGGCAGGACTGCCATACCTGACACCTTGCGTCCGCGCGGATGAGGGGCCAAACGATCGAAGCGAGTCTTCAGCCGGCGTTGCCCCTCGCAGCGTCGTTCCTCGTATTGTCGCGCATCGGGGTGCTCGCAGCGAGCGACCGGAAAATACGCTTGCAGCGATTGAGCGGGCGATCGAAGTGGGGGCCGATGTGGTCGAAATAGATGTTCGCAGCAGCCGGGATGGCGAGCTGTTTTTACTGCACGACGCGACCCTCGACCGCACGACCGGCGGAAAAGAGGCTGGCGGCCGGGGTCCCGCCAACCGGCGGACCATGGCGGAGTTGAAGACGCTCGATGCGGGCTCGTGGTTTGCCGCGGCCTACCAGGGCGAACGCATTCCCACCTTGGCCGAGGCGCTCGCGCGGTGCCGCGGCCGGATCGACGTGTTACTCGATTTGAAAGAGTCGGGCGCGGACTACGCCCAGGCGGTGGCTCGCGTGCTGCGCGCCCGGGGCGAACCGGCCCGCACGATCCTGGGCGTGCACAGCGTGGTGCAGGCCGGCCGATTTCGCCAGCGACTGCCGCGCGTACGACAACTCGGTTTTATAGCCGCGCCCCAGGAGATCGAAGCCTTTGCGGCGGCAGGGGTCGATATCGTGCGTCTCTGGCCGCATTGGCTCGCTGGAGCCAAGGGGCGGGAGCGATGCAAGCGGGTGCACGACAGCGGCGCTCTGTTGCAGCTCAATGGGACGACCGGTACACCACAAGACATCCTGCCACTGTTGCCTTATCGGCCCGACCTGCTGCTGGTCGACGATCCGGCGACTCTGCGGGTAACACTGGAGAAACTCCGCCGAGGCGTGGAAGTCAAGGAGTCGGCCCCTTTTTCCTACAGTCGCTGGGCGACCCACACGCGGCCATTGCAGGCTCCCGCTTACCAGAATCCTGAGCAGTGGGCCGACTGGCAACGGGCGTCTCGCGACGCGTTCAAGCATCGATTTGTGTTTCCCTACGAGAAGCCAATCACCAGTGTGGAGTTCGGCCCGCCGTCGGATTATGACACCTATACCCAACAGGAATTCCACGTACTGGGTGGAGACCGGCGGTTGTTTCGATTCTTCCGCCTGGTGCCTAAACCGGCGACCGCTGTCAACCGTGAATTGCCGCAACAGGGGAAATCTTCCGGCCAAGACCATCGCCGGGCGGCCATCGTCTGTTTCATGGGACATGGCAAGGTTCAGCAAATCCTCGAGGAATCCACAAGCTACCAGCACGCGTGCGCGGCCCGTTTTGCCCGCCGAGGCTATACGGTTTACGCGATGGAAAACGTTGGCATGGAGCCCGACCGGGACACGCACCTGGAACTGGACCGGCTGCTGCGACTTGATGGCTACGGTTGGTACAGCCTGCTCTTTGCCCACCAGAAAATTCTGCTCGATCAGGTCTTCGCCGATCCGGCAGTCGACGGGCAGAGAGTGGGCGTCACCGGAGTTTCGACAGGCGGCTTGCTGGCCCTGACGGCCATTGCGTTGGAGCCGCGAATTGCGGCCGCCTCGGTGCAAGGCATTTTTGGCAGCATGCGGGTTTCGTTCATCCGCGACCGCCAGCAGCACTGCGCGTGCGGGGCGATCCCAGGACTGTTGCCCGGCTTCGATTTGCCCGAACTGGCCCTGCTGGCCGCGCCGCGCCCCTTGCATATCTCCAACGCAACCCAGGATGGCTTCAGCCCGGCCGAAGCCCGGCGCTGCGTGGCGAAAATAACGCCCCGATACCGCCAGGCCGGCGGCCCCGAACCGGTATTCAGCCAACCACCAGGCCGGCACGAATATGCGTTCGAACCGGCCCTACAGTTTTTCGAGCGGACCTTGGGAAAACCGAGGAGAGGAACGAATTAAAAATGTCCAAATTCTCTTTGCACCGTACCTTACTTGTGACGCTCACGGTACTGTTGTCAGCAAGTGCCAAAGGGCTGCTTCCCGTCCGGGCGGACGAAGTAAAGGGTTCCTACCCGCCGTCGATTTCGCTGCCTCAGTTGCGGCGACGGATTTCCACCGGTGCTGCACCGCATCCCCGGCTGTTGGCCAGCGGCGAAGATCTGGCCGCCATCCGGCAGAGCGTTCAGGGTGATCGGCTGCGCCGATCGATTGCGGGGGTGGTGATTCGGCAGGCTACTATGCTGCGAGACGAACCGCCGGTCGCGCGCATCATGAAAGGAAAACGCCTGCTGGCGCAATCTCGGTTGTGTGTCAAGCGAGTGATCACCCTGGCGTTGGCCTTTCATCTGACCGGCAACCGGCTGCATGCGGGCCGCTGCCAGCAGGAAATGCTAGCGGCGGCCCGCTTCCGCGATTGGAACCCAAGTCATTTTCTCGACGTGGCTGAAATGACTTTTGCGTTAGCGCTCGGCTACGATTGGCTCTACGACCAGTTGGACGATGCGGCTCGGGATGAGATTCGCACCGCGATTGTGCAAAAAGGAGTGCGTTTGCCCCTGGAACACGACATGGGTTGGATACGCTCCCAGAATAACTGGGGCCAGGTCTGCCACGCGGGCATGGTCGCGGGCGCCTTGGCGGTGATGGAGGATGAGCCCGAGTTGGCCGCTCGTACCATCGACCAGGCTTTACGGAACGTGACCCGGTCCATGGCGGCCTATGCGCCGCACGGATCGTATCCCGAGGGCCCCGACTACTGGTCGTACGGCACCAGCTACAACGGGCTGTTGATCGCCGCCCTGGAAAGTGCCTTGGGAACCGATTTTGGCCTCTCCCAGGCTCCCGGATTCCGGGAAACGGGCCAATTTCTCAGCCTGGCTTGCGGCCCGTCGGGCCTGTTCTTTAATTACTCCGACGGCGGCGCCCAGCGCAGCCCCCAGCCGGTCCTGTTCTGGTTTGCAGCCCGTTACCAGCGACCGGACTGGCTGTTGGGCGAATACGAGCGGCTGCAACAGCAAGTCGAGTCGCTCCAGACTGCCAAATCGGCGTCCGCAGGTGGCCGTTTCCTGCCGCTCGCGCTGCTGTGGATGAGGTCGAAGCCGGAACGCGTGATAAACCGCATGCCACTCAACTGGAGTAGTGGGGGCGCAACGCCCATTACCGTCCATCGCAGTGCCTGGAACGACCCGGAGGCCACTTACCTGGGTCTTAAAGCCGGAACGCCGTCCGCCAATCATGGCCACATGGATATTGGTTCGTTCGTCCTCGATGCCGACGGCCAGCGCTGGGCGCTCGACCTGGGCGCGGAAGGCTATTACCGAATCGAATCGCTGCAGATGAATTTATGGAATAGAAGCCAGGATTCGGACCGCTGGACCATCTTTCGGCTCAATAACAAGGGCCACAATACGCTGGTGATCGACGGCCAATTGCAGCGCGTTAGCGGCTATGGCAAGGTCGTGAGTTTCTCGGCTGAGCCCTCGTTTTCCCACACGATTGTGGATATGAGTTCCGTCTACCGTGGCCAGGCCAAGTCGGTGCGCCGCGGGGTCGCCCTGTTGCCTTCGCGCGAGGTGCTGATTCAGGACGAATTGTCCGGGCTCAAGCCAGGCAGCCAGGTCCGTTGGGCCATGATCACCCGAGGCGTGGTGGAGAGATTGGGCCAATCCACCATCCAACTTCGCAGGGCCGATGCGCATCTTACCTTGAGCATCCTGGGCCCCGACCGGGCAACCTGGAAAGAAATCGATACTGCAACGCCAAAAAACTCCTGGGATTCTCCGAACCCGGGAACACGCATGCTGGCTTTTGAAGCGGTTGCGCCGCCGTCGGGTCAGCTATTGCTATCGGTCCTGGCGACCCCAGGCAGTTGCCAGGAATCGAGCAAAGACGCATGGGGGCGAAAACCGCTGCGGGAATGGGGACCATGAGTTGTTGTCGGGCTGGAATCGGTTAAACTGTAATACCCTCGTGATGAACGGCAATGTAAAAGAAAGGATGATGCAAATGAATCAAAAGACTCTCCAATTCTTCCTGAGTTGTCTCGTCGCGACTGCTTTGGCTGCCGCTGCGGCTGCTGAATCTATTCAGGAACAACTTGCCCGGACACCGGCGAAGCTGGTTTACGAGGCCTACGTGAATGACAACTGGGAAATTTTCAGCATGGCCGCGGACGGGTCGCAGGCCAGAAACCTCACCAACACTCCCGGCCAGCACGAGATGTATCCGCAAGCTTCCCCGGATGGATCGATGCTTGCTTTTGTGGTGGACACGGGCAGCGGACGGAAGACGGTACGCAGCGTCTGGGTGATGGATATCGATGGCGGCAAGCGGCGGAAAATCGCCGATTATGCCCGCCAGCCGTTTTGGTCGCCCGATGGCAAGACAATCGCCTACCTGCCGCAGGAATATAAGAAGTTCAACGTGGTCGATTACTTCACTAAGGGGATTGTCTACCATGATTTGGCGACCGGCATGCAGCGCCCACATCCGAATAGCGATAAAATTCGCCATCTCTACAATCCGGGGTTTTCGCCGGACGGAAAATGGATCGTTGCCACGGTGCACGCCGGCATGGGATACAAACACGCCATCCTTCTGATCGAAGCCGAAGGCAACCGCATGATCAACTTGAAGATCCCCGGTTGTCGGCCGGTGTTCAGCCCGGACGGAAAACAACTGGCGTGGGGACCGGGAGATCATGAAATCGCGGTCGCGGACATCCATTGGGAAAGCGACCCACCTTCCATGGGAAAGCGACGATTCAGAATTCTCGACAAACCTGACAAAATTTATCATGTCGATTGGGCTCCCAGCGGGAAGATTCTCACCATCAGTCGGGGACCGAATGGCGAAGGGGATCCCACCAAACCTGGCACCTTCGAGGCGGCATGTGAGATCGTGGGAGTTTATGCGGATGGCTGGAATATCGTTGCGGTATCCGTGCAGCAAGGTGAGACGGTTGACTTGAGAAAACCACCGGCTGGTCGCTTCCTGCCGTTGACCCGTGATGGACACAGCCACAAAGAGTCGGATTGGGTTTCGGTGCGGAAGTAAGTTGCCCAAGACAGCCAACGGAACGCCGGACGGACAGGATTTTTCGTAACAATTCAGCCAAATTCAGACTAACTTTGAGGTCGTAACTGGGGTATTACACTTTTGTTTGTTCCTGCCTCCCTGCCTGACCAACCAAAGACGCTGTGGAGATTCCCGATGACCGAAATGTGTGCAAGGATTCACCTGTTGGTGGTGGGATTGGCCCTCTTCCTCCTGAGTTCGTGCGGCGGCAGTTCATCCCGTTCGGATTCCAGTTCCGCCTCGGTGCCTTCGAAACCGGTGGAAATTGTAACCGCTTCAGGGATTCACATGCTCCACCTGCCGGGAGGCAATTTCACCATGGGCAGTGATAAGGAAAGTGAGGACGAACGCCCCGCGCACCGGGTTTCGGTCCGCCCTTTTTTGATCGACCAATACGAAGTGACCCATGCGATGTTCGAAAAAGCGGAACTACCCAATCCTTCGCATTGGCAGGATGATCCCAGGCAGCCTATCGAGCAAATTCGCTGGCGCGATGCCAAGCAGTATTGCAACGAACGCTCCCTGATGGAGGATCTGTCACCCTGTTACGACGAATCCCAACCGGGCTGGCCATGTGATTTCGAGGCCCATGGCTACCGATTGCCCACCGAGGCCGAATGGGAATACGCTTGCCGGGCGGGCGGTGGCGGACGGTATGGTGGCGAGTCCGCGGGAAAGCTGAAGCAATTTGCCTGGTTCGAACGCAACGCCCAACGGCGGACTCATCCGGTGGGATCGAAAAAACCCAACCGCTGGGGGCTGTACGGCATGTTCGGCAATGTGTCCGAGTGGTGCCAGGACGTTTACGCGGCGGACTACTACGCGGGCAGTCCCGCCGATAATCCAAAAGGGCCTGAGGAGGAACGTACGGGGACCAACAAACGGGTCATGCGGGGGGGAAACTGGAAGGCCAGCGCGGACATGTGCCGGGTTACGTTTCGACAGGGCCAGGTTACCGGCGATACCGACGCCTGCTTTTCGACGGATTATTGTGGTTTTCGTTGCGTGCGACGCGTCTCCGAGGATGAATTGAAAGGCTTGCAGGTGGCTGCGGCCACCTATGCCGGCAACGGAATTTAAGGATCCGTTGCCGATGCTTTTCCATACCTGGCCATTCGCAATATTTCTCGTCATTGTCTTGCTGGGCTATTATACATTGCGTGGGACCCGCTGGTGGTTGCACTGGTTGTTTGCCGCCTCGTATGTGTTCTATGGTTGGTGGAATCCGTATTATCTCATTCTGATCCTGTATTCGACCGCTTTGGATTTCATCGTCGTCGCCTTCATGGACCAATGCCCGGCGACGCCCCGTCTCAAGCCGGGGCAAGATCTCGGTTCGAGCCAAAATCTCAAGACCGGTGAGGCCCGGTTCAAGCATGGACGCCTTTGGGGCACGGGGATTGATGATGCCCGGCTCCGCCTGGCCTATTGGGGATTTAGCGCGGGCGCATTGGGCTGCCTGGTCGCAGCGTTTGCCGGGATAGATAATTTGCGGCCCATGCTGCTTGGCGTTAGTTTTATCCTTACCCTGATGGCGCTGGGTATCGCCTTTTCGAGTCGGAAGATCTGGCTGGTCGTCAGTCTCATCAATAACCTGAGCCTGCTTGCCTTCTTCAAGTATGCGGGATTTTTCGAGGATTCCATCAATGCGTTGCTGGCCAAAGCGGGCCTGGCGCTAAGCTTGCCCGTTGCCTCGAGTCTGATGCCCATGGGGTTCGAATACCTGCTGCCGGTCGGGATTTCCTTCTACACCTTCCAGTCGATGAGCTACACCATCGACTTCTATCGCGGCGACATCCATCGTGAGCGGAGTTTCGTTCGGTTTGCCACCTTTGTTTCTTTCTTTCCACAGTTGGTGGCGGGACCCATCGAGCGTGCCAGGCTGTTGCTGCCGCAGTTCGACCAGTGCCCGCCCGTTCGCGGCCGCGATATTTCCGAAGGACTTTCCCTGTTTCTGGTGGGGCTGTTCAAGAAACTGGCCCTGGCCAATTACTTGTCTTTTTATGTCGAGCGTATTTACGATGACCCCTCGGTGCAGAATGCGCCGGCACTCCTGTTGGGGACATTCGCCTTCGCATGGCAGATTTATTTTGATTTTAGCGGCTATACCGACATGGCCCGTGGCGTGGCCCGCCTGTTCGGATTTCGCCTGATGCTCAATTTCAACCATCCTTATCTGGCGGCCGGGCTGGGAGAATTCTGGTCGCGCTGGCATATCAGCCTGTCCACGTGGTTTCGCGATTATGTCTACATCTCCCTGGGGGGAAACCGCCGGGGCTGGTGGAACACGCAGCGGAATCTTCTCCTGACATTTGTCGTGTCCGGTTTTTGGCATGGCGCGGCGTGGACATTCATCATTTGGGGCGCCCTGCATGGGGCCGGCAGCGTCATGACACGCACCTTGGAACGGAGCGCATGGTATCGTACCCGGGTGCCGAAATTCCTCAAGCAGATGGGAGTATTTCTGTTTGTCGGATTCGCCTGGATTTTCTTCCGGGCGGATTCACTCGACAACGCCTGGACGATTATCTCGCGGATCGCATCGACCCCATGGACGGATCCAGGCTGCCCCCTGTTGATGCTGGTTTTGGTGGCGGTCGTATGGGCCTACCAATTTCTCAGTGAATCGCGATTCCAAATTGTTTTGCAGTGGTCGGCCGTACGTATTGCATTGGCCGTCGGCATGATCCTTTATCTGTTTTTATTCTCCTCCAAAGGTGGCGATTTTATCTACTTCCAATTTTAGCCGGTCAGCAATCATGAAAACGACCCAGTCCTCCAAACCCTACACCGAGCCCGCCAGGGAGAATGAACCCCGTGCCTCCGACGATGAAATACCAAGACTGAACTTGGAATTACGGCATTGGCTCGTGACACTCGTGTTGGTGCTTGCGATCGTCATGATGATTCCCCCGGCTTGGAAACGGCTCGAACAATTTTCTACGCCGCCGGACTACCGGATTCCCTATGCGTTGAGCAACGATTACTGGTTGTATGAACGACGTTTGCATCGTTTGCGCTCCGAGCAAATTCCGCTGCTGGGCGATTCAGTGATCTGGGGCGAGTATGTTACCGCCAATGGCACCTTGAGCCATTTCTTGAACGAGGAATCGGAACAATCGGGTCTTTATGTCAATGCTGGGTTGAATGGTCTGTTTCCTCTCGCGCTGGAGGGACTGGTCCGTTATTATGGGAGGGCAATACACGACCAAAAAGTGATCTTGCACTGCAATCTGTTATGGCTGAGCAGTCCCGAAGCGGATCTGTCCTCACGCAAGGAACGAAAGTTCAATCACGTCGGTCTGGTGCCTCAGTTCATGCCGGATATTCCCTCCTACCGGGCGTCGGCCAACGATCGGATCAGTCTTGTGTTGGACCGCGAGGTTCCGCTGCTGTCCTGGGTTGGACATCTGCAAAACGCCTACTTCGATCATAGAAATCTCTATGCCTGGACGCTTGCGGACGATGGCCAATACCCGCCATCCTATCCGAACGCCATGGCGAATCCATGGCGGCGGATCACTTTCAAGGTGCCCGATCCACCCGCGAGTGATCCGGATCGGGGGATCGGCAGTGCCCGTCACAAGCCCTGGTCGACCAGCGGGATTGGGACGCAACAATTTCAATGGGTTGCCTTGGAAAAATCCCTCCAATGGCGGGCATTCAAACGCCTGGCCCTACTGCTACGCGGGCGTGGCAATGAAGTGCTCGTCATCCTCGGTCCCTTCAATACACATATGATGGCGCCGGAGAATAAGCCTCGATTCGAACAAGAGCGAGAGCTGGTTCAAAAGTGGTTGGCCGAGCAACGGTTTGCCGCTTTTTCGCCGCCACCACTGAAGAGCAGGTTGTACGGAGATGCAAGCCACCCCTTGACTGCGGGGTATCAAATACTGGCCGGGCAAATCCTGGCGGATAAGGGATACCGAGATTGGCTGGCGACGGGCGAACCGGTTCGATAGGCTGCCTGAGCCTATGTTTGAGGCGTAGTCTGGAGTGGATTAAAAACCAGGTGTTACTATCCCGAGAAAGCCTCCAGCGCTGACGGAGGAGCCTCATTTTCCCAGATACTTGTCAAACCATTTCCAGACCTGTTGGTACTCCGTCACGATACCCTGCCAATAGGAGTGCCCGCCTCCGGATTTGACAATCAACTTCACCGGCAGGCCAAGTTCCTCGTACTTCGCCTGCATGATCTTCGACTGTTGCAAGGGAACCGTCCGGTCGCTGTCACCATGGATTAACAGCAGCGGCGGGGCCTGTTTGGTAACGAAGTAGATCGGTGAAATTTCGCGAAGTTGTTTTTCCAGGTCCGTAATTTTGCCAAACATACGCTGGAACAGATCGGGGCGAATTAATTGGATGGCATGGTAGCCATTGGGAACGCCCCAATTCACCATGTCGGTCGGTGGAAACCATGCGACCACGCACTGCACCCGGCTGCTCAACCGTTCGACCGGATCCTTGGCGTCCGGGTTGCCGTCATCCCCCGTCAGGGCAGCCATCAATGCCAGATGCCCGCCCGACGAGCCACTCGTAATCCCCAGACGATTCGGATCGACACCATAATCCTTGGCAATCGACCGTACGAACCGTACCGCTCGATTCATGTCCTTCACCATTTCCGGCACAAAATATCGCGGCGAGCTTCCATGCCGGACGACAAACAGGGTAAACCCACCTTCCAGTAAGCCCTGCGCCCAATGGTCGTTGTTGCGCTTGCGGATATTTTCCGCGGCAATGTCGGACTTGCCCGACTTCCAGGAACCGCTGGAAACCAGGATCAGTCCGATCCCCTTGGCGTCCTTTTTGGGCGTCAGCACATCCAGCGTCAACGCCAGGCCATCCTTGTGACCGTAAACCACATCCTCCACGATCTCATACTTGGTGAATGTCAGTCCGGATGTATTTGTTTTTTTTGCAGCAAGAGCCGTTCCGCATGACAGGATTGCTAGCAGGCTGGCCAATGACAGGCGAACTAATTTCATTTTTTTGTAAGACCTCACTTGCATTTTTCCCAATGGATGATGCCTTCGTAGTATTTTTTGTAGGCATCGTAGTTTTGCCGACTCGTGCCAATGTTAGACTGAGGATTCGCCGGATTCCAGTATTCCCAGCCCCAGGCGACAATATTGGACGAAAACCGCGATGCCAGATCGAGTTTCCAGGCGTTGCGCGTCATGTCAAACGACCATGGATATGGGCTGCCCGTTTGGCGGGAATACTTGAGGCGGCGGGCATAGTCTTGCCAGTCGGCAGCCCTTTTTTCGACCGTTTCGACATTACCCCACAGTTCGGCCCGGTTGGCCTGACAGGCCTGCTGCATGGCTGTAAAGAAGGCCACTCGAGTCTCGAGGGGAACGCATTCGCAGTGCACGGCACCCGAATCCTGCAGCATGACGATGTCGATGCCGGCCTGGCGGATGGTCTCTTCCCACCACTGGCCATATTCGGCTGGCGTGGCATAGCGGAAGCGGTCGCGGATTTGTTG
>Ga0114931_10008547_pt1 | contig 12380 bp, 13 predicted proteins | sample 2SBtaG_FD_89579 | JGI IMG/M metagenome (GOLD analysis project Ga0114931, IMG submission 89579) | Deep subsurface microbial communities from Kolumbo volcano to uncover new lineages of life (NeLLi) - 2SBTROV14_V59a metaG | ecosystem: Environmental > Aquatic > Marine > Volcanic | place: Kolumbo...
GAGCCGCTTCGGCAAAGCCAGAGAACGCCGCTGGCGGCTTTTTTCAACATTCCCAAGAGAGGAAAGGGCGTAACAATCAGAGGGATGAAGAATGGGTAAAAGAATCACAGGCAAGGCGACCTTATGTTATTCCAGGCGCTGGCGGTAAGAAAGGACATACACTCAATTTCATTCATGCCAATCCACCCTGCGATGACGCGGTTACCGAATTTTGGCGCCAGGGGCTGATTCATTGAGGATGAGCCAGTACAGTCCAAGCTGCTGAACGGCTTGCGTGAATTCGACAAAATCCACAGGCTTTCGCACATAACTATTGGCGCCGAGTTTATAACTTTTCATCAAATCCTGCTCTTCTTTTGACGAAGTCAAAATCACCACGGGTAAGAACCGCGTTCGATCATCGGCTCGTAATCGTCGCAACACCTCCAAGCCATCGATCTTGGGAAGCTTTAAATCCAAAAGAATGAGTTGAGGCATGACATTCAAATCGCGCCCTGCATGAGCCCCGGTCCCAAACACATATTCCAACGCTTGGACCCCATCACGAGCAATAACGACCTGGTTCATGATGTTGTTTTTCCCAAGTGCCCGCATGGTGAGTTCTTCATCATCCGGATGATCTTCGACCAACAAAATCACTTTTTCGCTCATGACTTGCCTCCCTCATTTTCAAAGGTAAAGAAAAAGGTGGCCCCTTTTTCCATGGCCGCGTCAGCCCAAATACGGCCCCCATGACGTTGGATGATGCGATGCACGGTGGCCAGGCCAATCCCAATACCTTGAAATTCACTCACGGCATGTAACCGTTGAAATGCCCCAAAGAGTTTGTCGGCATAGGTCATATCAAACCCCACGCCATTGTCTCTGACAAAAAAGATCGGTTGAGCATAATGGTACGTCATCCCTAATTCCACTCTGGCAAATTCTTCATGACTGGTGAATTTCCACGCATTCGCCAGCAAATTTTCTAGCACAACCCTGGCCAAGTCCGGATCAGCGATCGCTCGAAGATTGTCGGCCACGACCACCTCTACCTGACGGTCAGGATCAACTTTGCTCAGGTCTGCCACAATGGATTGGCCGATAGCCGACAGGTCCACTGTCTCAAAGGTTAACTCGGCTCGAATGAGCCGAGCGAGATTCAGCATGGCATCAATGAGTTTGGCCATGCGTTGACTGGCCTCGCGCACCCGTTGCAAATACTGTCGGCCCGTGTCGTCCAGCATATCGTGATAGTCATCAAGCACGGCCTGACTAAACCCATCAATCCCGCGCAACGGGGCCCGTAAATCATGCGAGACCGAATAACTAAAGGCCTCCAACTCTTTATTGGAAGCTTCTAACTGTGTGGTACGATCGAGCAAATCGGCATTCAACTTGCTCATATTATCTTCGGCGCGTTGGCGCTCAGTAATTTCTCTCGTGAGTCCGACATTCGCTTCCGCGAGTTTGACCGTACGTTCGTGGACTCGCTGCTCAAGATCCAAATGCGCCTGGCGCAATTCTTCTTCCACGCGACAGCGTTCAGCCATTTGACGTTCTAGCTCAAGGTTCGACTCTCGTAGAGCGGACGTCCGCTCCATCACCCGATGTTCCAGCTCTGCCGATGTCCGTCGAAGCTTGCTGATAACCAGGCCTAATCCACCCAACCAAATCACGAGAAGAAATGCGGTCCAGGTATACACGTTGTACCAATTGTGAAACCGAACTCGTTCCACAATATCGCTTGAATACAAACCACGGAGATCATCCAATGCTTTGGTGTACACTTGAGAATCAGCGACCGCCATCGACTCAATCAAGTCTCCTTGCAGTTGGGACACCTGGAGCAGCATCAGCGCCAGGCTTGAACAAAACAGGACCGTGAGCACGAGGACCATACGCTCATACAAGGGATCCATAAAGCGGGCTAATGCATGATTCATGACTTGACCGATTGCCGACACATGTTCACGAAGGTACACAATTTCCTCGAATACAACCTGCCCCGGTTACCCAACCTGGGCGGTAGCATATTCCGGCGTGGCAGTGAACTCCTCTCCCCCAACTTCACCTTGGTCTCCCTCAACGGGAGTCTCCAGATCAGCATCTTCCGTATAACTCGGCCGCATTGGCGTGACTTCGAGATCCACGGATTCTTCTGGAGCCAACCGCTTCAGATCCCACTCCGTAATCCACCCTTTGACATATTCACGCATCCGCGTACTGGATAACCGCTCACCGGAAGGAATAGCTGACGGAGTCCAATGGTAGGCAGAAGCATGAATGCCTCTGACCTTCTCTTTGGTTTCTTCAATCATCCGATCGTATGGGCCAACCAGTCGCGCACGTTCGCTCTCGATCAACCGCATGCCTTCAACGGCCTGATCCGCCAACAAGACATCGGTTTCCGATCGGCCTTCACGCAGCTTGGTAGGAATTTTTTCTCGATCACCCTTGTCTTCTAAAATGGCACTCTGAAAATCGTCCGTCAGGGCGATCACGGAAGCCAAGCCTGATTTATACCCAAGGTCCGCGTAACTGGAAGCCTCGAGGCCTCCCATCCATCGAGCCAATTCCGCGTAAGACTTCGCCCGCTGCTTGAGGGAGTAGCGTCCGATGATTTCCGCCTCATCAATAAGCAAGATCCAGCCAGAGTATCCTGCGGCGACCATCAGGCGAGAGGCAAACTTGAATCGCTGCAGGGCTAAATCTGTTTGGGATATTTTTTCAAATGTGTAGGGGTTCGATGCACTGCAGGCTTGAAGATATCGCTTCAGTTCGGCTACCCCAATCGGGTCGCCAGACCAGAACCGTACAAGACGGTGACTCAGCTCTCGGTCATTGGCCAAACGTTCATACAAAAACAACGTGGCCGCGAATCGGCTATCTAACTCTCCGCTTGGCCCATGTACCCATTCATAAAAATCGGCATATTGTGGACCTTGAAAATTTAGCTCTCCCGCCACTTCAGCCAGCGTCCCGCCGCGTTTTCCGGGAATGAGAATCGTTTCAATCGCGGCTCGGTAGATTTTGACGAGACTATACAGGGGAGTTTCTTTACTGATCACAATGCGGCTGCACGCAAAATTTTTCTCTAGCGCCAATTCTTGAAGATATTCCAAGGCATGTGATTTTCCAGTCCCAAATCCACCGTCCAATAATATGCCTTTTGTGGTAGTTCCCTCGGTCACGCTTTGCTGGGCGTTCTCAAGCATGCGACGAAATTGTCCTTCAATTTCCGGCTGCGCACATCCCAGAACTTGAACAGCATCTCGATTAGGCACACCAGCACGCAATGCTTCAATCGCTCGACGATGCAACATTTCTTGCCCATTTGCGACAGGAGATCCTTGATCAATGATGGATGCCAAGGCACCGGCAGAAGACGATTCCCGCGAAAGTCGGACCAGCGGCGCAAAAGGATTTTGCCGACGCTTATCTCGCACATCATCCCAGATTCGAAGTTTGAGAGCCTCGTAGCGATTGAGACCACGTTTCTCATCTTTCACGAACTCCTCGGGTGCAATCACGACCATCAAACAGCCTTCGAGTTCATCCGTGCCATCAACAAATTGCCGCAACACTTCATACGCATCCATGGCAGCGGCGGCCGTATAAAAAAACGCAGTATCCGTAACATTCGATCGTTTGGACACCATGTATTGTCCAATATCCAATGTCAGGACTAACCCACCCTTGCCGACCAATCGCAACCAGTAGACGAGCGAGGCCAGCATATCCCTCGCATTATGGCGTGCGACCTTTTGAAATATCAGAGCATCCTTGAGTGTGGAAATGAGTCGCAGTTCCCCACACAGCCATTCCTTCACCGCATTCGCCAAAAACGGGTTGGGATCGCCGCTATCAAGTTGAGCCAGACATAATCGAACCATGGCCATTCGAAATTCTTGGCACATCCCCGAATCACAATAAATGGCTTTTTCTAACCAACTCCGAAGTTCACGACGAAGCAACATCTCCTCTCGATCGTTCAACTCGGCAATGGCTTGAAGGCTAAACGCCGCACGATCATCAGGAACTTGGTATCCGTTTTCGACTAAGAGTCGGGACAAGAAAAGATGAGCTAACCCATCCCAGTCAATTTGCTTGGCAATTTTATGAAAAAGGCGGTCAATCATGTGAATTTTGGTATATTGGGCATCCGCTTTGGCAAACACATACCCCTCGTCTTGGGCCATCCGATTAAACTGTTTTGGTAATTCACGACGAACATCTTCCTCAGCGCTCACCGCGAATTTGACGGCAGACCCTCCTCGTCGCAAGTAACTTTGGACATATTCTTTCTGGATAACCACCAACCAATCCTGGGATGACATGTTCATGAGGATCCTCTCTTTCCCTTGAAGTACGACCACATGATGTAGACCAATGCAATCATCAGTACGTTTCCTTTTGAGTCGATGCAGGGTGAAGGAGAAGATGAGGAAGAGCCCGAACTCGGGCACAGAAGGGCAAGCGCATTATTTACACGTTTACACATTGCAACCAGACTAACCCTGAAGGAAAAGCCCTTTCCCTTCAACCCAGGTCTCCTGGCTTTGCGTCCTGCCCTCTCAAACAGTTTGCCCTTTCGCCTCCTACCTCATAATCCTATCGGAAACATTCCAAAATTCTTGCAAGGTCCACGAGAGGGTCGATTGAAGGAGGCAAACTTCCACCAACAGCACATAATAATAATTGACCTTTGGCCTACCAAGGCATCGTAAACAAAGACCTGGACCATCCGGCCAATCTCCTGTAGCTGCACGATCTCACCTGCCTCCGCCGTAGCGGCTTTCAGCCTTCCTAGCACTTCGGCGAAGTAGGCGCGCGCAGGCAGGTCGTGCCCTCTTCGAATGTATCAATTGCCAATGACGCTAGGAAGAGGAAGCACCTGGCTCCGCCGAAGCGGCTTCGCGCAGGCGAGTGAGATGCTGCAGCTACAAAAATCTAAGCAGGAGTAAACGAGGTGCCGTAATACGTACGCAACCGTCCGCCCTGCGTGATCACGCTCAAGGTTTTGGTCGGATCTTTGATCCCAGTGCTGGCATGGAAGTGAAGGTGGTGTCCTTTTTTCGTTTTCGCTACACCACTTTTATCGAGGAAATATAAATCCCGTGCAAATTCCTGCCGCGTGTATTCAAACGACTGACGTGGAAGCATGGTTAATAGCTCATAAATCTCCATGAGGGGAACCACGATCCCTGTTCCCAGGAGGTGCTTGCCACGAATCCCGACGGCAATAGAATAGGCTGAATATAAAATGGTCAAAAATTCATGAGGCTTAAATCGATATGGTTTCGTTTGTAAATATTTTAATCGTTTGATCAACAGAGACGGTCGCAAGCGAGTCTCTCGGACCCGATCAATGGTAACAGCCATATCATTAGGATGAACACGAACAAGGGCCGGATAGGCAAACAACGTTCCCTCGTGCTCAATGAGATCCACGCCCATTTGCTCCGCCATGGCTAAAAGGTCTTGATGAAACTCTACACCCGAAAGATAGGCCACCTCATCAAACTCCCAACTATGGGTGGTGGCCTCTAAATCCTGCTGTAATCGAGTGGCAAACTGATTGGCTTCATCTAGCGCAAGCCGAAGTTTTTGGAAATCCCCCACACTGGCGGCTGTTCGAATTTTCTTCACCGCACCCGCCGCATCCGTCACGGTTTTCACAAGCAAGTCCGAATCTCGTTCGATCTTTGCCAATGTTTGTTCGAGATCACGCCGCGTCTGCTGTTCCAGCATCATTCGGGGTCCTTTAGAGTCAATGTGAGGGAAGCCAGTAATATATGGCCTAATCTTCCTTCTCGGTCACCTTGACGTTTCCTAAAGACACGCTAGGATGATACAGACGTTTGTGGAAATTTGTTTCCGTTCCTTTACGTCGTTAATAGGAATATCTCTCGCACACCCCTTGAGACTCGATGAAAATCCCGGAATGACCACATCGAATAATCCCTTTGCCATTATCACGGGTGCGTCACGGGGTATTGGAGCCGAGTATGCTCGTGCACTCGCTAGCCAAAGGTACGATTTACTCTTAGTCGCTCGAGATAGCGAACGATTGGGCCAACTCGCGCACGAACTGGAAGCTGCACACTCCATTCATACCCATATGTGTGCGCTTGATTTGGCTCAACCCAACTCCGCACACCAATTATTTGTGGTCGCCAGAAAATATCGGCAGACGCCAGATCTCGTCATCAACAACGCAGGCTTTGGATTGTATGGTGAGTTCGTATCGCACGCCATGCCCGGCATCCAAGAAATGCTCCAATTGCACATTCAGACTGTGGTGGAAAGCATACGATTGTTTTTACCAGGCATGATTGAGCGTGGCTCAGGGACCATCATCAATGTCGCCTCCATTGCGGGGATGCTCCCGATTCCTTACTTCGCCGAATATGCCGCCACCAAGGCATTTCTTATCTCTTTTTCTGAAGCCCTCGCAGAAGAAGTGAAGTCCACGGGAGTCCACATTCAAGCCTGCTGTCCAGGTCAGACTGAAACTGATTTTCATGCATCCGCAGGGTTTCGGCCCTCAAGTCCTATGACGGTACAGTCGGCGACAAAAGTCGTTCAGGTCTCCCTCGCCGCATTGAAAACCCATCAAACGGTTGTCACCATCGGAGGGCAAGGCAAACTTTCGTCCTTACTCGCAAAATGGGTACCAAAAAAAATTCTCCTAAAACAGACAGGACGAAGAACACGCCCGCCCTCACAATAAAATTCGACATCCGCGCTTTTGAAAAAAATTGGTTACTATGAGGATACAAAGGAGGCAAAAAGAAATGGCAGAATCTATGTCTCGCGTATTTCCCGTAATTCTTTTGGGAACGATGACTTTAGTTTTTCTTGTAGGTTGTGCAGGACCACGGCCTGTCCTCTACCCCAACGATCATTTTAAATCCGTCGGCCAAGCACAGTCGGACGTAGACATTGCCGAATGCCAAGAGTTAGCGGAAGCCCATACGTCCTCACCAAATAAAGGCAAAGAACTGGCACAAAGTACAGCAATCGGTGCCGGGGTTGGTGCGGCTTCTGGAGCCGTGATTGGGGCGATTCAGGGATCAGCAGGAAAAGGGGCAGCGATGGGAGCGGCCGTTGGAGTCACAGGTGGGTTCTTACGCTCCATCCTTCGGAAATCAGGCCCAACTCAGACCTCTTAAAACTTTGTGAACACCTGCCTGAAAGAGCGCGGCTATAACCCAATTGGATGGGAATAGCCTCCCATGAACGTCTTTACCTGACGCCGCTAATTTTCTCGTTCGGTTCTTTTTAAGGTGCGCATCAGCACCTTATCTTTTAAGGCCATCTCGCTGAGCGCATCCATGATGTGCAGGTCCTGAGATTCCATGATCTCCTTGGCCTTGGCATATTGCTTGGCGTTGAACCGCGCCACTGTGGGTTGGTTATTGATCACCTGGCAGGCCAACACGCCATCTTCGATTTCTAGGGTTCCCCCTTGGTCAATGAGCTCTTGTGCCTGTGGAACCGTAATCCCATGCAACGTCGCAAATTCCTGAATGCCGCCGGTCTCAACCATTGATCCATCAGGCATAATGCATTTGCGCTTGAAATACTGCGACCAATCTTTTCGATAGTCGATATATTTGATATCCCCGCCTTTGGCCACCGACCGATCCAGCGTCGAATAATCTAACCCAAGATTTTTTTGCTTGAGCCGTTCTTGTAATTCTTCGGGCAGACCTCGAAAAAATATCCGTTCCTCGGCTTCGGCTAGCGGGATCTCGGAATACCGCCCCAGTTGTTCTGCTTCGGCGGTTTGCCCCAAATCCAGGATCCAGGTTTGCTTCGGGGCCTCTCCTGTTGAATCGATTTTGCATACAAACATTCCTCGAGTCACCACGCCTCCGGTTTGTGGATAGGAATAGACCCCACCCTCCGCCAATAAGGCCTGCATTTCTTCCATAGGAATTTCATAACTTTCACCAAGAATTTTGGCGTGATGCTCAATGTCTTCTTCGCGTGTCATAGCGCACACCATGACATTCCCTGGAGGATCGAAATCCGTATAATTCTCCAACACGTTATACAACTCCGGTTCTTTCTCCGGCTTTAATGGGCGCTTTTTCAGTTTAAACATCTTTCAGTCTCTCCATGATCGCTCCGTTTAATTCGCTGAGATTCACCGTTGCCTTCGTTCCTCATTGAATGATAGAACAGGGCCCGGCATAAATCTTTGACTAGCAGAGTTTTCAATGTACAAAGCACAACTCGCCGAATTATTTTGGAAGTACGAAGCCTTTAAATGGGACCCCGATGACGGATTTCTTTTGGCCTCGGGGAAAAAGAGTCCTTTCTACGTGGACTGCCGTGCGTTGTTGGCCCATCCCGATGCCCGATGGCTTGTAGCCAACCTCGCCTGTGCCTCTATTCATAGCTTGACCTTTGAAGCTATCGGCGGCTTAGAAATTGGCGCCATTCCCCTTGCCACAGCTATATCCGATTATGCCTTCGCGACTCAACCTTCGAGAACCTATCGCACCTTCGTTGTACGAAAACAGGCAAAAGATCATGGGTTAGGCAAACGAATTGAAGGAGCCGCCAACCCCAATGATCGGGTCTTAGTGGTGGATGACGTCTTGACGAGCGGTGGGTCTATTTTGCAAGCCCTGCATGCCGTGGAGGAAGCCAAGCTTCACGCCTCCCATGCGATGGTCATAGTGGATCGGCAGGAACAGGACGGCAAACAGAAAGTCGAAGCCGAAGGAGTTTCCCTGATTAGCCTTTTAACGTTAGAGGACTTAAAGGCTGCCAAGCCTTAACCAAACCTGAAGCTAGGACTAAGGTCCAAAATCCACACACCGAAACCGAATGCCCCACCAGTCTTCAACAATAATATCTGAACCCACCACTCCTTCAACCACGCGTTGACGGCCTTTAGTCGCTCCTTCCTTCACCACATCGAACGGCCCTTTGCAGAACTCTCGAATTTTCTGGAACGCTTCTCCTCGTCGTGGAGTGAGCATCTGGCCATTGGTCCCATTATAAAGGTACGTCATGACTCCGCTCCGCTCGCCTTCAGGCACCATCTGTAGTCCGCCTCCGCATCCCGACACAAGAACCACTCCCAAGACGAGCCAGGCTCTTGACCAGTGATAAAGACAGGGCATACGATATTGTATGAAGGGCTTCGATTTAGGCATCGAGGTTTCTCAAAAAAAAGTGTCGTTCCCCCGTTTTTACCCAAAGGAGGCCGTCATGACCAAGTGGAAAACATATCTCTTGCTATTATTTATATCGTCGGCATTGATGATCGCAACAAGCGCTACAGCATTTGCCGCCGAAGATTTTTTTGTGCTTTCAGTCCATGAACTGAATGGGGGATTGAACAAAGCGCCAGACCTTTCTCAAAAAGGATTCAAACTGATTGACGTCCGAGCACCAGTGGAACATAGCAACGGATTCATTCCTGGCACAGACATGAACATTGATTTTCGAGAAATCGGTGCTCGACATCAGGAAATTGGCGCTCAATTGGAAGACCACATTGTCGTCTATTGCCAATCTGGACACCGAAGCAGCATTGCTGCTGAAACTTTAGCCAAACTTGGTTATACACACGTCTATAATGTGGCTGGGAGCATGAACGCCTGGACCGATGCTGGGTATCCTGTTCAGACGGTTAATCGGTAACACGACGAGAAATTTCTTTCTTGTCATTTCAGGTATTTTCTAAAAACTCGAAATGCGAATATCGAATTTCGAAACAAATCCTAAGTTCAAAATTCGAATTTTCCAGTTTGGTCATTCAAATTTGTTTAGGATTTCGATATTCGAGTTTCGCATTTAGGCCATTGCTCCTCAATCAATAGTTGGATTTGTCGTTCCTTCTTCCGCGATCTCTGAAAAAATCGCGTCAAACTGTTCGTGAATTTCCCGAAACGCATCGAGCATTTGCGGATCGAAATGGGTGGGCCACGTGCGATCATCACCATTGAGCATGATACCGCAGACTTTTGAATGACTGAACGCCGGTTTATACGGCCTTCGACTCCGCAACGCATCATACGTATCCACTAACATTACCACGCGGCCACCAAGGGGAATATCTTCGCCTTTCAACCCCTGCGGATACCCCGTCCCATCCCAGCGTTCATGATGCGTAAGCGCGATTTCCCTGGCAGTCTCCAGCAACTGCGAGGGCGATCCCGCTAACAGATTCGCCCCGAACACCGGATGGCGTTTCACGATTTCCCATTCCTGCTCATCCAAGGGCCCGCGCTTCTGCATGATCATATCCGGGACACTCACCTTACCCACATCGTGCATGGGCGCGGCATCGAAAATCAGTTGCGCTTCATCCTCGCTCAGGCCAATACAGAGCCCCAAGACTTTAGAGTAATGGCTCAACCGTTGAATATGAGTGCCGGTTTCTTCGTCTTTATATCGTGAGGCCAACGTGAGTCGGACGACGGTATCCATGTAGGCTTTTTCAAGTTCCAAGGTCTTTTGACGTTCTGCCTGATACGCCGCCTTGAGGTCTTGGGCATAAGCCTGCATTTGCTTATTGGTTGCCTCAAGCTTCTTGGATTTTTGTTGTTCACGAACCAGTAATGCATTGAGATCTTTGGCATACAAGGCCAGCTGCGATTTGGCAGCATGAAGCTTGGCATTCAAATCATCATCTGGAATGAATTTCAATGATAGGGTCATGAGAGAACTAGCCTAAGGCCTTTGCCTCGGTCTGCACCAACAAACGTTGAACCGTTTCCAAAAGTTTGAGAGGGCTAAACGGTTTGACCAAGTAGGCACAGGCTCCAACCTCGCGACCACGCTCTTGATCACATAACTGATCTTTGGCGGTTAGCATAATGATCGGAATGGGTTTGAGATGAGGGCTCTCTTGCATGGCGAGAGCAACATCAATGCCGTTTTTCTTGGGCATCATCCAATCGAGAATCACGACATCAGGAGGGTCGGTGTTGATCAGTCTTAGTGCGGACTCACCGTCCGAGGCTTCGAGTAAACGAAAGGCGGGATCTTCTAAGGTCATGAGAAGAAGCGCACGAAGATCTTCTTCATCATCAGCAATCAGAATGGTTTTCATACACCTTGATGGCGTCGCGTTCGCAGACACACTATGAAGTTTTTACTGCGCTACGTGCGTGACTTACCCGCCATCCCAGTCAGGTGTGGTGTCGCCATCCTCCTCGATTTCAGGGGAAGTATTTTTGCTCGGCTCGGACGGGACATCCCTTTCCCGTTCTACGCGTCGAGCGACGGTAATAAATCCTGAATGCGCAATCATGCGAAGGTCCGGACGTACACTGCGACCTTCAATATTCCAGTTGCGTGTAAACGACTCGAAGGTCTCGATCATGCCAAACGCTCGTGTGGCATTCAGCGCGTCAACCGTTTGCGTGATTTGCGGAACGGTCGGCACAAAGCTCAGATAAATGCCGCCAAGACGAAGCGCCTTCGCTGCGTGAGGCACCACATGCCACGGTTCGGGAAGGTCAAGCACGAGTCGATCGAACAACTTCTCATCCTCGCCGGTTCCGCAATCAATCCCGTCATGGGCGTCGCGTTGGAGGAGCTGGAAATTCGGCACTGCGCCGAGAAATCGCTCAATGTTTTTCATCGCCGTTCGCGCAAAATCATCACGGCGTTCATAACTCGTGACGGAACCTCGATCGCCCACCGCTTGCAACAAGGCAATGGTTAAGGCGCCTGACCCTACTCCAGCTTCGAACACTTTCGCGCCGGGATAAATATCCGCCCACATGGTAATGAGCGCCAGATCTTTGGGGTACAGAACCTGCGCACCTCTGGGCATCTTCAGCGTATATTCCGCGACGGTCGGCGCGAGCGCGAGCATCTTTTTCCCGCGGGACAAGGTGACAATCGACCCGTCTGATTTCCCAATCAACTCATCATGAGGAATCGTGTCCCCACTAAACTGAAAGGTTTCTCCTGCTTTAAGGGTCAAGGCGTACTGACGACCCTTCTTATCGACCAAATGTACTCGATTGCCTGATTCAAAGAGTTTCATAGGGGAAGGATTCTAGCAGGTTGAAGAAAGCATTGGCCAGCCTACGCTAAAGTTTCGGCTGGCAGGCCAGCTGAAGAGCTTCATCGCCAAGGGAAACTGACAGGCAAGCCAGGATTTTGGGGAGGAATATCCTTTAAGTTGGACCCAGTGTCAGACCAATTTCAGCTTTCCGACGGTATGAAAAACCTTAAAATCATTGTCGCGAGTAATGAGGGTCGCTTTGTAATCCAGGCACGTTTGGGCAATAAGAGTATCAGCGAGCCTAGCCTTTTAGCCTCGAGCCAGAACTTTTGCTCGGAAGGAGGCGGCTCGTTCCCAAAACCCATCGGCAAGAGAAAGCAGTGGAATATCCAAGATGTGCTTGCGTGCAGAA
>Ga0114931_10008548_pt1 | contig 12380 bp, 11 predicted proteins | sample 2SBtaG_FD_89579 | JGI IMG/M metagenome (GOLD analysis project Ga0114931, IMG submission 89579) | Deep subsurface microbial communities from Kolumbo volcano to uncover new lineages of life (NeLLi) - 2SBTROV14_V59a metaG | ecosystem: Environmental > Aquatic > Marine > Volcanic | place: Kolumbo...
GAAGCGGGTGGGCCGATACAAGACACGCGGTGAATACGATCCCTGTACGCTCGGCTGCAGCATCCCTGCTGCAGACGGTCTTGTATCGGCCCACCCGCTTCATCCTTCAATTCATTCGACGCCCGAGGTTTTTGAGAAGTTACTCAAACTTACCTTTCGCCGGCAACGGCAACACCGATGAGCGAATGCGCCCGATACTCCAGCGCTTCCAGCCTATCATAAAGCTCAGCCATCAAACCGCGAATCTGCTCCTTGCGAATGTCCGGCGGCACCGGAACCGGCTGCCCCATCGACAAACCGATCCGACTGAAACAAAGCGGCACTTCCATCCGATCCCAGCGCTGCGCCATCACCCACGTCCATTGCGAGCTGGTCGATGCGGGAACCAGAAAATAGCCCAGCTCTGACGCCAATCGAATCGCACCCTGCTTCGCCTGTCGGTAGGGCCCAAGCGGGCCATCCACCGCGATGACGCCGGCCTTATGTTCGGCCAGGGCATCCCGCATGATCTGGTAGGACTGCTTTCGTCCCAAGTCAGGAATCTGAACGCAATCCAAGCCGAAATGGCGGCAAATCTCCGAAATCACCTGCCCACGGGCGGAAAGGCTGGTAAAAACGCAGGCCGATTCTCCCCGCTGCTCGATCCATAACCATCGACACAACGCAAAGACCGGAAGATACTTGCCGTGCCAGAAGCAGAGCATCATTTTCGCCCCTTGCGCCCGCTCGCAATCGATCGCCTCGAACCCTTCGTACCGTTTTCTCCAGGTTGTGCAAAGCAGGCGCAGAATACTGGCCCACATCCATCCCATGATCCGCGCGCGGCGCGGAGTTTTCAGTGGAGCCTCGCAGCTGCACTCAAGCGGGTCTTCTTTCAGCCGGCAGGCTGCCATCACTCCTCACCGTATGCGGTATGGACACCCAACCTCATCGAAATATCGTGCTCGCCGCGCAACGGCAGGCAGAGCGTTCCTGCCGCTCTTGCAATGTTGCTGACAATGCGCCATTCCGACTGGAGCCCCCGGCGCGCTCCAGCCCACGGTTTGCTGTTCGCGCGTTTTTTCATATCCGCCTGCTCGATCATCTCGTCATAGAGTTTGACAGCCTTGGCTGCAGTACGGCTGATATCGAACGCCGCGGCGGTCAAACGGGCCTGGCCGGCAATACGCCTTTTTTCGCCGTCATCCAGCTGCGCAACCCACAACAGCGCCTCAGCAAACAGCACTGCATCGTCATCCGGCAGCAACCGTCCATTGTAGCGGTCACTCACCACTTCCCGCACGCCCGAAGCATCCACGGCCACCACCGGCACACCCGCCGCCATGGCTTCGGCAAGCACCATGCCCTGAGTTTCGGTATGTGAGGTAAACGCGAACACATCCATCGCCTTGTAAGCGCCGGCCAATTCGGAGTTCTGCAGCAATCCGGCCGAACACAGGCGGCGACTCAATCCCCGCGCTTCGAACAACGCCTGAATCTCTTTTTGCATCGGGCCGGAGCCGCCCAAGAGAAAGTACGCATGTTCGTGCCGCTGCAGAAACTCGATCGAAGATCTTGCAAGAAATTCCAGGTTTTTTTCGGTGGCCATTCTGCCGACATGGCCGACAACGAAAGCATCGTCCGGAATGCGCCACCGCTTACGGAAAGCCTTGCCGTCACCGGCAATCAATTTTTCGGTCTCCACCCCGGTGGGGATGACCGTTGTTTCGGTCCTGACGCCTCTTTCCCGCAACAGCGCAGCAACCGTTTCGCTCGGCGCAATCACGGCATCACAGAAGTTGCAGTAACCGGTCACCAGGCTCATCACATAACGTTTGAGCCGCAACGAATCTCCCGGGATATAATGCGTGTATTTTTCATACATCGTATGATGCGTGAAAATCAGCGGAATCTGCCACGCAGCCGCCACCCGCAATGCGGTACCGCCCAAGGCAAACGGGTGATGGGCATGCACCACATCGGGCTGAAACCGCCGCAATGCCTCACCCAACCGTCCCGGCACGGGCATAGGCAAAGAAAATTCGCTGCCGTTGAAATGCTGAATTGCCGGAAACCGAACGACATCAGTCTCACTGCGCGGAGTGTCTTTATACAACGGCGCCGCGACGAGTACCCGGTGCCCCTGCCGCCGATATTCGTCGGCAAAGCTCTGCACACTGCGGGCGACCCCCCCCACGTACGGCATGAAGGTGTTGGTCAGCATCAGAATATTCATACCGCGTATTACCTTCTCTGCGTCAGTTTCATTCTTAAAATTATTATCTGCTCGTTGTTGAGCATGATCGGTGGATCATATAGAGATCCGCTTCCGATCATCCAATCAGCCTCCTAAACCGCTTCCCAGTCGAGGCTCGTACAACAGAACCAGCCGCACGCTGCCACGCAGCCCCGGCACGAAAAATACCTCCACGGGACTCCAGCAGCAAAAAGCATAAAAACGCTATTGTTATTGCAGACGGCCAAATTTACCTGAAATTTCCTTCGCTTTCCAGTTTTGTTCTTCCAATCGACCTTCGGCACCGTCTACTGACGACCCAATTTCAGGCAACGCGAACAAACTGTGGACCCTCTATGACGCGAAGACCGGCTCTTCCGCACAGATTCGTGACCGATTACGAACAAGAACGGCCTCTTTGATCCTGAGAGCCCGCATGACGCGGAACGGTATTATAGCAACTTTCGATTTTCCCTCTGTTGAAAAATGACGCTGAACTCCACTATAATTCCCTACTTTTAATACGCGGATTCACATGTTATTTTGGACACTGCACCGGGTGTGTGCCTGCTACGCGCTCCTGCTCTATTCAGCGATTTTCATTGCACTCGACTTCCACCAAGCGCAGGCACTCGTACTCCAACCACTGACCTGGGTGCTGCTCATCGCACAAATCGCCCGGCACTCCGCGCTCGGTATGACATTGGGCTTTCATCGCTATTACTCACATGCTGCTTACAAAGCCACACGCTGGTATGAATTTTTCATCGCCTATTGCTGTGCCGCGTCCAATCAGGGCGCAATGACCTGGTGGGCCAGCAATCACCGCTACCACCACGTCCACTGCGATGACGACAAGGATCCGCATTCACCGATCTCGCACTCGTTCTTCTACTCATGGCTCGGCTGGGGCTATGACCCCAAACACGCACACCGAACCATCAAACTGAAGTATCCGGAAATCCGCTGGATGGACAAATGGTGCTTTCTGGTGCCATGGCTGGAATGGGGACTGTTCTGGCTGGTCTCCGACTCATTGGCCTTCGCCACGCTGACATCCCTGGTTCCAGCCGCCTTATCACCGATCGGCACCCTGTTTTTCAATAGCCTCTCTCACGGAGGAGAGCCTGACGAAAAAGGGTGCTGCGCCAGAAAATACAACCAACTGTCCGCCTATCTGCTGGGTGAGCACGATCACAAGGACCACCATATCCACCCAAACAAAGCGAGGCGCCCCGGCCCGGACCTGCCCTATTGGCTGGTATTATGGCCCATGGCGCGGCTGGGGTTCATATGGGACCTTCATGATTAGGTTCGCAGTGCAGGTCTCATTCGCAAGTCCAACCAAACAAAGGGTAAGTCGGATTAGCGCAGCGTAATCCGACAATGCAAACGTCAAACGCGCCCATACAAAGCTCACTCACAAGCCCAGATCGTTTCCCAGATAAGCCAAGGTGTTCCCCATGTGTCTCGACACGGCGTAATGCTGCTCCTGCAGCAGGTGTTCGCATTCGGCCTTTTGCTGCGCACTCAGATACTGATGCTCGAACAAAAGGATCTTTGGCTTCAATGCTTCGAAATCGATCTGCTTGATAATGTGGTAGTCATGCCCTTCGGTATCGATGACCAATAAATCAATTTTTTTCACGGAATGCCGGTGTAGCAGCGACGCCAAAGTCAAACAATCGACCTGCTCCGTTATGACATAATCCTCTATGTTCGGAATCGCCCACTTGTGGGTCAGGAGGACATCCAAATGAAACGTACCGAGCCCGTGACACCAGGCGGGTAAGAAATCCAGTCCTTCCCGAATACGGTAAAAATTTCTTGTCTCTTGCTTGTTGGACAACGCAACATTTTCAAACACGAGCTGCGGATTGTTCCGGTAGTTGGCCTTCAGTCTTTCAAAATAACAACGGACTGGTTCAACGAGGAGGCCAGCCCAGTGATACCGGTTGACATACTGATAAATTGGGTCGTAGATCACGCCGTCATTCGCTCCGATCTGCACGAAAAAAAAGTCATTCGAACCTTTTGCCGCCCGAGTGAGCACTTTGTCGAGCTGGCGCCACTTGGGCAAGCGGCACAGCCAGTCGAATACCCTGACAAAAAAAATGCGCATCTTCAGCGCAGAATCGATCTTTATGAACATTGCTCTACCGTTTGCCTATGAACCGGCGAATATTATAGTCGGTTGCCACCAATGAAAAACCGGAATAGCAGTTGATCAGCGCTGCCCGCAGGCATACACCATCGGCGGCAAGCAGCAGGAGAGAGCATTCCCCGGATCGGGCCGCCCACGCCAAACGAGTTGAAAAAGTCCGTCGAATTTTCTATCCTCATCCGACCGAGGTAATGCGGGGCAATCCCGCCCAAACGAAAAAGAGCATCCATTCATGAGAAAAATAAGAATAGCCATCATTGGAGCAGGCAACTGTGCAAGCGCCCTGATCCAAGGCATTCATTACTATGAAGACAAAACCCCCGACCAGGCAATCGGTCTCAGTCATTGGCGACTCAACGGGTACACACCCGCCGACATCGAGGTCGTCGCAGCATTCGACATCGACGCACGAAAAGTCGGCAAGGACGTTGCAGAAGCCATTTTCGCAAAACCCAACTGCACGACGGTTTTCTGCGCAGATATCCCTCCATCCGGCGTGACCGTCCAAATGGGGCGAGTACTCGATGGCATTTCCACGCATTTGAGCGACTATGACCCGGACTACCGCTTCGTACTGTCCGACGAACCGGAGCCCAACAAAGAACGGGTCATCCAAACCCTGAAGCGATCCAACACGGAAATCCTCCTGAACTACCTTCCCGTCGGCTCCGAGCAAGCCACCCGTTTTTACGCCGAGTGCGCCCTGGAAGCCGGCGTTGCGTTCATCAACAACATTCCGGTTTTTATTGCCAGCGACCCGGTCTGGGCCGGGCGCTTCAGGGATAAGAACATTCCATTGATCGGCGACGACATCAAATCCCAACTCGGCGCCACGATCACCCACCGCATATTGACCGACCTTTTCAAGAAACGCGGTGTCAAGCTCGAACGAACCTACCAGCTCAACACCGGCGGCAATACCGACTTTCTCAATATGCTCAACCACCACCGCCTGGCCTCAAAAAAGATATCAAAAACCGAAGCCGTTCAGTCGGTTGCCGCAGAGCGGCTGACAAACGACGACATCCACGTGGGCCCCAGTGATTATATTCCCTGGCAAAAGGACAACAAGGTTTGTTTTATCAGAATGGAAGGCAAACTGTTCGGTGATATCCCGATGAATCTGGAAATGAGACTGTCCGTCGAAGACTCTCCCAATTCGGCCGGGGTCGCAATCGATGCCATTCGGTGTACCAAGCTTGCGCTGGAACAGGGTTTGGGAGGCGTTTTGGTGGCCCCGTCGGCCTATTTCTGTAAACATCCGCCACAGCAGTACAGCGATGACGAAGCATTCACGATGATGGAACAGTTCATCGAGGAGTTCACGAGCCGATCCCCAACGCTGCCGACAATCGCCTCGAAACGAGCTACCTGAGCCCCCGGACCGGGCAGAAATAAGTCGGGGCCAAGCAGCCGCATGATCAAGGTACCGGTTTTCTATTACCACTCCATCGGCAACCGGGGACCGGAAACCCTGGCTGTCGACCGCTTCCGAGAGCATCTGAATCGGATCAAAGATCTGGGCTTTCACACCATCACATTTTCAGAACTGCGACAGCTTCATTGTTCCGACCAAAAAAAGTATGCCGTACTGACATTCGACGACGGGCTGTTGGATAATTATGACAATGCGCTTCCTGCTCTTCAGGAGCATGGCGCCAAAGCCACTTTTTTCGTCATACCGGGCTTCGACAATATCACCCGATGGGTCAATCCGCAGACCCGTCGATGGAGCGACGAAAAACGCCCCGGGTTTTCCATTCCCTTCCCGAGCATGCAGCCGCACCACCGCCGCGAACTGATAGGGCTCGGGATGGAAATCGGCTGCCACAGCATGACGCACCCCAAGCTCAACAAAATTCCGCGTTCGGCCCTGCACGCCGAGATCGTCGACTCGAAAAAACAGCTCGAAGACGAGTTGGGCATTGAAATCTCATCGTTCTGCTATCCCAAAGGCCGCTACAACCAGCACGTTCTGGAGTACGTGAAAGATGCCGGTTACGCCGGGGCATGTACCACCATGCCCGGATTTTACCGGCCTGACGGCAAGCCGCTGGAATGCGGCCGATTTCTGATCGAAAGCTGTGCTCTGTTCGACAAAGTTTTGTGCTGGTCATCCGTCGTCCACCATCCTTCCGAACTGTTCTTTGACGCTATCCGCCCGTTGCTAAGGATCAAGAATCGTTACCTATAATCCGGCTGACCAGTCGAAGCAATGCGACTGGAAGGGATCGATCATTTTCTCTGGCTATTAATGACGGGTATACTATCGACATCAACACCCCTGAGCGGCCACGCCAGGGCACTTAACCTTTATTCAGGAATATCAACCTTAACAGAACTGAACTGATGAGAATATTCAACGACACATTGAGAGTATCAGGTTTGGCAGGACTGTTTGTCGTCCTTGCGGTTTTGTCGACGTCCTGTTCGGATAACGGTGAAAAAGGCGACGACAAGCGACCGACGAGTGCTAAAACGCAATTCGATCATGCCCATGGCCGCGAAGTGAGCGATCTGGAAAAGCACAAGTTCGAGCACGACTTTGCCGAACAGTGCATCGAGAGGGAAATCGCACGATCAGGCGGTAAAAAGAGCGACAGAGCACGTTTTGCCAAACCCTGCATGTGCATCGCACAATATATGATGAAAGACCTGACGGCGAAAGAGGCGCAAAAATTCTTGGAAGAGCACAAAAACACGCTATCACTTCAAATCCGGTTCGAAAACGCTGCCTATCATTGCCTCCAACAAAAAGTTCGCCCTAAAGCACCGACGATTTTCCAACGCCGGTAACCGAATCGCACTTTCTCGATCGTGCAAACACGGCGGATTGCCCGCCCACGAGTTACCAAAAAGCGCCCGATACCCTTTTCACCGAACGGATTGGACAAAATGATCATGCCTCTGTTTCATGCCTTTTCGCGCCTGCTCATCTGCGCCGGAGTGTTGGTATTCCTTTTTGGCATCAACCCGGACCCCGCCTGGTCGGCAGAAGTCGCAGAACCGGTTTCCAGCCCGCCTGCAACGATCAATCCTTTTTCCTTCATTTTGCTGGAACTCGGGCTGATCGTGATCGTCGCGCTGATTGCGCACACCCTGTCGCGACGCTACCGGCTTCCGGTGGTATTGGCTGAATTGGCCATCGGCATAGCGATCGGCAATCTGCTGTACTGGCTCGACTGGTCCCCCCTGTTTTTCCTGATCATGCATATCGGCGACGCGGGTGAAATTTTCAAGATCGTCTGGAATTCGAACGTGTCGGTGGCGGAAGCTGCCGGCCGAATCTTTACTCCGGCGGAATTGAGCGAAGGGCAGGTTGGTAGTGAACTCGTGCGCACCCTTTCTCGAGGCGAATCGCCGGAACTGGTGCTGATGGGGATTGCCTTGTGGCTGTTCTCGAACCTCGGCGTCGTTCTCCTGCTGTTCAAGCTGGGACTCGAGACACGGATAAGAGAACTCGCCAAAGCGGAGCCCATCGCTTTTCTCGTGTCGTTGACCGGGGCCGCCACACCTTTCCTGCTGGGGCTTCTGGTGAGCACCTGGCTGCTGTCGGAATCGTCCACATCCGTTCACATATTCGTTGCCGCCGCATTATGTACGACCAGCGCGTCGATCAGTGCGCAGCTGTTTTCGAACCTGAACAGACAGCACAGCGCCGAAGCCCGACTCGCTCTCGACGCCGCCTTTATCGACGACGTCATCGGCGTCTTCCTGTTGGCGATCATTACCGCTGTCGCACTCGAAAACAAGACGGAAACATCCGAGATTCTCGGTCTGATCATTTCGGCCATCCTGTTTCTTGCCGCCACGGCTCTATTGGTGGTGCAACTGTTCAAACGGCTGCCGCCGTTCGAACGCTCCGATGAGCCTCATATCAAATTACTCACCCCTGTGGTCATCGTCTTCCTGATAAGCTGGTTCTCCGATCTTGCCCAACTGGGAGCGATTGCCGGCGCCTTCATCGCCGGCTTGATACTCACCGGACAACGCAACGCGAAAAAGATGATCGAGGGAATGATCACGCCTTTGGAGAAAATCTTTGCGCCGATCTTCTTTGTCTTCGTCGGCATGCAGGTCAATCTCATGCTGTTCCTCGATGCGGAAATCATCTGGCTGACAACCTTGCTGGCAGCAGCCGCCGTCCTGGGCAAGATGGCGGCCGGATTCGTTGCGCGCCGCACGTTCGATCCCCGCATCGTCGGGTTGGGGATGGTCCCGAGGGGCGAAGCAGTCCTCATTTTCATCAGTGTCGGCAAGGTGTTGGGCATCGTCAGCGATTCGCTCTTCTCGGTCATCGTGATGATGGTCATCGCTACCAACGTCATCACACCCTGGGCTTTGCAACGCGTCTTCAGTCGCTGACAGACAAAGGTTCACTTAACTCGTAGGGAAAAATCGCAAAGCGTCAATTCAAACGCCCAAGGTTCGTCTCGGCGATCTTTTTCAGGGTTTCCCCTGTCATGTCATCCTCTCCGACACGAACAGGTATCGCTGAATTGGAGGCGTCGTTTGCAATGACCTTCCGATACATCGCCCGGGCCAGTTCCTCCCTTCCCGTGCGCGAGTAGATCACACCGAGGTTGAGCATGGCGTAGGGATTTTCCGGATTCACCACGAGCGCCGCCTTGAACTGCTGCTCGGCCTCACCCACATTGCCGCTGATGAGGCTATCGTAACCTTGATTGACAAGGCGCGCGTCCTCTTTCAGAAAGATGCAGGCGGAAAACCAGAGAAAAAAAAAGACAGTAATGATAATGCCAATCCTTTGCATAATCCTCACCAGAACAAATGCGTATGGCGGTCATGGCCGGCCCGCGCGGCAAAATTGTCGCCGGACGCACCAGCGACCCTTTCGCGGAGAAACAAAATTACCCAGGCACGCGACAACGGAAATCGGACATCGGCAAGCATACTCATCATGGATCGTCTAAGCTATTATGAAGGGGCAAACACGCGCCCTCCAAAAGTAAGGACCAGCAGCCAACAGGGATGAAGGTCAAACACTAAATTTGTTGTATAATGATACCAACAGGACAACACGAGGCAATCACCAAATGATGACTCCAATTTCAAATAGAAGCCGGTTGTGGTCGAGTGTCCTAATCCTCTTAGGAATACTTGGACTCGCAGCGAGTCCGCATTCTGAAGCGGAAGACCGCCAAAAGGACGCAATCATAAACCTACTCGGGAGCGAAACCCGGCCGGCCCAATCATTGCTGCCGACGGAAATCTCGGTACAGTCCGAGTTCGTACCGGGGGCAGGCGTCCCGATCGGCAAAGTGCAGCTGCGGGAAGGCGATCCGATCGTAATTCATCAAGGTGAATCGGTGGCCTACCTGCTCAAGAAAGACCGCTCTATTTTTACCGGCGATACGATAATTACAGAACAGGACGCTCGCGTCAACCTGATTATGGATGACAAGAGCGTCCTCGCTATTGCGCCCTATTCGAAGCTGATCATCGACGAATCGGTCTACGATCCCGACACGGAGACCCGATCTTCCACGCTTCGCCTTCTGTTCGGCCGAATCAGAAGCATTGTCGCCAAGATTGAAGGTGAACCGAACTACTGGATACAAACCCCGACAGCGGTGGCTGGCGTTCGCGGTTCCGACTTCGGCGTAGCGACCACCGGGAACAGGTCTGCCGTCGTGACCACCGAAAAGACCGACATCGACTGGGACGGAGCGGTGGTTACTCAGTGCGTCGTTGCCGGCGCGGACAGCGGAATCAATCTGGCATCGGGCTCCGCGGATCACACCGTCCGCTTGTGGAATGCAATCAGCGGCGAACAAGTAGCGCTGATCGATGCCCATACCGGCCCCGTAACAGCTGTCGCGTTCAGCCCGGATGGTGAAATTCTGGCTTCGGGTTCCGCGGATCGCACCGTTCGCTTGTGGAACGTCGACACCGGTGAGCAGTTGACAGTACTCGAAGGGGCTTCCGCCGCCGTGTCGAGTGTTGCTTTCAGTCCCGACGGCAAAACCGTGGCAGCCGGTTCCTCCGACAATACGGCCCGAATCTGGAGCGTAAACAGCGGCCGGCAACTGAGTCTGCTGCCAGGGCATTCCGGTCCTGTTTCGAGCGTGGCATTCAGCCCGGATGGCAAAACTGTAGCGACCGGTTCCGCCGACAACACGATCCGCCTGTGGGATGTCAAAAGTGGCGAGCAAACGGCTCTGTTCGAGGGGCATTCCGGCTCTGTTTCGAGTGTTGCGTTCAGCCCGGACGGAAAGACGCTCGCTTCCGGAGCGGTGGACCAGACGATTCGTCTCTGGGATCCCGGCAGCGGCCAACAATTGGCCTTGATCGAGAACGGCGGTGTTCCTGTCTATAGTGTGGCGTTCAGCTCGGACGGCAACACCCTGGTCGCGGGCTCCGCGGACAAAACAGTCCGCATGTGGAATGTCCGCGAACGCGGACAGCCTGTTCGGCTGAAATCGGACTCGGACCATGCGTACAGTGTTGCGATCAGCCCCAACGACGCGACCGTGGCGGCAGGTTCCGAGGACCGGTCGATCCACTTGTGGAATATCGCCAGCGGCCAGGAGTCGGTCCAGCTCGCGGGGCATGAACGAGCCGTCTTGAGCGTCGATTTCAGACCGGGCATCACCGACAGCATCGCGGGCGCATACCCTGTATCCTGCGAAGAGGCGGCGGCTCTAGCCGAATCGATGGGCCCCAACTTGGGTGCAGTGGCTCTTTTGGGAATGCCGCCTGAATTCGATTGATTCGAACAACCTGCTTTTTGCCCGCGTTGTCGCTGGACACATCATTGGGATGAATCTTTTACGCCCGCTTGTTCTCATCGCTTGTTGCCTTTCTCTGCTGACACTGTCGTCTTGCGCAGGAACAGGGGGGACGGAAAAACCGCTCGAAGCGATTGAGTTCAGCCAATATACCGATGCTCCAATTCCCGCTGATGCAGCCGTTTGGCTGCTGGGGGGAAAGCAGACTCGACCAGGGCCGACCATTGCCGATGCGGCAAACCGGATCGCCGGACGCAACCGGCGCGAGCGTCTGTATCGAGCCGTGGACTATATCTGGAGCAACTTCCACTATGAGCGAGGGTTGAACAGCGCAATGCTGTCCCGAACAGCGGAAGAACTGTTCAAGGAGAAAACGCTGGGAGGCTGCGCGGACTATGCGCTCGCTCAAGTCGCTCTTTTCCGGGCGGTCGGCATCCCGGCGCAAGTGGTGTTGACAGCCAACGTGGAATGGATGCAAAACTACAAGAAAAATGATTTGGTTATGACGACCGGCCATGTTTTCATTGAGGTTTACCTGGAGAACAGATGGTACCTGGTCGATCCCACCTACCGTTTTTTGTACCCCAATTACGATCGAACGTCGAAGAATTATCCCAGGGGGGAACATTTCGTTATGCGTGGCAAGGACTACTGGGAACTCGGTTTGTTCGATGTGCCGGCCTTGGTCGACATTTTTCACGCTCGTGCACTCAGCTTTCACCAAGAGCAGTATCAAGAACCCACCTATGCCATCGACGGCCTGTTAGCGCTTTGATCCGATGACTCCTTCGATGCTTATGGGAAAATAACGAACGAGGGGGACATTGAGACCCCAATTTCGAAGTCACTCGACATCGCAGGCGACCGATCACCCCATGACAACCTCTTTTTCCCGGCTCGTGAATGGCCGCTTCCTGCCGCAGACGATCGGCGCCCTGCTCGCCGCCAGCATGATTATCCTCAGTATATGGAATCCCGGCTTCCTGCAGAACCTGCGCCTAAAGGCTTTTGATGGTCTTATGCGTCAATTCCCCGCGGTCAAAAGCGATACCCCGATTGTTATCGTCGATATCGATTCCGAGAGTCTTCACAGCCACGGTCAATGGCCTTGGCCGCGTACCATCATGGCCCGGCTCGTCAGTAAAATCAGCGCAGAATCCCCCAAAGTCATCGGCTTCGACATCGTTTTTGCGGAACCGGATCGTACGGCCCCCAAGCGAGTGATCGATCTCCATGCATCCGGCCAACC
>Ga0114931_10008549_pt1 | contig 12380 bp, 7 predicted proteins | sample 2SBtaG_FD_89579 | JGI IMG/M metagenome (GOLD analysis project Ga0114931, IMG submission 89579) | Deep subsurface microbial communities from Kolumbo volcano to uncover new lineages of life (NeLLi) - 2SBTROV14_V59a metaG | ecosystem: Environmental > Aquatic > Marine > Volcanic | place: Kolumbo...
CCTCCGCCCCACGCTTCCTGTGGGAGCGGGCGGCTTTGGTGGTGCGCCACGGGAATGCATAGAAAACTGCACATTTATACAGGCTTCCCATCCAGATACCGCCCCAGACTTGCCGTCCGGCACCCTTTTATCTCCTGCGCGGGATAATATTTTGCCACTGTTCCATGGATATGGCCGCTGGGCCTGCAAAATCACTGATTCAGGCTTCATCCACAGCCTGTGGGAGAAAGGTGACCGGAATCCGCTGATCCTGCTGGCAAACATTGCGATTGATGACCCGCGCGTACAATTCGAACTGACGCGCTATCTCACGGACAACTGGGTACCCGTTATCGAGAAGGACGTCGACGGTCCGAGTTCTCTCCCGCTTCGGATCGACGGGAAAGTTCCGAATCTCGGAAAGTTCGCGGCCTGCCGCCGGGTTGCACGTGCCATTTACCTGGGCTCCGCACCGACTGCCGATGCCGCTCACCGAAGTCTTGAAGACCGGCGCGTGAAGCTGGGCTGCCTGATGCCAGGGGAGTCACCGGCAGTATTCGGTGATGCGTTGCGTCGTTTGGCTGGCGCGGCGACCTACCTGTACCAGGATGGTCCTCGCTATTGGTACTCCACGCAGCCGACGGTGACCAAGCTTGCCGAGGATCGCGCAAAGCAGTTGAAACGCGGCCCCGACAAGGTCGTGCAGGAACTGGCCGCCCGGTTGCGCGCTGACCTCCGCAAGGCCGGTGACTTCACGCGCGTACATCCGCTGCCTGCGTCGGGTCAGGATGTTCCCGACGACCTCGATGCGTGGCTCGTGGTGCTGGGTGTTGATCACCCTTACAGCAAGGAGAATGGCAACCAGGCCGAGGTCGCTGCAAAGGCGATTCTGGAATCACGCGGCAACGCGCCAAGGCTCTTTCGCAACACGTTGGTTTTTCTGGCGCCGGACAAGACCCGGCTGCAGGACCTGGACGAAGCGGTGCGCCGTTACCTTGCGTGGGAGTCGATCCTCGCGGAGCGAGAGCAGCTTGACCTGTCGCCGCACCAGGTCAAGCAGGCGGAGACTCAGAAGGACGCGGCTGCAAGTGCCGTGACAGCGAGAGTGCCCGAGACGTACCAGTGGTTGCTTGTGCCCGTTCAGGAAAACCCGCAGGCCGCCGTTGAATGGCAGGCAATACGCCTGTCCGGCCAGGATGCGCTCGCCGTTCGGGCCAGCAAGAAGCTGCGAAGCGACCAACTATTGGTAACCGGCTTCGCCGCGACCCGGCTGCGGATGGAGCTTGACCCGGTCCCGCTGTGGCGCGGTGAGCACGTATCCGTGAAGCAGGTTGTAGAGGACTTCGCGAAGTACCTCTATCTGCCTCGAATCAGCGAACCACACGTGCTGCTCAACGCAATCGGAGACGGGGTGGCGTTGCTGACCTGGGAGCAGGACGCGTTCGCAGACAGTTATGACGACGAGGCAGGCCGCTACCGGGGGCTTCGTGGCGGACAGGTGGTGACGCTTCCAGATGCCGATGCACCTGGTTTTCTGGTCAAGTCGGATGTCGCGCGCCAGAAGCTCGATGCGGAAAGCAAGAAAGTGCCAGGCGAGCCAGCGGGCCCAGGAGGTGAAACAGGAGCCGGCGCGGGTACCGGCGAAGGTGCAGCAACCGGCGGCGGAGGCGAAACCGCGCAGCCTGAGAAGGCAGCTCAACCGAAGCGCTTTCACGGCACGGTGGAACTGGACGTGACGCGCGTCGGGCGCGACGCGAGCCGGATCGCCGACGAGGTGATCTCGCACCTGGCTGGTCTTGTCGGGGCAAAGGTGACGGTCACGCTAGAGGTCGAGGCTGAGAGTCCATCCGGTGCCCCCGACCACGTAGTGCGGACGGTTACGGAGAATGGCCGTACCTTGAAGTTCACGAGTCAAGGTTTTGAGAAGGAATAGGTAATGGCGTGACAGATGGTCTGGCGCAATAGCCACCAATCGATGCCGGGAGCATGAATCGATGTCGGAAGAAGACGAAAAACCTGGTCTCGAAGTGCTGACGAAGTCGCTTCTGGACGTCGCCGTCGAATCATGGCGTTTCGGCAGGCTATTCGATCGTCTGTTGCTGAAGCTAGACGCTGGGGAGCAGGGTCGGTATCGAGGGCAGTTCCGTTGGTTCCAGAGAAAGCTCGAAGACTCGCTCACGGGCGCCGGGATGCGAATCGTGAATGTGGAGGGTCACGCTTTTGACCCGGGAATGGCGGCGACGCCGCTGAACATCGAAGAATTTGCGTCCGGCGACACCTTGGTTGTGGACCAGATGCTTGAACCAATCATCATGGGCCCCGAGGGCGTTGTCAGGACCGGGACCGTTACGCTCAGGAAGGTGGAATCATGAAGAACTACGTCGGCATCGACCTGGGCACCACGAACAGTGCGATCTGCTCTTACGACGGCGATGAGACCCGCATCTGGAAGAGCCCGGAACAGAATGATGTGACACCGTCGGTGATCTACATCGACCGCCGCGGTAACAAGTACATCGGCAAGCGTGCGTACGACTCGGCGCCGCATAGCCCGGACAACGCGGCGATGCTCTTCAAGCGCCTGATGGGGACAAGCACGCCTATCAAGCTGTCTGCCGTGGACATGACCATGACCCCTGAAGAGTGCTCATCCGAGATTCTTCGCGTGCTGTTCGGCTATCTGCCAGAAGAACTCCGGAATGATACCGACGTGGGAACCGTTATTACAGTGCCGGCAGCATTCAACCAGATGCAGAAGAACGCCACCAAGCAGGCCGCTGAGCTCGCAGGTATCGGCCGTGTTGCGCTGATGCAGGAGCCAGTAGCGGCAGTCATGAGCGTTATGAAGGCCCGCAATGCAGACGGAATCTTTGTCGTCTATGACCTTGGCGGAGGCACTCTGGATATTGCGTTGGCGGAGAGCCTGGGCGGCAGGATCAACTTACTTGCTCACGGGGGAATAGCGATGTGCGGCGTACGAGACTTCGACCGCCTGCTCGTTGACAACGTTATCAAACCCTGGTTGTCTGAGAATTTCGACCTCCCGGAAGATCTTTCGGCGAATCCCAACTACAAGTCGCTGCTGCGACTGACGGCATGGGCGGCTGAACGGGCAAAGATCGAGCTATCTTCCCGGGAGGAGGCAATCATCAGTCTGTCCGAGACCGAGGCCCGTGTCCGGGACCAGGCCGGCCAGGAGATATACATCGATATCCCGGTTGCTCGGGGCACTTTGGACGGCCTGATCGAAGAAAAGGTCGGGGAGTCGATCGAAGCGGCACGGGAGACGCTGGCAAAGGCAGGGCTGAGCCCTCACGACGTGGAGCGTATCGTTTTTGTTGGTGGTCCTACCAACTATAAGCCGTTGCGTGACAAGGTTGCATTCGAACTCGGGATACCTGCGAGCGCGGAGGTCAATCCGATGACTGCCGTCGCTGAGGGCGCGGCCCTCTTCGCGGAGTCGATTGAATGGAGTTCCGAGAACCGCGGCCGGAAGAGCAACCGAGGGAGGCTTGCTTCGACGGGAACGCTCGACGTGGCTTTCAATTACACGGCCCGTACGCCAGACACGCGAGCCAAGATTGTCGTTCAGGTGGGCGGAGAAGTCATGTCAGGGGCCGAGTTTCAGGTGGATAGCCTGGATACTGGCTGGACTTCCGGTCGGATTCCTCTGAAAGGTGGTGCGGCGATCGACGTGTCCCTCTCAAAGAGTGGTGAAAACGCCTTCAAGGTGTTCCTGTTCGACGCAGCCGGTGGCCCGTTGGCGCTCAAGCAGGACAAGCTCGTCATTACGAGGACCGCAGCGACGGTCGACGCTATACCGGCATCTCACTCGATCGGGATCGAAGTCCTGGAGAAGTTGGGGGGGCCCGCGACCATCGAATGGCTGGTGCGTGCTGGAGACCAGCTGCCAAAGACAGGCATGCGGGTTTTCAAGGCAGGCGAATCTCTTAAGGCCGGTAGCACGGGTTCCCTCAACTTCAAGCTGCTGGAAGGTGAGAGCGATGAGCCGTCAGACAATCGATTTATCGGACTTCTCAAGATCACAGGCAATGATTTCGATGACGGGGTGATCCCTGCGGGCGGAGATCTCCAATGCGATTTCGAAATGCTCGATTCCGGGAACATCGTATTGCAGGTTTCTGTTCCGAGTATCGGGGGAACGTTCCACTCCGGAAGGAATTTCTATTCGCGCCAAGAAGGGCAGCTGGATTTCAGCAAGGAATCGGCTCGGGTCTCCGAGGAAGGCGAGCGAACGCGCCAGCGTCTCGAGGAGATCGATGACGTCGTGGACGACCCCAAGCTCGAGCAGGCACGGCGAAAGCTTTCCGCGTCCTCGCAGCTCGATCCGGATGAACCAGACACCGAGCGCGCGCAGGAAGCCATGGAGGGCGTCGTGGAGGCACGTCGCCTGTTGGCTCAGGTTCGCAAAGAGAACCTCAAAGAGATCAGGCAGATGGAGCTCGACAGCGCGACCGAGTTCTTCAACGAGCACATTCGGCAGTTTGCGCGCCCGAGCGAGGAAAACGCGTTCGACAACCTGGCTCGTACGGCGCAACGCGCCATCGACAGGAACGACAGGGATTTCGAAAATCACCTCAACGAACTCAAAGGTAAAAATTTCGAGATTCTGTGGCGCCAGGACTGGTTTGTTGTCGAGAATTTCAAGTGGATAACGTCGTCGCCTCACCACTTCTCAGATCCCGCTCGGTTCAAGGAGCTGGTGGGGATGGGCATGAACGCACTGCAAAACGATGACATCGATGGATTGCGGCAGGTCGTCGGTCACCTTTGGCAGATCCAGATCGATACCGGGTCGGATACCGACATGCTCGATATCGCGAACATCATACGGGGGTAGCCATGGCCAACGAGCGCTGGTTTCCTGCGAAGCACCAGTTGCCTGACGGATCCAGGCTCGGCCGGCTCTTGTCCAGCGGTCCAGACTGGCAGATCTATCGCCTGGATAAAGACAATTCAATCCTGGTCGCTCTCCACAGTCTCGCGGAACGATGGGTCGAAGCGAAGCTCGTGCCAGATACGGTCCTCGGCTCGTTCACGTTCGGCAAGGAGGAATACAAAGTGATCGCTTCGGGAGCCGGACAGAGACTTGAGCCCGTTGCTGACAGTGGGTCGCCAGACACCAAGGCAGACGGCCTTGCATTCGCGCTCGGCATGCGAGAGACGCGAAAGATCGACCGAGAGGCGCCGCTCCATGATGCGATATACGTTGAGCGTTATTCGCGATTGCTGCCAACCTGGACGGTATCCGAGGGCAGTACCGACGAAGAGATCCTGGGGCGATGGCTGACAGGAGGAGTAGCGATCCCGGCTACGTCGTTCCGTCGCCTTTCGAGCCTCCTTGGATGGCTAGGGAAGCAAGACGTGGCGGACTTGGTAGAGGCCGCTGGGTTCAGCGCCCCGCGGGACGCCAGTATTGCGAGGACAAGACGAAAATCTGAAGGACAGCGTCCTCAGTCTGAGCGCGCCAAGGTGGCGACCTCTCAACCGGCTTCGGACGAGGAGCGGAGCGCGGCAATACCTCCGCGGCAGTTCCACCTTTCTGGGCGACCAGTCCTGGAAGCCTTCTTCAACGAGCATGTCATCGACATCATAGAGAACGCGGAACGGTACAAAGCGCTCGGGATCGATTTTCCCACGGCCATCGTCCTACACGGGCCGCCAGGCTGCGGGAAGACGTTTGCCGTGGAACGGCTGGTCGAGTATCTGGACTGGCCGATCTTCTATGTCGACTCCAACAGCGTCGGCAGTCCTTACATCCACGAGACCAGCAGGAAGGTCGGCGAGGTATTCGATAAGGCGATGGACGCAGCACCATCGATGATTGTGATCGACGAGATGGAGTCGTATCTATCAGATCGGCAGATCCACGTGTCGACCGGCCTGCACCACGTGGAAGAGGTAGCGGAGTTCCTGCGCCGCATTCCGGAAGCACACAAGCGTCACGTGCTAGTGATCGGTATGACGAATCGGATTGAGATGATCGACTCGGCGATTCTTCGGCGTGGCCGCTTCGACCACATCGTAGAGGTCGGGACGCCTTCTGCCGAGGAGGTCTCGGATCTTGTCGACTCATTGTTAGCCAAAGTGCCCGTTGAAGGTGAGATCGATTCGGAAGAAGTAGTGAAGTCGTTGACGGGTAGAGCGCTGTCGGACACCGCGTTTGTCGTTCGAGAGGCCCCTCGGTTGGCCGCGCGCGCCGGGAAGAGTGCTCTCGATGGGGAGTCGTTACGGCAGGCGCTCGGGAGTCTTCCACCGGGCGAGCCGAAGAAGCGATCCATCGGCTTTATTCTGGATTAGGTTGTGGATCTGCTGAACAACCCATTCTTGAAGCTTGGCGCCACGATGCGGGATGACAGGCGCCGCATCATGGACCTGGCAGAAGAGAGAAGCCTGGTTTCTGACGAGGCGAGCGTGCGAGAAGCAACGGCGGTCCTGACTAACCCTAGACGTCGCCTCGCGGCCGAAATCGGTTGGTTGCCCGGGCTCGGGCCGAAACGCATATCTGAGGCTATATCAACGCTGGAGCGGGAGCCTGCAAAGGTACGGGCTCTGGGGAGCCTGCCTAACCTCGCTCGCGCGAATCTACTCGCAGACGCCCTCATCCGGGTGGTCGAACAGTTACCCCAGCGGGACGTCGCGTTGTGGGTCGTCGAGCTTGCCGATGCGCACGACGAAATCGACGCCGAGCAAACGATCACCGCACTGAATGAAGAGAGGTCAGTGGCCGGGTTCCCGGCGATCTCGGATCCGCAGAGCGTGGAGGCGGAGCTTCAGGGGCGGCGCCAATACTACAGGCAAGCGATCAAGAGGGCGCTGGACAAGTTGTCCGCCCCTTCGCTTGTTGAGGTCGTGACAATAGCGGTAGACGAGGCAACCGACAACGGAGACCGCCAGGCGCCTATCTTGATCGACGACCTCGTAGATAGCTTTGAGGTCGAAGCGCAGGGGTTCCTGGAGGCGGAGACGAAGAACATCGCCGTTCTCGTGCAGGGTGTGCGAAACGCGGTTGAGCGTGATGAAGATCATGCGCATATTGAAGGCCTGGTCACGCAGCTTGAGAAAGTGGTCAAGAACTGGGATCGGGTAGCACAGCCGATTCATGTAAGTGCGCGGAGTCGCGGCATTAGTCACAACCTGAGTCATGAAGTGGCCGGGAAGATAAGAAGCCTGGCAGTCGACCTGTTTAACGAGCATGGCCTCCTCGATGTCTCGAAACGACTGACGGCGCTCCAGCAGGAGGTGTTCGCGGAGGTTGATCGCGTTGTGGAGCAGTCAGAAGAGGACGCCTCCGCGCTCGACGAGATTGCCGAGCAGCAAACGCAGTTCCTCGGCGAGATGGTAGCACGCACCGATTCGTGGAAGAGAGAGATCACCTACGAAGCCGATATTGGTGTGATATTTAAGGACAAGCTCCGAATCTCTCCGGACGGCGTGCAGTGGAAGGGTGCGAGGATTCCTCTGGAAGAGATCAACCGAGTTCGTTGGGGTGGGACCCGGCATTCGGTGAATGGCATCCCTATGGGAACTACCTACAACATTTTCGTCGGGGATGAGAGGAGTGGCACGACGATTGAGCTTCGAAAGGAACATATCTACTCGGAGTTCGTCGACCGTCTCTGGAAGACTGCGGGTGTGCGTCTTCTGACGGAAATGCTCGAGGGCCTCCGAGCCGGTAAACGCTATCGATTCGGGTCGGCGGTCGTGACCGACTACGGTGTAGAGCTGGAGAGGCGCAAGCTCTTTGGCGCGAACGAACGTGTACCTTGCAAGTGGGCGGATTTGATCATTGGAAACGGTGCCGGCACGTTCTACATCGCGAAGAAGGACGAAAAGAAGGTTGCCGTGGAGTTGCCGTATCAGGACATGGACAACGTACACATCCTGGAAGCCGCAATGCGGGTCTTCTGGAAAAGCGCAAGTCCCCGGCTGAGCGATTTGCTGAACAAGGCGAATTAGCGGCGCCTTATGTGAATTAATGAGGATTCGGTGAGCGACGACAAGAACAAAAAGGGATTCTCCGGACTGTCGTCGCTCGCGTCGGACGTTGACGATGCCGTAGCCGAACCGGCCGGTCGAAAGGAGCAGACACAGAAGCCTGCCGAAACCCAGAGACAAGGCAAGCCGCAACCCATCCCACGGACTGAAGCGCCGACGGCCAGGCGTGCGCCTCCGCCGAAGTCGGACCAGGAGGTCGTAGCATCCGGCACCTCGCGGACGCCCACCTCGAGCTCGGCCGGGGCCAAATGGTTCTGGGGGCTTGTTGGTATAGGCGTGCTTATCTGGCTATTCAACGTCGCTCAAGAGGACACCCGCAGGCCGAGCAGAACCCCGTCGTATACGCCACCTTCTTCCTCACCAAGTTACGCCCCTACGCCAACGCCGGGAACGCAGATTTCAGACCTGGAGTTCTCCAGGCCTCCTGTAGGAGACAACAACGTCCTATCGGTCGCACAGATCCGCTGGTGTCTCCGAGAGGAAATTCGGATTGAGGTCTTGCGACCCCTGCCGACGACGAATTCTCAGATAGACCAGTTCAACGCCGTCGTGAGTGACTACAACAGCCGCTGTGGGCGCTACCGATATCGGCAAGGAACGTTGACTCGCGCACAACGAGAAGTCGAACGTGTGAGAGCGCAGATCGTTGCCAGTGTCCGGCCACCCTGGCAGGCGTCGGTGTCGCCGGGCGGGACTACCGCGCAGAGGCCGAGCGTCGCTCCGGCGCAGCCTCGGCCGGCTCAGCAATGGTCGCAATTGACGCGGGACGTGCAGAATGCACTGACCGCGTTGGGATACGATCCTGGGCCAGTCGATGGGCTGTTTGGCGCTAGGACGCAAGCGGCTATCGAGAGATTTGAGAGAGAACGCGGACTTCGCGTTACAGGGAATGTAAGTGCCGAATTGTTGGCCCGGTTGAAGGCGAACCAGGCTTCGTCGGAGCCCAACCGGCCGTCTTCGATGAACCTTTCGCCGCAACGAACAACTCGTTTGGTTCCAACGGCTGAGGAGAGAAGTATTGCAGCAAGCGCGTGCGCTGGGAAGAAAGCCTTGTACGGTCCGGCCGCGCACAACTCTTGTGTAGCGGAAAAACTGGAGGAGCTTCAGAATCTCGGGCGGAGACCAAACTTCGGCGGCATAAGCTCCAGCGAGCGAAGCGCTATAACAAACGCTTGCGCTGGCAAGAAAGCACTGTACGGCCCAGCGGCCTATTACACGTGTGTCGAGGAAAAACTGGCGGAGTTGGCCTCTGTCGGTACAGCCCCGAGTTTTTCGGGCGTATCGGCCTCGGAACGCTCGGCGATCGAGAACGCGTGTGCCGGCAAGAAGGCACTTTACGGGCCTGCGTCTTACTATGAGTGCGTTCGAGAAAAGATTTCGGAACTGACCAGGAGCACTGGCGCCCCTGATTTCGCAGGGGTGAGCCGCAGTGAGCGTGACGCTATCGAAAATGCCTGCGCAGGTAAGAAAGCGCTCTACGGGCCGGCTGCGTTCTATGCGTGTGCAAGAGGCATGGTCCAGGAACTTCGCCAGCTCAGCACGAGGCCTGACCTTTCTCGCGTAAGCTACGCGGACCGCTCCGCGATCGAGAACGCATGCGCTGGAAAGAAGGCTATGTATGGGCCAGCAGCATTTTACCGGTGCGTCGAGCAGCAGATCGCGGCCCTGCGGTAGTAGGGCTTCGGTTGTCCAGCTTGCGCACCAAGATTCGGAAGGATCTGGTCACGTCGAAGGGGTTTGAAAGCTCAGTCTTGTTGATTATGCAGAATTGATAAGAAGGAGAAAGGCGTTCGAATTAGACACGATCTGGACACAGTGCCTTCGTAAGACCCGAGTTTGACAGTTTCTAGTAACACCCCCGGTGGAAAGCCAGGCAGCACAATGAGCGAACACATCTACAAGTGGCCAGAAATATCTCCGCGTTTCAGCGGCTCAGTTGTATTGGGAAACGGCGCGAGCATGGCTGTAGAGGCTAAAAATTTTTGATTCTGACTGCATTCGGCCGACCTTTGGCTTGGTAAATCAGAGCTTCCCTAGGATACCGGAACAGCTATGGAAGTACCGAACTTTCATCTAAGGTGCGCCCGGACTGGTAATAGAATCCCCTTGAACCGTTTTGGGTTGAACAGTGATTGGTGTCAGCGGAGGCGGGGGTGGGGTTGGAAAATTGAAAGCAGGTGTTAAATCTCCATTAGGAGCAAACATCTGTGCTGCGCCTTTTTCAAGCACAATTATTTTTGTTAGCGTCCCCTCGTTATTTCTAAATTCAACTGTGTTGTAGGACTTCAATATTGCACGAATCACTTCTTTCCAGTTTCTTGCATTCGTTATTTTCGAAACCGAAGCCGATTCCAGAGAAGTTGGAATGTCAAACTTTATGTGTGTTGCTAAGTGTACTTTCGCTAAGGCGTTCTTCAAATTGTCTGCCGGTAGATTTATACGGCACGTTTTCGCTCTAGTTGCTGCATGATCGGCATTCATGCAATGCATGAAAGCCTCATCATTTAAGACATCGTTGGATGCGTCAGACGCAAGATTAGCCGGCGAGTTGATAACAATTATAACCCGAATACTCGCTACTAGCACAAATCGAACTAATTCGCGTTGGGTTCGCCTCACATCCACAGCTCCATCGGATTCTGTTTCAGAGCATCTACGGCGCACTAGGTCGCCAATAAAGATTTCTTGGGCTAAGGCGCGAACTCCAACTCCACCATTAATGAAGCGAGTTGTAAAACAATATCACGCTCCAACATGGCAATCCATTAGCGCGTTTCTTACCCATTCATTGTGTCACGCCTTGTGCTTGCCAATAGCTATTTGAACATTGTTCATCTGTACACCCACAGAGGTAGGTATTTCCGTCCCAGATACATGTCCATCCTACGAACCATTGTGCCGTTACTGGAATCGCTCCGATGGCCTGCCCTTTGCACCAGACACCGCCTGCAGGCGTTTTCTCAGAACCGGCACAGTCAAGGTAGTATTGCTTCCAGCCTTCTCCGTTCTCCCAATAATACGATTTATTGTAGACATATGTGAGCCCCCGATAAGTGCCTGGTTCGCCGGCTTCATTGCCAGACCCGACGGTAACTGCGGTCTCTGCGGCGCTACAGGCCGCCGATAACAGGAGTTCTTTCTCCGCAGAGAGCCAGTTCCACGGTAAACCCCATACTAGCCCACTCGCTGAAACATGACCCGGCTCGCCAGAAAGAATGGATTGGCATGCATTTCCAGCCGCGTAAGCGGAACCGTCGTTTCTATGCAAAACTACATCAAACGCGTCATACGTAGAATTCACCCAACGAATCCCGCCCGTGACGCCTGGTCTCTGAAGATCACTTGGCGTTGGGTACAAAAGATCATCCTCAATGCTAATTTCTTTGTTCGCGTCATACGCCACGCGTATACCTTCCGGCGTTTCCTCACCATTTAGGAAATATTTGATCTCCGGCGGATAGGCAAATTTGGCGCCACTGGCGAAGAAACTTAGATTAGGCCAAACACGAAACGGATAGTTGGAGGTAAAAATCTTTCCATCTGCGCCTCCTCCATTGTACGCTGACAACGGAAACCACCATGGTTCGATCGTCTCCGCCAGTTTATGTTTTTCATTCGCGGTTAGTGCGACTTCGCCAAGATCCAAGGTGCAGTTATCGAAATCTGCTGTTGTTTTTATGCGTGGATTCGCCCAGCACCGCTTACTGCGCAGGACTGCGGTACCCCCTAATATATTGAGTCGCGCCCCTTCCGACGTGTTTTCACAGAGAGAATCTTCAGAAACTCCGAGCAACTGTGCAGCGCCGGTTTTCGTGTCACCAGTCAGCTGCATGACACCACATCCTTTGTCAATTGGATTTTCCTGCCATTGATCGCACCCAATACTTTCATGCGAAGCAATCGCCCGTATTAGGTTAGACGGAACTTCATATCGAGCTGCAGCTTCCTCAAAATAGGCATCATAAGTTTGGCATGAGGCGAGAACTTTGCTGTTAATAGCCAGAAGCAGGGCCGACATGAGCATATTGCCACAAACCCGCCATCGAAACTCAGCGTTCAGCGTTTTCCGTTTATCTAGCGGCTTTGACATTGCTCTTACCTCCGTATCAGTTGCAGAATCATTCGTTCTGAATTACCGCTCCGTGTCCGCCTTTCTGCTGCCAGTCTAAGGAAGCTCTGATTTATTCCCAGCATTTGCGATAATAGGGCTACGTTTCACTGAGCACGAGGGGCGGCGATGAAGCAGCAGACGTTTGCGAGGATGACCTACCAGGCCAAGAAGAAGCAAACGCGCCGGGAGAAGTTCTTGGCCGAGATGGAGCAGGTGGTTCCGTGGTCGGAACTGTGCGCGGTGGTGGAGCCGTACTATCCGAAGTCGGGTC
>Ga0114931_10008550_pt1 | contig 12379 bp, 11 predicted proteins | sample 2SBtaG_FD_89579 | JGI IMG/M metagenome (GOLD analysis project Ga0114931, IMG submission 89579) | Deep subsurface microbial communities from Kolumbo volcano to uncover new lineages of life (NeLLi) - 2SBTROV14_V59a metaG | ecosystem: Environmental > Aquatic > Marine > Volcanic | place: Kolumbo...
AGGCAATTGGTGGTGCAACTGGCGTTCGAGACAACCAGATCATCGCCCGTCAGGCTGTCATGGTTGACGCCGTAGACGATGGTCTTGTCTGCCCCCGCGCCGGGCGCCGAGATCAGCACCCGGCGGGAGCCGTTTTCCAGATGCTGCGCCGCCTTTTCGCGCGCCGTGAACAGCCCGGTGCATTCCAGCGCAATATCGACACCCTGCCAGGGCAGATCGGCGGGGTTGCGCATCGCCGTCACCGCAATCGGCCCGCGTCCGGCGTTGATCCAGCCGTCCCCGGTGGTGACGGTGCCGGGAAAGCGGCCGTGCACGCTGTCAAAGCGCAGCAGGTGGGCGTTGGTTTCCACCGGACCCAGATCGTTGATCGCCACCACCTCGAGATCGGTGCGCCCGCTTTCGATGATCGCGCGCAGCACGTTGCGGCCAATCCGGCCAAAGCCGTTGATTGCTACCTTGATGGTCATTGTTTTCTCCGTTCGATCAGGGCTTTGGCGGCATCGGCAACGGCCCGCGGGGTAAGGCCGAAGTTTTCATAAAGATCGTCGATCGGGGCCGAGGCACCATAGCCGGTCATGCCGACAAAAGCGCTGTCCTCGCCCAGCAGCTTGCCCCAGCCCTGTTCGATCGCGGCCTCGATGCCGACCCGCGGCGCGTCGCCCAACACCCGCGCGCGATAATCGGCGGGCTGGCGGGCGAACAGTTCGAAACAGGGGGCCGAAATCACCGCCGCGCGCAGCCCCTCGGCGGCCACAAGATCGGCGGCGGCAAGGGCGATTTCCACCTCAGAGCCGGTCGCGATCAGGGTAACATCGCGCCCACCGGACGGCTCGCGCAACAGATAGGCGCCTTGCGCCGACAGGTTTGTTTGCGCGTGCGATTTGCGCAGGCAGGGCAACCCCTGCCGCGACAGGCAATGCACCGAAGGTGTGGTGTCATTTTCCAGTGCCGCCTGCCAGCATTCGACGGTTTCCACCACGTCGGCGGGGCGAAACACATTGACGTTGGGCATGGCGCGCAGGCTGGCGATCTGTTCAACCGGCTGATGGGTTGGCCCGTCTTCGCCCAAGCCGATGCTGTCATGGGTCATCACATAGGCGACCGGCTGTTGCATCAGCGCCGACAGGCGGATCGCCGGGCGGCAATAATCGGCAAAGGCCAGAAAAGTGCCGCCGTAGGGGCGAAATCCGCCATGCAACGACAAACCGTTCATGGCGGCGGCCATCGCATGTTCGCGCACCCCGTAGTGGATGTAGCGCCCGGCGTAATCGCTGCGGGTGATCGCCGCCATGCCCTGGGTTCTGGTCAGGTTCGAGCCCGTCAGATCGGCCGAGCCGCCGATGGTGTTGGCCAAGGTCGCGTTGATCACCTCAAGCGCCATCTGGCTGGCCTTGCGGGTGGCGACCTTTGGCGCCTCGTGCACCAGCTTTCGCTTGTAATAGTCGATCGCGGTATCCAGCGCCGCCGTGTCAAGCGGGCCAAGCGCGGCTTTGAATGCGGCCCGTTCGGGGGCGGCGGCCAAGCGCGCCTGCCAGGCCTTGCGCGCCTCATGCCCGCGCGCGGCCACCGCATGCCAGGCCGCATAGACATCCTGCGGGATCTCGAACGGCGCATGATGCCAGCCAAGTGCGGCACGCGTGGCCCTGATTTCATCCTCGCCCAGCGGGGCGCCGTGGGTCGCGGCGGTGCCTTGCTTGCCCGGCGCGCCAAAGCCGATCACCGTTTTGCAGTCGATCATCGAGGGGCGCGGATCCTCGCGCGCCGCCTTGATCGCGGCGGCGATAGCGTGTTTGTCGTGACCATCCACCGATTGCACATGCCAGCCAGCCGCGGCAAAGCGCGCCTGCTGATCGGTCGAGGTTGACACATCGGTCGCGCCGTCGATGGTGATGGCGTTATCGTCCCACAGGACGATCAGGCGGCCAAGCTCCATATGCCCTGCAAGATCGATGGCTTCGTGGCTGATCCCCTCCATCAGGCAACCGTCGCCCGCCAGCACGTAAGTATAGTGATCAACCAGCACATCACCGAAACGCGCGTTCATCATCCGCTCGGCGAGGGCCATGCCCACGGCGGTGGAAAGGCCCTGTCCCAGCGGGCCGGTGGTGGTCTCGATCCCCTTGGCGTGGCCGTATTCCGGGTGCCCGGCGGTGCGAGCGCCCCATTGGCGGAAATTGCGCAGCTGGGCGATGTCCATGTCATCGTAGCCCAGCAGGTGATGAATGGCATAGACCAGCATTGAGCCGTGGCCCGCGCTCATCACGAAGCGGTCGCGGTCGGGCCACTGATCGGCGCCTGGGTCGATCGTGACAAAACGGTTGAACAGCACCGTCGCCACATCAGCCAGCCCCATGGGCGCGCCGGGATGGCCGGAATTGGCAGCCTGCACCGCATCCATCGTCAGGGCGCGGATGGCATTGGCCATGCGGTCTTCGATCCGGTCCCTGGGGGCGGTGGAAATTGCGCTTTCTCTGTTCATCGGGATCTCCTCAGGCGCGCTTTGAGTCGTGAACCAGCCGTTCGACCAGCGGCGTCAGGATCAGCTGCATGGCCAGATCCATCTTGCTGCCGGGAATGACGATGGAATTGGCGCGGCTCATCCAGCTGTCGTGGATCATGCTTGTCAGATAGGGGAAATCGATGCCTTGCGGACGGGCAAATCGGATCACCACCAGGCTTTCATCCGGGGTCGGGATCCAGCGCGCCACAAAGGGGTTCGAGGTATCGACCACCGGCACGCGCTGGAAATTGATGTCGGTGTCGGTGAATTGCGGCGTGATGCAGTGCACATAGGCATGCATCCGGCGCAGGATGACATCGGTCACGGCCTCGGTGGTGTAGCCGCGGCTGGCCTTGTCACGGTGGATCTTCTGGATCCATTCAAGATTGACCACCGGCACCACGCCGATCTTCAGATCTGCCAGCTTGGCCAGATTGACGGTGTCATTGACCACTGCGCCGTGCAGACCTTCGTAGAACAACAAGTCCGACTGCGGTTCGAAATCGGCCCATTCGGTGAAATTTCCCGGCGGCACACCGTATTTCTGTGCCTCGGCTTCATCATGCACATAGTGGCGGGTCTTGCCGGTGCCGGTTTCGCCATAGTCGTGAAAGACCCGTTCCAATTCATCCAGAGCATTGGCCTCATAGGAAAAATGCGAGAACGTCTGATCGCCCGCCGCATAATGGCGCTCCAGCTCCGCTTTCATGTCGGCCCGATTGTAGCGGTGGAAGGCGTCGCCTTCGATCGAGACCGATTTGAACCCCTCACGGCGGAAAATCTGGTCAAATGTGTGTTTGACCGTGCTGGTGCCCGCCCCCGAGGACCCGGTGACCGAAATGATGGGGTGTTTCTTGCTCATTGCACTCTCCTCAACTGCGAAACAGGCCGCGCGAGCCGAACAGGGCCGAAACTTCGCGGTCGGGAAGGTCGTGATAGGCCGCGACACGGGCCACCTTTTCGCTGGAGCCGAACACCAGCGGCGTGCGCCCATGCAGGGTCGTGGCGGTCTTGTCGAGAATGCGGTCGCTGCCATCGGTGGCCCGCCCGCCGGCCTGCTCGACGAGAAAGGCGATGGGTGCTGCCTCGTAAACCATGCGAAGACGGCCCCGGTCATAGCCGGGCCGGTCGTCCGAGGGGTAAAGGAAGATGCCGCCGCGGCTGAGGATACGGTGGGTTTCCGCCACCAGCGACGCCACCCAGCGCATGTTGAAACTGTGGCCGCGCGGCCCTTCCGCGCCGGCAAGACAGTCGTCGATATAGGCCCGCACCGGTTTTTTCCAATGGTTGTAATTGGAGGCATTGATCGCGAATTCACTGGCGTTTTCAGGCAGCGACACGGCCGCATTGACCAGCCGGAAACGCTGGCTTTGCGGGTCCAGAACATAATGCTGCGTGCCCTGCCCGAAGGTCACCATCAGGGCTGTTTGCGGCCCGTAGATGATGTAGCCCGCAGCAATCTGTTCGTGCGCCGGGCGCAGAAAGCTTGCTAGCGCATCGCTGCCCGCCTCAAAGATCGAAAAGATCGTGCCGATCGAAACATTGACGTCGATGTTGGAGGAGCCATCGAGCGGGTCGATCGCCAAGGCATAGCGCCCCTTCGGGTCCAGTTCGACGACTTCGTCCTGTTCCTCGGACGCATACCAGCGCACCTGGGCCCCGCTCAGTGCGTCGGCAAACTCCGCATCCGCCATGACGTCCAGTGCCTTCTGGCTGTCGCCGTCTGTGTTTTCGCCCACGGCCGCCCCCAGGGTCTGCCCGAGCGGCCCCTGCGCGATTGTCATCGCCAGATCGCGCCCGACCCGGCACAGGGCCTGCATCACCGGCCCAAGCGGCTCCGGCACATGCGACAGATCAATGATATCCTGTGGGTCTGAGGTGCGGTCGGGCATGAATATTTCTCACCTTTATGAGAATCTTTGCATCTATTGCTTGACAGACACGGCAGTGTTGTAAAATTTAAAAATTCAAAAGCGGGATTCAATTTATCTTAATGCCCAACCCACGCGCCATCACCCTTCGACAGTTGCGCACCCTGGCCGCGATCGAGGACTGCGGCTCGCTCAGCCATGCCGCCGAGGCCCTGGGGCTCACGCCGCCGGCAATCCACAGCCAGTTGAAATCGCTAGAGGATAACATCGGCTCACAGCTTGTCATCAGGGGCCGCAACGCGCCCGCCCGCCTGACCGGCGATGGCCGCGCGCTTGCTGCCACGCTTGCACGATTTGACGACACGCTGGAGCATGCCCTGCGTCAGATAGGCGCACGGCGCCGGGGAAAGGCCGGTGTCGTGACGCTGGGCGTCGTCAGCACCGCGAAATATTTCATGCCGCAACTGGTGGCAAGGCTGCAAACCGCCTTTCCCAGGATCGAAGTCGATCTGAAGGTCGGCAATCGTGACGCGATGATCGCCATGTTGCGTGGGCAGAACGTCGATCTGGTGATCATGGGGCGCCCGCCGCGCGACCCTCCCGTCACCGCCCGGGTGCTGTGCCCGCATCCGCATGTGATAATCGCTGCCCCGGACCATCCTCTGGCCGGACGGCACGGCATCAGCGCCAGCGATCTGCTGCGCGAAACCTTCCTGACCCGCGAGCCGGGGTCGGGCACCCGCATTCTGATGAGCCGCTATCTCGACCGGATCGGCGAAGGCCAGCCTTACCGGACCCGCGAAATGGGGTCGAACGAAACCATCAAGCAGGCGGTCATCGCGGGGCTGGGTATCGCGCTGATCTCGGGACACACAGTGCGCGAGGAACTGGCCTCGGGACGGCTGGCACTGATCCCGTTCAGCGGGTTGCCGATCATGCGGTCCTGGTATCTGATGCATTACGCCGAAAAGGTGCCGCAACAGGCCGCGGAAACGGTGCGCAGCTTCCTTCAGGCCGAAATTTCCGGCGTGGTGGCGCCCGATCACGGCGAATGATCCTCCGGGCCAGTCGTGATGCCTGCAGTCGCTGAAATACCCCGGCCGCAGGCCGAAAAATCACCGCGCGCGGCCTGGCGGCGCGGCCGCACGTATCAATGCTTGTCTGCGCCCAGCGGACAGGCGGTCTCGCGATCCTGTTCGATCTGGATGGTGGTGTGATCAATCGAGAAATTCTGTTCCAGTTCGTCTCCCAAGTCCTTCAGGAATGTGTCTTTTGGCTGGGCGTCGGGCATCACCAGATGCGCCGTCAGCGCTGTGCGGGTGGTGCTGAGCGGCCAGATGTGGAGATCATGCACCTCGGCGACCCCCGGCAGGTTGGCAAGATAGGTTTCGACCGCAGTGCGGTCCACCGCGTCGGGAACCGCGTCCATCACCGCGCCGCTGGCCTTGCGCAAAAGCTGCCAGGCGGTCACCGCGATCATCAGGCTGACCGCGATCGCCACCACCGGGTCGAGCCACTGCCAGCCGGTCAGCAGAATGCCACCCGCCGCCAGCACCACCGCCAGCGAAACCGCCGCATCGGCCGCCATGTGCAGGTAGGCCCCGCGTGCGTTCAGATCGTTGCCATGGCCCCGAAACAGCAGCGCCGACCCCGTGTTGACGACGATCCCCGCTCCGGCAACGATCATCACCGTGCCACCGGGAATGTCGACCGGGCTGCCAAAGCGGTGGACCGCCTCCCAGATCACCGCCCCCGAACCCACCAGAATGGCCATCGAGTTGGCCAGCGCCGCCAGCATGGTTGCGCGCCCGAACCCGTAGGTATAGCGCTGGGTGGCGGCCCGCCCGGCCAGCATCGCTGCGCCCCAGGCGATCAGCAGCCCCGCCACGTCGGTCAGGTTGTGGGCTGCATCCGCCAGCAACGCCAGCGACCCGGTCCAGAACCCGGCAATGGCCTCAAGGACGACATAGCCGGCATTCAGCCCGACCGACCAGCGGAAGGCCGGTGTAAGATCGGTGGCGGCCAGCTCGGGGGCGGCATGGGAATGATCGTGCGGCATTTCCGGTCTCGCTTTGGGGCGCGCTCTGTGGCGCGCGCACATTCCCCTATATCCGGCACACTCCGGCTTTGCCATGCCACGGCGCGGGTCAATGCGCCGCATGCCCCTGGGGCGGCGGCGGCGGACTCATGCTGCTGCGGATCGCGCGAGATTTTCGAACAGCAGCGCCACCGCCTAGGCCCCGGGATCGTTGTGGCCGGCCAGCTTGCTTTGGGCGATGTAGCTTGCGCGCCCGGCCTTGGCGCGGGTGATGCTGGCGGTCAGGTCGGCCCCTTCGCGTGCCGCGCGCGCCGCCACCGCCAGACCATTGGGCAAGGCCTCAAGCGCCGGAAAGAGCGCGTCGATCATGGTTCGGTCTCCGGGACGCGCGCCGCCGACCTGCTGAATGCGGTCGAGTCCCGCCTTCAACGCCCCAACCGTGGTCTGCCCGCTGGCCGAGGCATCGCCCGCCGCCGCAAAGAAGATTGCCAGCAGCACGCCCGACGATCCCACCATGGTCTGGCTGAGTTCCTGACCGATGGCGCGATAAAGCTGGGTCGGATCGGCCAGCGGCAGATGGTCGAACGCCCCCAACAGGGACCGTGCCGCAGTCGCCAGAGTCGAGCCGGTATCGCCGTCCCCGGATTTCGCGTCCAATGCGTTCAGGTCACTTTGCGCCGCAATCAGCGTTTCGCAGCATTGCTTTATCAGGGCCTGCGTTTTCGCGCTTTTCGAAGGCATCGGCTGAATCGGCCGCAGACCATCTGGAAGGGGCAACACCGCGACCGGACCGACCGGCGCGGCACCAGGCCAGGCCCAGGGCGCAACCGGCGCCTGAAGCAGCGCCTCCTCCTTTCTGGCCAGCGGCAGCAGCGACACCGAAAACCCCTGCATGTCAAGCGAGGTCATCAGCGGCGCCGGCCCGACCATCCAGCCGATCCGCCCGCCGATGCGCGAACGCACCAGTTCTTCGGCCAGCACCGCCATTTCAAGCGGCGTGGTGCCGCCAAGGTTGTTCAGAAGCGCCACCAGCGAGCCGGGTCCGATATTGGGCGCCAGCCGATCCACCACCATCTCCATCGCGTCATGGGCGCCGGAAAAATCGACCTGTTCGATCCCCGCCTCGCCATGAATGCCAAGGCCCAGCTCGGCCTTGCCCGCCTCGATCCTGTTCTCTTTGGGAGAGCCGGGCACGGTGCAGGTATCAAGCGACATGCCGATCGACACGACCCCCTCGATCACCCGCTGCGCGGCCTGGGTGACCGTGTCGAGATCAGCGCCCTCGTCGGCCAGGGCGCCGGCGATCTTGTGCACGAACAGGGTGCCGGCAACGCCGCGGGGCTGCGGCAGGTCCGGCAGCGCAATATCGTCGTCCACCACCACCATGCTGACCTTCAGCCCCCGGGCCCGCGCGCGTTCTGCGGCAAGACCGAAATTCAGCCGGTCGCCGGTGTAGTTCTTGACGATCAAGAGGCAGCCCGCCTTGCCCGTCACCGCCAGAATGCCAGCCAGCACCGCGTCCACCGAGGGCGAGGCAAAAACGTCGCCGCAGACTGCCGCCGTCAGCATCCCCTGGCCGACGAACCCGGCGTGCGACGGTTCGTGCCCCGACCCTCCGCCCGACACCAGCGCCACCCGGCTGCGGTCCCAATCGGTGCGCACCACGACCTTGATATGCGGATAGCCATCCAGCCGCGCCAGCCGACCGCCCGCGGTGCGCAAGGCGCCGTCGATGGCCTCGGTCACCAGGGTTTCCTTGGCGTTGATGAACTGTGTCATGGTCACTCTCCTTGGTCGATGCGTGCGCCACCAGCATCGAAATACAGCGGGGCTCTGGGATGGACGGCGACGGGATCGCCGGGTTTCAGGGGGGTGTGGACATCGGTCAGGGTGGTGATGGCATGGCCGTCCAGCATCAGATGCAGGCGGCTCTGATCGCCCAGATGTTCAACCCGCACGACACGGCTTTCGCGGCCCTCGCCCTGAATGACGTGCTCGGGACGCAGGCCGATGGTGGCAGCGCCAGCCGGCGCGCCGGCAAACAGATCGGCCGGCAGCGCGTTGATGCGCGGCAGCCCCAGACGCTGCGCCACATAAAGGCTGACCGGGCTTTCATAGATCTCTCGCGGGGGGCCAAACTGCACCAACCGGCCGTGGTCCAGCACCCCCACATGGGTGGCCATCGTCATCGCCTCGACCTGGTCATGGGTGACGTAAAGCATCGTCGCCCCAAGGTTGGCCTGAATGCGCTTCAGCTCGATGCGCAGATCCGAGCGCAGCTTGGCATCGAGCGAACTCAGGGGTTCGTCCATCAGATAGATGCGCGGCGCCCGCACCAGGGCGCGTCCGATCGAAACCCGCTGCATTTCACCGCCCGACAGTTCGGTCGCCTTGTTGTCGAGCTTGTGGCTGATGCTCAGAACCTCGGCCACCTCGGCGATCTTGCGCGCGATTTCGCCCTCGGGAGTTTTCAGGATCGGCGAGCGTAGCGGAAAGGCCAGATTGTCGCGCACCGTCATATGCGGATAGAGCGAATATTGCTGGAAGACCATCGCCACGTCGCGCTGCGCCGGCATATCCTGCACCACCGACTGCCCGTCGATGGTGATGTCACCGCTATCGGGCCTTTCAAGGCCCGAAATCAGACGCAGGGTCGTGGTCTTACCCGCCCCGGTTGGCCCCAAAAGCACCACGAAGGCCTTGTCCGGCACTGTCATCGTGACATCATTCAGCGCCACATCGCTGCCGAAGGATTTGGAGACGTTTGTCAAAACCACCTCAGCCATCGGCCAGCACTCCTTCATTGAGCTCCGAACGAAGGGCGCGGCCGCTCTGCTCGTCAAACAACGTGATGGTGCGGGCATTGAACTCAAGCCCCGTGGTTTCGCCGATGCGCGCCGGCTGGTCGGCGGCAATGCGGGCCTTAAGAAGACCATTGGGCGTCGTCAGCGTGACGATCTGGGTCGTGCCCAGATATTCGGTCGCCAGAACCTCGCCGCGGTAGGGTGCGGTGTCGGACAGGTGCACATGTTCCGGGCGCACCCCAAATACCAGATCCCCCTCGCGCGCCTCGCGCATGTCTGGCACGGCAAGGCTCACTTCATTCAGAACGACAGAGCTTCCGCCCGCGTGGATTGCCCCGTGGAAGGGCAGGAAATTCATCGGGGGCGAGCCGATGAACTCGGCCACGAATATGGTCGCGGGCTTGTCGTATATATCCTGAGGGACGCCGAATTGTTCAATCACGCCATGGTTCATCACCACAATCTTGTCGCCCATCTGCATCGCCTCGAGTTGGTCGTGGGTGACATAGACCGTGGTCGCCCTCATGCGGTCGTGCAGGGCGCGAAGCTCCTCTGCCATATGCTCGCGAAATTCGGCGTCGAGAGCCCCCAGCGGCTCATCCATCATGAAGGCCTTGGGATCGCGCACGATGGCACGCCCCAGGGCGACGCGCTGACGGTCGCCCCCCGACAGCCCGCCCACCGGACGGTCGAGGATGTCCTCGATCCCCAGAATCGCCGCCACTTCGGCCACCTTTTCCCGCACACGACTGCGCGCCATGCCCTGACTGACCAGAGGATAGCTGATATTGCGCCGCACATTTAGATGAGGATAGAGCGCGAACATCTGGAAAACAAAAGCAATATCGCGTCCACTCGCGGGTTTGTGGCTGACCTCCTCGCCGTCGATGTAAATCTCGCCCGAGGTGGGCGCCTCAAGCCCGGCAATCATCCGCAACGTGGTGGTCTTGCCGCAGCCCGAGGGCCCCAGCAGCATGAAAAACTCGCCATCCTCGATTCTAAAGGACGACGCCTTCACGGCGTTGAAATCGCCAAAATCCTTGCGCAGGTTGTGGATGATGATCTCGGCCATGCGCTATTGCCTCTCAGTGCCGGGATGCCGGCGATGTCGTCGCACCAGTCGGGCCGGAATTCGCTCCAGTAGGCCCGGGTCGGCGGCGGAAGCGGGGCGTCGAAATTGCCGCCTGCGATCCCGATGAGGCCGGTTGCGAAATCGGCCCGCCACCACAGCCCGACGCCGCAATCCGGGCAGAAATGGTATTCCAGCGACCGACCACCCTGGGAAGCCCGGCGAAAGCTCTTCGATTCGCCGGTAATCGCGACGGCATGCTCCGGCCAATAGGTCGACCAGTTGAATCCCGAGCCGGATTTGCGATGGCAGTCGTCACAACTGCAGATCAAGCTGCGCGCGGGCTCGCCCATGGTGGCCGCGGTCAGCTGGCCGCAGGCGCAGCGCGCGGTTCTGGCGATCTCGGTCATTGGGCTACTCCGGAAAATGGCTGACGACGATGAACATCACCGTGCCGATCAGGGTTACGATGAAGGACCAGCTGTAGGCCCACAGAACAAAGGGCTGCATCAACATGAAGACCCCCAGCGCGATCAGCACCGTGGCCAGCATTTCCCAGGGGCCGCGGCGCAGGTGCATCAGACCTTTGAGAAAGCCGCTCATTTGCGCACCGCCCCGAAGGTAATGCCGCGCAACAGGTGTTTGCGCAACAGGATGGTGAAGATCATCACCGGGATCAGAAATAGCGTGGCCCCGGCCGCGACGGCCGGCCAGTCCTGCCCGCCAACCCCGATGATGGTGGGAATGAAAGGCGGCGCGGTCTGCGCGTGGCCCGACGTCAGCAGAACCGCAAAGGCGTATTCGTTCCAGGCAAAGATCAGGCAGAAGATCGCGGTCGAGGCAATGCCGGTGGCCGCCTGCGGCAGCACGACTTTCCGGAAGGCCTGAAACAGGGTATAGCCGTCGATCAGCGCCGCCTCCTCGTATTCGCGCGGGATTTCGTCGATAAATCCCTTCAGCAGCCACACCGCGAGACTGATATTGACCGCCGTATAAAGCAGGATCATCCCCAGATAGGTGTCCGAAAGTCCGAGCGTGCGAAACATCAGAAACATCGGGATCGCCACAGCGATCGGCGGCATCATGCGGGTGGAGAGGATGAAAAACATCAGATCATCCTTGATCGGCACCTTGAAGCGCGAAAACGCATAGGCCGCCAGCGTGCCCAGAAAGACCGACAGAAACGTCGAGCCAAAGCCGATGATGACCGAATTGAGGAAGCGCTGCCCATAGCGCGAGGGGCCGGCAATTACCAGGCCGTGACTGCGCACCAGTTTTTGATACCAGGTGGTGGCCGGTGGCAGAGCAGCCAACTGCTCGGGTGTGACGCGGGTGCGGGTGGTGAACAGGTTGACGTAGCCTTCAAGGGTCGGCTGGAACGTGACCTTTGGCGGGTAAGCAATTGAATCCGAAGGTGATTTGAACCCCGTCATTAGCATCCAGACCAGCGGCGTGATGGTGATCAGCGCGTAGAGCACCACCAAGGTCCCGGCGATCCATTTCTGCCGGCGCGACGGTTCGGTGATCGAATGACCGCTCATCTCTCCTTGACCTTATTCAGCGCCTTCACATAGATCGAGGCAAGCCCGAAAACCGTGACGAACAGGATGATCGCATAGGCCGAGGCATAGCCCGTGCGCCATTTCTCGAAGGCCTCGCGTTTCAGGTTGATTGACGTGAGCTCGGTAACCGACCCCGGCCCTCCGCCGGTCAATTGCACGACCAGATCGAACATCTTGAAGTTCTCGATACCACGAAACAGAACCGCCAGCATCAGGAAGGGCAGCACCATCGGCAGTGTTATGGTCCAGAACTGGCGCCATTTGCTGGCCCGGTCAATCGCTGCGGCCTCGTAGATGTAATCAGGGATCGAGCGCAAACCCGCGAGACAGATCAGCATGACAAAGGGCGTCCACATCCAGGTATCGACAATCACGATCGCCCAGGGCGCCAGGTTGACCTGCCCCAGCATGGCAAAGGACGAAGGATCAAGACCCGTGAAAAACGAAACCACATAATTGAACAGCCCGATCTGCGGCTGATAGAGGAAGGTCCAGAAATTGCCGACCACCGCGGGCGACAGCATCATCGGCAGCA
>Ga0114931_10008551_pt1 | contig 12378 bp, 9 predicted proteins | sample 2SBtaG_FD_89579 | JGI IMG/M metagenome (GOLD analysis project Ga0114931, IMG submission 89579) | Deep subsurface microbial communities from Kolumbo volcano to uncover new lineages of life (NeLLi) - 2SBTROV14_V59a metaG | ecosystem: Environmental > Aquatic > Marine > Volcanic | place: Kolumbo...
TGGAGATTGATGGATTTGAACCCCGAACTGTGCATACAACAATGATTCTGGCAAACGATCACCTCACGTCGATGATCATTTCGAGTAGAATCGTCCTCGGATGACAATCGGTTTGGGTCGGAATTGACACTGCGGTGCGATGCGCCAGGTTCGATGTTTTCTGATCGTCGATTGTACCCGGCAGAGTTTTTTGGTAACCGACGACTCTTGCTCCAATCTCCTCATACTTCACAATGCGATTGCAAAATGACCGCAACTCCTTACCTCATCCGTCTGGCGGAACGACTCTCGCAAGGGTTCAAGGGAGAGAATGCAATCCGCAAAGAGAAGCATTCTCGTTTCATTCTCTCGAAGCAAATGTCCGATGGTGGTTTTCGAGGGCGGGAAGGCGATTCCGATCTTTATTACACCAGTTTTGCTGTGAGAAGTTTATGGATGCTGGACGGCTTAAAACCAAAGCTGTTAGATCAGGTTTCCGGCTATTTGCGTTGTCACTCGCTGGAAGATATGAATGTGGTCGACCTGGTGAGTTGGCTTTATACGGCACTGGCTATTCAGTTGGCTGGTGGAGACGATCTTTTTTCCTCAACGAGAAACATCGATCCTGCAAAACTGTTTCGAAATCTCGAAGAATTACGAAGAGACGACGGTGGTTATGCAAAATCGCGGGAAGGATCTTTGGGGAGTACTTACCGTTCGTTTCTGGTTACCTTGCTTTACGAGTTGTTCGACCGTGAGATCCCTCAAAAAAATTCGCTGATCCAATTTATTTACGATCGCCAAAGAGACGACGGTGGGTTTGTGGAAATCGCTCCCATGAGACAAAGCGGGACGAATCCCACGGCCGCAGCGACTGCGATCCTGCAAATTCTTGGACACGAAGACGAAGAAGTTCGTGACGACGTTCGTGAGTTTTTGAACTCGGTGAGAAGCGATGAGGGAGGTTTTCAAGCAAATACTCGAATTCTGTTTGCAGACGGTCTCTCGACTTTTACGGGAATGTTGACGGCACTCGATTGGGATCTCAAGGAGTGTCTGCGACCGAAACCGATGCTGGCTTTTCTGACAGACTGGCTGGAACTTCCGACGGGAGGATTCCGTGGTGCATCCTGGGATGACGAAGCCGATGTGGAATACACGTTTTATGGATTGGGCTGTCTCGCTTTGCGATCTACTGTCGAAGCGTAGAACACCAAAACTCACCCACCCCCCCCAGACGTTGTCCATCGCGATGAACCAAGCCTATCGAGAAGAACGGGGAACTCCCGAGCAACACTGCTGCGCTAAATAGAACAGTATTTTTTCAACTCACCGATTCCGTCCCGGACATCGAAGACATTTCCCAAACGAAAATGAAACACTTTCATTCAAGAAAAATGACCTTCGACGCTGCCCTCCTGCATGGCAGAGAAGTTGTCGTTGATCGGAATGTTCCCCGCTGACCCGATTACTATCGATGTCATGAGGGAATTCAAAACTCATGAACTGAGCTGTGTGAGACATTGCTGACTTTCATAAAAACCCAGCATTGCGATCACCTGCGAAACACCATTGTTTCCTGATTGGTGTCGAATTCCCAAACGTCGAAGACTACATTAAACGCTTTGGCCAAACTGTCAACGATAAAAAAATAAATTTTCTGCAGTTGTTAGAAACTTGTTCGTTTTCAAAACTGTTTATTTTTTTTTGCAAACGACTGCGCATCGGTTACGAAGCGATGAAAGCGATGTAGCAATCCATTGTGTGAAGTAAACGAACCATGCGGCGGCCCGAAATTCAATCGTTGACAGTCGTGATTTCAATCAGCGTTGTACTTGTTGGCGATTGCGATGTTGAAAGCATTGCCCGGAACGTTGCATCGCCTGTTTTTAACGCTTTCACTTGCACCAGAAAATGCTGTTTTTCGAACGATTTTAATTCTGGAATTGCAGAAAAAATGACATGACTTCCCTGTATTTCAGCCTTCCAATCGAGTGTTTTTTTCCCTTTTTTCGACATTGTCGATAAAATTCGAAACCGGTCCGGGACAACAGCGGTGACTTGCAAATTCTGCATCGGTTTACCTGTCGGATTCTCTACCGTCACCCGATAACTGGTGAGATCCCCCACTTTAATCGGGTCGTTCGAGTCGGAAACGTGTAACACGGCGTGGTCGTTCACCGCCACGATTTTCAGGCAGGAGTCGGCTAGCGTCTGAGGCAAATCGATTGAGGTTGCTTCCAGAGAAACACAACTTCGTGCAGACGGCTTGCGACATTCGAATTCCGCCTGCACCTGCATCCCTTCTCCCGGTTTCAGCTTACCCAATTCCCATTTCAAAAAGTCGCTTTGTTGCTTGGCACCACGCGAAGCTTCTTTAGGGATAAGTGCATCGGAATATCGCAATGTCATCTCCGTTCCGCTCAGATTTTCGTTGCTGATATTTGAAATCTTCAGCGTGTATTCCACCCGGTTTCCAACGAAACGTTTGGGTGGGCCGATTAACGAAATCTGCAATTTTCGCGGAATGAACTCCACACAAACCGACTTCCATTCCTGTTCGCGATTTTCTTGAGACACACGGAACTGGCAACAATGCTTGCCGACGGTATCGGAAGTGAGCGTGAGCGCAAATTCTTTGCTGGTGCCTGCTGGAATCTTTGCGAAAGTACGCGTGATTTTCTTTTCCGGGTGTCCGGGAAAAATGAAACCCGCGTCGAAAAGCGATTCCACCTGCACATGGTTCGCATCGCGACTCCCCGAGTTTCGCAACCGCAAGCGAAACGTGACTTGACTTCCCACCTGGCGTTTGGCTGCAACTTCGACAGACAATTGCAGGCTAGCCGGAACTTCGATTCCTTGAGGAATAATTCGTGGACCGTTCAGATTCTCCCGATCGTTTTTCGAATTCGATTTTGAAGAATCTTTCTTTTTTTCGGGTTGAATCGGAAGTTTCAAAGAGTCATTCGGTTTGAAGGAAGAAGATTCTTTCTTGTCGGGGGTGGAAGAATGACGTTGAGGAACCTCGAACGATCGTTCGCTGGAATCGTTCGATGAGCCAGCGAACGGATCGCGATTGCGGAAAAGATTTCCGGTGAAGCACCCGGACATCGATAGAGTCAGGAAGATCGCTCCCCAAATGAACCAACATCTTTGTTTCGATTTCACGACGAACCTCTGTGTGCGTCTTTGGTAATACGTCTTTTTGAAAATAAATCCTGATAGGAGATGTTGTTTTTCGGCAACACTCCAACGTGAAACTCTACCACTTTTTTAGCCTTATGCTGCAATCGTTTTGCAAAAAACGTCTTCATATCGTCTTCAAACAGATCATCCCGATGCTGAAAATAGCGTTTGCATCGATTATTCTGTGAAGGACGATTCGCTTGTTTTCTCTCTTTCGCGCTGCCGAATTCTCACAATATCGAGAAGCACTCCTGCGGAGACAGGGAATTCCTGGAGACGAATCATCGAGCATGATCGTGGTAAAGTCATTCTTCACTTACCCAGCGATCCTGAAATTTTTAGAGAGGAACTGCTTGCTTTAGGCTCTGAAAAAATTATACTGCGGCAGCGAAACGTCAATTCTTTCTTTTTTCATTTCTTGCCGAAATCAGGGAACCCTCGATGGCAGAACATCTTGAATTTCCGCAACCCCACGATGAGCATCCCATTATCACCATTCAGCAGCATATTTTGCAGCAGCAGTTGCAATATCCCGGTGCGTCGGGAGAATTTTCTGTGCTGCTCTCGTCGATCACCCTGGCCACGAAAATGATTCAGGCCAAGGTTCGTCGTGCGGGATTGACCGATATTCTTGGAGCAGTGGACAGCGTGAATGTCCAAGGGGAAGTTCAACAGAAATTGGATGTCTACGCCAACCAAGTGATGATACACAGCCTGCATTACCGGGAAAGCGTCGCCGTGATGGCTTCGGAGGAAAACGAAAAGCCGATCACCATTCGTCGAGACAATCCTAACGCCAAATATATTGTCTTTTTCGATCCACTCGACGGTTCTTCCAACATCGATGTCAATGTGAGTGTCGGCACGACATTCTCGATTATGAAACGGCCAAGCGACGAAAACGGGAATCTCTCGACCAATCCCGAAGACGACATGCTTCAACCGGGGCACCAGCAGGTCGCCGCCGGTTACGTCGTTTACGGTTCGTCCACGATTTTGGTTTACAGCGTCGGCGACGGGGTCCACGGTTTCACACTCGATCCCGCTGTGGGAGCCTATGTCCTCAGCCACGAAAACATGCGCATGCCAGATCAGGGAATTTACTATTCCGTCAACGAAGCGAACATGAATACTTTTCCTCCGGTTTACAATACTTACATCGAGAACCTCAAGGGAGGATCGCTGGGTCAAAAATATTCTTCGCGGTACATTGGGTCGTTGGTTGCTGACTTCCATCGAACGTTATTGCGCGGTGGCGTTTTCATGTACCCGCCGACAAACACGCATCCTCAGGGGAAACTGCGGATGATGTACGAGGCAAACCCGATTGCTTACATTGCTGAAAACGCCAACGGTGCCGCCTCCAACGGCGTCTCGCGCATGCTGGATACCGTGCCCGGACACATCCACCAGCGCACACCGCTCATTGTCGGCAGCAAAACCGAAATGGCCGAATTCGAACGCTGCTTGAGAGAAGAACCCGTCAAGATCGACGTGCTCTAAGAAAGTTGCTGCAAGGAATTCGAGATTGTGATTTTGCTCACAATCAACCAAATGGCAGCGAAGTAGAGTGCGTTGTAAAACGCACCGTGGGAGAGCTTGGGTGTTCTGGCTTCCGGTGCGTCTGCTGACGCACTCTTCTTTTCTGTTAAGGAGTCGGGCCAGGTGAATTCGCGTTTGACGTGAACTCGTTTGAATTTTGAGAAATTCCGCTACGAAAAAAGAGCCGCGCCCGTCAGGAAGCGTTGGGCGTGAATCTCCATAAAACGTCACCCACTCTATAATTGTCGCGGCTCTAATTTGTGTTTCCATGCTCTCACCGTCAAACGGGGTGAGCTTGAAATACTGTAAGATCAATCGGCGTGCCCACCCGCCGGTGTTGGAGCTTTGCGAAACCCCGACGATTTGAGAATCTGCCTTCCCTGTTTCGAGAAATCTCGCCATGCGATTTAAGCCGAATCTCGACATCTTGGGACAGGGTTTACCCTGCTTTGATATTGCGATTTCCATCGATCTGCCTCCACGCCTCCTTTGAAATTTCGTTCTATGCTTTGAACGACAACGACCGCGAAAGACATCAGTGCGATACCGTCGAGTAGGAGTCCGAGTCATCGACTCCTCAAATTGTTGGTCGAAAAATTGTTGGTCAAACTCATTTCAAAAGGATGAGTATTTGTGGAGCGAGACTCGCGACTCGGTGGAAAGAGGAGACTCGAACAGATGAGAATTCTGCTGGTCGACGACGATGATGCTTATCTCGATTCGATGAGCACCCTATTGAAATCTTACGGTCATAATGCAGTTGTCGCCCTCGACGGTTCGGCGGCTTTGCATCTGGCGAATTGTAAAATCTGCGATCTGGTGATTACGGATTTTCGAATGCCAGATATCGAAGGCATCGAATTATTCAAGAAAATCAGACGACTCAAACCGGCAATCGCAGGAATCCTTGTCTCCGCCGAGATGACCGACACACGAAAAAAAGAAGCCGTCGAAGCGGGAATGTCCGGTGGTTTTGATAAGTTACTGGAAATCGACAACCTGTTATCTTTCATTTCTGAAATGACTAAAAACCTTGACTAATTCAAATCGAGGAGATCGATGAAATGCGAGTCGAGATGACATTGAAATGGATAATCACGATGATTGGAGAGCGCATCGTAATGGTATCGAGTTGTTCTGCCTCCATGACATCAGCGGGGAGCTGAAGATTCAGGACTTATGGATTCCAAAGCCTGGGGTTACAGGGTTCTTCCTTTCATTCGAATTCAAAATGCATCGACTTACCTCCACAGTCCTCGTCTATTCGTAATCTATAGTTTTAAGGCTGACTACAACGCCAATTTGATTTCGTAAAGTTGAATACAAGATTGATCGATTCTATTCAGGAAAAATATCATGCCAAAATTACTCGTCGTCGAAGACTCTCGATTCACCCGCAATAGAATTGTGGATGCCTTAAAGGGATCTGGCTATGAAATCGAAGAGGCATCCAATGGAAAGGACGCCCTTGAGATGTATCATCAATCTCAGCCCGATTGCATCATCTCAGACTTGTTAATGCCTGTGATGGACGGCCAGGAACTTCTTGGTCAGATACGAGCCATAGATTCCGCAGTGCCGGTGATTATCTCAAGTGCTGATATTCAAGAAACGTCTCGTTCTCAATGCGAATCTCTCGGAATCAGTGCATTTCTTAATAAACCGATGAAGTCAGAAGAGTTGCTGAATTGTGTGGCTGCTGCTTTGAATCAGAACCTTGGAGATAAAGCTGATGACGCTGAGTGAAAATGAACTCGATGTGTTATTAGAGATAATCAACATCGGAGTGGGACGAGCATCCAAATCTCTTAGTGAGATGACCGGTTCTCGGATCGAACTTAGTGTTCCGAACATCGAAGTCATCGGAAGAAATGGATTTGTTGAGATGTCCGAAAAACTGGAATCGACACTCGATCAATCGGTCTTGCAAAGTTTTCAAGGCGATTTCTCCGGTCGCGCAGTCTTGGGATTTCCCACGCGACAGGCTTTCGATTTGGCTCGAATTGTCGGCGGAATCGAAGTGACCGATGTTGAAATGGACGACGAATTATTCGGAGTTCTCGAAGAAATCGGAAATATTTTCCTCAATAACGTTGTGGGGTCGATCGCCAACATGCTCGATTGCAAGCTTTCCTATATGCTTCCAGAACTATGCAGCCAAAAATTCTTCAAGGGTCTTCTGAAACCAGGTCAGCCAGAAAAGCAAAGTCTTGCTTTGATTGCAGATACTTCTTTCAGCATTTCCGAAAACGATATTTCGGGATCTCTGATTTTATTTTTTGAAACCAATAACCTCAAAGAGTTACTTTTCAAAGCCAGCAATCCTTCAGGTATCGTTCACACAATTCAAAAATGACCAGTTCCCTAATCATCGAATCCAGCATTCTGAGCAACAGCTTGAGTTGTTGCCGATGGGGATTTGCATCATCGATGAGGCTTTGACGATCTTCAGTTGGAACAAAATTCTTTCAAGATGGACCTGCAAATCTTATGAGGTCACTATCCGTTCTTCACTGCTTGAGCACTATCCCCACCTTCGCTCGAGACGATTCCTCGACCGGATCCAAAGCGTTTTCGAAAACCATCAACCCTGCCTTTTTTCCCCTTCGATCAAGCATCCATTTCTTCCTATTCCGCTCGATAACGAACACTCTGATGGCTGGATGCTCCAAAAAACTGTCATTGAAATTTTAGGAGATCAAAAACAATTTGCGCAGATATGCGTCTCTGATGTCACAACCCAATATCGTCAAATTCAAAAATTACGGATTGAGAAAGAACAACATCGTCTGAGTCGATGTCGTACCCAGGCCATTCTTGATTGCGCAGCTGATGCCATTATTACCATCAACGAAAACGGGTTGATCGAAGAATTCAACCGTTCTGCCGAGCAAATGTTTGGTTACAAATCCAGCGAGCTTTTGGGCAGAAATATTAACGTACTGATGCCCTCTCCAATTCGGGAGGAACACGATGGTTACCTGAAAAACTACCTTCAAACTAATAAACCATCCGTGATTGGAACAGGCAGAGAAGTTTTGGCCCAAAGAAAAGACGGGACGACGTTCCCCTTATTTCTGTCAGTTAGTGAAGTCGTGATGAAGGAGAAGAATACTACCGAGAAAATACGTCGTTTCACAGGAATCATGAGAGACTTGACTGAAGAAAAAAGAAGAGAAAGTGAACTGAAAGCTGCCAGAAAAGATGCTGAGCGATTGAGCGCATTTGGACTTATTCTCGATCGGTCGCTGAATGAAATTTACATTTTCGACGCAGAAACATTTCGGTTTGTGCATGTGAATAAAGGGGCTCAAGAAAATACCGGTTACACCATGGAAGAATATCGGAATCTGTCGCCTCTCGAGATTAGTCTCGATTATGCGCCGGATTCTGTGATGAACCTGGTGGAACCCTTGCGAAACGGTACCGAAGACGGAATAAAATTTACGACCATGCATCGTCGAAAAGATCAGTCGCACTATCCCGTCGAAGTTTATCTTGAAGCTGCGCATCTCGGACCACGACAGGTTTATGTCGCTGTGATTCTCGACATCACCGAACGCCAGGAAGTCGAAATGGAATTGCGTCAGGCAAGTGAAAATGCACTCTGTGCTGACAGATCAAAAAGTGAGTTTCTTGCCAACATGAGCCACGAAATTCGGACCCCGATGACGGCCATCCTGGGTTTTAATGACATCCTCCTGGAAAATCTCGTCAAGCCGGAAAACATTGATGCTGCAGAAACCATCAAAAGGAATGGAAATTATCTCATCAACCTCATTAACGATATTCTCGATTTGTCCAAAGTCGAGGCTGGCAAATTTGATGTCGAATGCATCGAATGTTCTCCTTTGTCACTCGTGAATGAGGTTATCTCACTGTTGAAAGTGAAGGCTAATGCAAAAAATATCTTAATTTCATCCCGTTTCGAGGGAGCGATTCCCAAAACGATCATGAGTGATCCAACCCGAATCCGGCAAATTCTGATTAACATTGCCGGTAACGCGATCAAATTCACAGAATCCGGGTCGGTGGAGATTGTCGTGCGTCTCTTGGCTGATGTAGATGATGAACCAAAGTTACAATTCGATGTCATCGATACAGGCATCGGGATTCCTGATGACAAAATTGAGAATATGTTTTTGCCGTTTACTCAAGCGGACAATTCGACGACTCGAGAGTTTGGCGGAACGGGTCTCGGACTGACCATTTGCAAAAGTCTGGTCAAATTACTCGGAGGCGATTTATCTGTATCGAGCAAGCCAGGAGAAGGGAGCAAGTTTTCGATTACAGTTTCCACGGGTCCATTGAAAGATGTGGTACCGATTAAGGACCATTCCGAATCGACAGCGAAATGTGTTGATTTGCAATCAACCGGGGGCCGCGAAAAACCCTTACAAAACCGCAGAATCCTCTTGGCAGAGGATGGCCCCGATAATCAGCGCCTGATTTCTTGGATATTGAAAAAAGAAGGAGCTAAAGTTGTCGTTGCTGATAATGGCCAGATAGCTTTCGATTTGGCAAGTAAAGCGAATTCCGATGGTTGCCCGTTCGATACGATCCTCATGGATATGCACATGCCTTTGTTGGATGGATACGAAGCCACACGAGGTCTACGAAATTCTGGATATACAAGTACAATTATCGCCTTGACAGCTCTTTCCATGGTGGAAGATCGTCAGAAGTGTCTTCAAGCCGGGTGCGACGATTTCGCAACCAAACCGATCGATCGAAAAAAATTGATTGGAATGATTCTCGAACACATCGAGCGGAAGGAGGACGAAAGAGGTTCTGATATACAGTCCAAAGCTCAGCCGTTGTTGGACTAATTGAAATGCGAATCGTGTTTGTGGTTCCTTCTCGTGGAAGCCAACTCTATGAAATCGGAATATGGTTCAAAGAGATTTTATCCCGGAATCATTAGGATTCATGAGATATCACCTGTAGGAAATAGAAGAAATATTCGGTCATGACTGGCAATACAGTGTGAGATCATCAAAAAGAGCCTCCTGTTCAGTTTTTTTCAAGCAATGAAAATATCATAATCGCATTCGAGCTTGAAAACTCTCCACAAACAAAAAGCCGCAAAGAGGTTAGGTTCACTGCTCGAATCGTGGAATGGCTGTGAATATCAGTCACCACGATTCGGTTTGGGGGATAAGAGAGGAATTTGAAATCGTTTGTGTGCTGGGGTTTATTACCCATCCTCAGCGGTTGTTTCACCCGGAAAGAGTGACAATACTTCAATTGGTACATCAATTGGTACAGAAGTCAAACAAATCGCCGGTGTTTCGTCATCACTTCTTCGAGCTCAAATCTCATGCCTCATTTCGACCTCCCCATTGCAAAAAATCTCCGCCCCAAACCAACTCTCACTGAAAGCGAAAACAGATTTCGGCTCTTGGTCGAAACGCTCCCTTTTGGAATTTTAGAGTACGGTTCCGATGGCGTGATGACGTTCATCAACCCGGCATACTCGACCATGCACGGCTACAATGAGGGAGAACTTCTGGGTAAACACATCTGGGAACTTCAGGCTGATGAATCCGAGCGTGACGAACTTCGCAAGTATCTCGCCTATCTTACCAGCGCACAGCCCCACCCAACTCCTTACTTCTGCAAAAATCGAACCAAAGATGGTGGCACAATCGATGTCAAAGTTGAATGGAGCTACAAGCGAGATACAGAAGGAAAAGTGATCGGGTTCGTTTCCCTCATCACCGAAATGACCGAATCAAATTTTGTGAAGGAACAAGCCGATGATCAAGAAAATACTCTGCGATCGATTTTGAAAGCTTTACCAGACATGATGTTCCACCTCTCTCGTGAAGGAGTTCACTTGAGTTTCAGCACGCCGAATGTCTCAGAATTGTATTCCCCTGCGGAAGAAATTGTGGGAAAAAATGTCGCTGAACTGCTCCCGCAGGAGGTTGCCCAGATTTATCTCGAACAAATAACGAAAACGCTTCAAAACCAATCGATGCAAACGTTCGAGTACCAACTGGAATTTCCGGGAAACGAGATCCGCTCTTTTGAAGCCCGGATGGCACCCTGCGATGCGGAAAGCGTGATCGTGCTGGTTCGAAATATCACGGATCGTGAACAAAGTGAACTCATCATAAGAGAGCGGGAAAAAAAATATAGAACACTCGAGGAATCATCTCCTTATTGCATTCACGAGGTCGGTTTAAGAGGTGAGTTCATCTCCATGAACCGCGCTGGGCTTCAGATGATCGGTGAAACTGACGAATGCGCAATCCGGGGAGTTCCATACCTCAATGCCGTCAGTGAAAAAGATCACCAGCGCATCTCAAATTTGCTGGAAAGTGCTTTGAGGGGGAATCGCGCAGAGTTTGAGTTTCTGGGATCGAGCGGCACCGAATTTCAATCCATTTTCGTCCCGATCCTCAATTCCGATGGAGACGTCGAGCGGTTGCTGGGAATCACACAGGATATCACACAGAGAAAGCAATCCCAACAATCTCTCATCGATAGCGAGAAACGATCGGCTGCCATCATCAATACTTTTGTGGTCGGCATCATTACCGTCGACGAACGAGGGATTATCGAATCGTTCAACTCCGCTGCGGAGAAAATGTTTGGTTACACCGCAGACGAAGCAATCGGCGAAAATATCAAAATCTTCATGGCCTCGCCCTATCGAGAAGAACACGACGGATACCTCCAGAACTATTTTAAGACGGGGCAATCCAAAATTATCGGAACCGAGAGGGAGGTTGTCGCACAACGCAAGGATGGGACTCATTTCGATATCGATTTGTCGGTGAGTGAATTCATCATCGTAAACAAAACGAAATTTACGGGAGTCGTGCGGGACATCTCCAGAAGAAAGCAGGCGGAAGAAGAGGTGAAAAAAAAACACGCAGAACTGCTCGATCGTCAAAACCGTGAGGTCGAACTTGCCGAGACCAGGCTGAATGAGTTGAAACAACAGCTCATCAATCAAACGCGGCTGGCAACGATTGGCCAAATCACAACGAGTATTGCCCACGAGGTGCGAAACCCACTTGGGTCCATTCGTAACGCGGCATACTACTTGAAGAAGCATATGACGTTCGAGAATCCGAGAGTTCCCGAATATCTGCACATGATCGAACAGGAAGTTGACTCGGCGGATAGTGTAATCCGTGACATGCTGGAAATGGCTCGGGAGAAAGAACCCCTCAAGAAACCGTTCGATCTTTCCAGCCTTGTTCTTGCAGTGTTTCAAAAACTAAACCAAACGTCGACTATACAATGCGATCTCAAAAGCGATCGCGATCCATTCTTACTCTTCGCAGATCGAGGACAAATTCGTCAGGTGCTTGAAAACTTGATCGTCAACAGCATTCAAGCAATGAATGGTAAAGGTGAGATTCAGGTCGAACTCAAGAGAACTGAAGAACAAGATTCGATCGTCGTTCGAGATAACGGACCCGGTATCGACACGGAGCACATCGATCGACTCTTCGAACCGCTGTTCTCCACCAAAGCCAAGGGAACCGGTCTGGGACTGACCATTTGCCAACAAATCGTCAAACGTCATGGCGGTCGTATCGAAGTTCTGAACATGAAATCTCGCGGTGCATCGTTTTGTGTGACATTACCAGGAAAGGATAACGCTAAAGAATAGAGAATATGAAAGACCACACCCGATTGAGACAACAAAAA
>Ga0114931_10008552_pt1 | contig 12378 bp, 9 predicted proteins | sample 2SBtaG_FD_89579 | JGI IMG/M metagenome (GOLD analysis project Ga0114931, IMG submission 89579) | Deep subsurface microbial communities from Kolumbo volcano to uncover new lineages of life (NeLLi) - 2SBTROV14_V59a metaG | ecosystem: Environmental > Aquatic > Marine > Volcanic | place: Kolumbo...
CGTGTACTCGAGGGTCTGACCCGGCTCGATGGTGATGTCGTTGGCGCCATCCCAGTTGCCGAAGTCGGTGCGGATCTTTCCGTCCACGATGTCGGTGCCGCCGTCGGCGTTGGTCCAGTACCAGCGACCGTAGTGCTCGATCGAGTAGCGCAGGTAGTTCATCTTCTGCTCGGTCTTGCCGCCGGTGACGCGCACGAGCGCTTTGAGGGTCTCACCCGGGGCTTGCGGGCGCTGGATGATGTCCACTTCGAGTTGAGCGGAACCGACGCCCGCTTTCGCTTTCATCTTGTCGAAAAAGCTCATTGTTTATCCCCCTGCGATTGAAAATCGGAGGCCTCGATTGAAAACCACCCCCGGCCCGAGTGCAAGCCCGATCCCGAGCTAACTGCGTTTAGTACCAGGCGCAAATCTGGTCGACGCAGCGGCAACTGGCGCCAACGAGTCGATCGGGCTCGGGCGGTGGTGTGCTCGGGCAGGTGAACGGCCCGGTGGGCACGGCGATGCACGAGTGCACGCAGCTGTGTTTGCAGTCGCTGGTCTGGCTGCACTCTCGGGGCGCCTCGGGGGTTTCTAGATCGGCGTACTGGGGGTCATTCATCTGGATCAGCCGCGTTTCACCGCCATCGTCGGCGCACGCGGCCAGCGCCAAAACAACCGCGAACAACGCTGTGGTGGCCCAACGCACGCGGGCAGTGTAACAATACGAACCGCTTCCATGGGCGAACGCCAAGCCAAGATTGTCGCCAAAAAGTACGAGCTGCTCGAGATGGTCGGGCAGGGCGGCATGGCGTCGGTGTGGCGCGCGCGGCTGGTCGACGACACCGATCAAATCGTCGCGGTCAAGAAGATCAAACCGCAACACCGGCGCAGCGAGAGCTACCAGAGCATGTTCATCGAAGAGGCGCGGGTGGGTGCTCTGGTCAACCACCCAAACATCGTCAAGGTCATCGACTTTTGTGTCGACGAGCACGACGACCACTACCTGATCATGGAGTGGATCGACGGCCTCGATCTGGGCAGCTTTTGTGACGCGTTCATCAAGAGCCGCAAAGAAACGCCGTGGCCGATCGTGGTTGCCGTGTGCGCCGAGGCGATGCATGGGTTGTCGGCGGCACACAACCGGGTGGTCGGCGCGGCGGCGACACCGATCATTCACCGCGACGTGTCTCCCCACAACATTCTCATCGATGTGTCGGGCGCGGTGAAGCTCACCGACTTCGGTCTGGCACGGTCCCAGGACCGAGTGTACAGCCTGACCAAACCCGGCACGGTCAAGGGCAAGGCGTCGTTTCTGGCACCGGAGCAGACGCGCGGCGAGCCGGCGACGTTTCAGACCGACATCTTCTCGGCGGGCATCGTGCTGTGGGAGTCGCTGGCGGGCCAACGCCTGTTCGACAAGCCTTCGGTGCTGGAGATTCTGCAGCAGATCCGCAAGGGCGACATCACGCCGCTCACGTCGGTGCGCAAGGGGCTGCCCACGCAGCTGGTCAACGTGGTCAACAAGGCACTGGCGTTCAAGCCGGAGAATCGCTACCAGAGTGCAGCGGCGCTGGCCGAAGCGCTACAGCAGGTGCTCGTCGACGAGGGCGAGACCGTCGACGCCGACGAGCTCGGGCGACAGGTGACCGACGCGCGGGCGCGCATCGCTGCCAGGCGCGACAAGAACCGCGTTCCCAGGTGAAGATTTTTCGATCACCGGTCACATCGCGAAACGCCTAGCGGTGGCGCGGCGGGGTGCGGCGACTGGGTCTGGGCGTTCGGTGGCCGTGGCTGCCCGGCCGGCGCGGCGCCGGCGCGTAGTGCCTGCGGCGATCCCAATGGCCGCGCTGCCATTCGCGACGGCCGCTCGGGTGACGGTACCAGCGCCCGGGGGTATAGCGTTGGCCCGGCCGGCGTCTCAGCCAATGGCCGCGGATCCAGCGCGGCTTGCCATTGCGGTAGGTCCAGCGACCGCGGGTCCACAGATAGCCGGGGCGATGCCGGGCCCAGCGCGGCCCGATCCAACCCCAGCCGGTCGTGCCGTGCCACCAGTAGCCCTGCTGGTAGACGAAGCCCGGCCGCGAGCGGATCCAGTAGCCGTCACGCCATACGTAGCGGCCATCTACCCAGGCCCAGTAACCCTGCGACCAAACCCAACCATCCCGGTAGTAGTAGCTGTCATAATAGGCATCGGATGGCATCGGCACATCGGCCACGGCCGCCTCGCCGGACGCATAGCAACCCGACAGCACAGGCACCGCGGTGATTGCCGCGGCGACGATAGCCAGACGGACAATGAGCCTTTTCATACACAAATCATTACTACGCCCACGGGCCTTGGCGAGCGCGAGCTTTTCGCGTGCTTTCATGTTCTAAGCAACAGGGATCATGTCCGTTTACGTCATCGGCGATGTCCAGGGGTGTTACCGCAGCTTGCAACAACTGCTCGCCGCGATCGAGTTCTCACCGACGGTCGATCGCCTGGTGTTCGTAGGCGACCTGGTCAACCGCGGGCCGCGCTCATTGCAGGTGCTGCGCTGGGTGCGCGAGCACGATCATTGCTGCGACAGCGTGCTGGGCAACCACGACATTCATCTGCTCGCGCTGGCCATTGGCGCGCGCGACCGCAAGCGCTCCGATACCCTCGACGCGATCCTGGACGCACCCGATCGGGACGAGCTCATCGATTGGCTGCGCCATCGCCCGTTGCTCGTGCGCGCCGAGGACGTGATCGTGGTCCACGCGGGACTACACCCGGAGTGGAGCGCAGACCGCGCCCAGACGCTGGCCAATGAGGTCCAAGTCATGCTGCGGGGCAAACGCTGGGCCGACGAGCTGTTCGCGTGTTATCGGCGCGAGCAGGACTGGGGTGAGTCCTTGCGCGGTCGCCGCCGCCGCGCCGCCATCCTGTCGGTGCTCGTGAGCATCCGCGGTTGCACCCCCGATGGTCACCTTCACCGCGAGTTCGCCGGTCCACCGGCGCAGATGCCCGCGGGATACGTGCCCTGGTTCGAGGTTCCGAATCCCGCGTGGGCCGGCAGCTGCGTGGCTTTCGGCCACTGGTCGACCCTGGGCTTGCGCGTGACCGATGACATCGTGTCCACGGACACCGGGTGTGTCTGGGGAGGCAAGCTCACGGCGGTACGCCTGGAGGACCGCGCCGTGTTCTCCGTGCCTGCCGCAGCCGACGAACAGCGCGCCCCGGTCTAAATCGCCACGCTGGCTTCGATCCAGCCGGTGCGGCACGAGCCGACGCGGATCCTGGCGGTGCCTTTGCCGGCGATCAACACCAACACGGTCCTGGCGCCGGTGTTGCCCCGGCTGCGCATGAAGTACAGAGCATCGGTGCCGTCCTGCAACCCGCGGCCCCAGCCGTCCAGGTGACCGACTTCGATGTGAGCGTCACCGGCGTTGTGCAGCTCGCAGCCACTGGTCGAGATGTCGGCGTACAGCGGCTCGTTGAAGTCGAGCTTCTTGGCCGACGACAACACGTTGGTCGGCAGGTAGCCGCGGTTTTCCACGGTGAGCCACAACCGCGTGAGCTCCGGACCGACCGCCTCGGCTTTGATGCCGGTCAGGTGCAGCTGCGGTGCGGTAGCGGCCAGGCGCAAGAACGCGGCGGTCTGCCCCCGGCACACTTCATCGAGGCGCTCGTACGGCGGGTTGGTCAGGCCGACGCGGGGATCGATGCCACCAACTTCGACCTCGCCCAGCTGCGGGTGGGTGAGCTTGTTCCATGGGCGGACGACACGGCCGGCGTTGTGCTGCTGGTCCCAGCGGGCCAGGGCGATGTTCTGGTCCCGGGTGATCGTGCTGTAGTGGTCGACGAACGGGTGCTTGCGCTCGATGCCGATCTGGCGAAACAGATCCCACAGCTCGATCACGTACGCCACGCAGCCGCGCTGATGATACGCGTAGTCGGTCAGGTCTCCGTGCAGCGGGGTGTCCGGCTCGTAGGTGAACTCTTCGAAGCCGCTCACCGACGGGTAGCCGGTGTGCTCTTCGGTCCACGCCTCGACTTGCCGGTACAGCGCCAGGTCCGACTGATCCATTTTGTTGTCGGGTTTGTCACCCAGCGGGCGAATTAGCACGCCGCCGAAAGTGTGCAGGTTGAGCCAGGCGAAGATGTGCGGATGAGCCGAGGTGAACTCGACCACGGCGCGCGACTCGGGCTCGCTGGCGGGAAACGATCCGGCGCCCTCTTGCATGTGGTGCGGCGCCCACGAGTAGGGAAAGTTGCGGTTGAGATCGGTCTCGTTGTCCGACAGAAAGTGCGGGTTCGGAATGGTGTGGCCGTCGAAGTTTTCGATCTCGCCTTCCGGGTACAGCTTGTAGAACGGGCCTTCGTCTTCGAGCCGGCGCATCAGCAGTAGGTCCGGGAACTCCGGGCATGCCACGAACTCGCCGGTGGGATCTTCCTGGCGCATGGCCAGGGCCAGGCCATCGCCGTCGACGTCTTTGCTGACCCAGTGGGCGTGGTTGCGGTTTGGCCGCATGTCGCGCGGGCTCGAGCGCACGTATTTGCCCGTGGTGAGCACGTGCTCGGCGCCATCCGGGCTCATGCGCGGCATGACGTAAAACAACACGTCGCGCAAACTGTCGACCACGTGCGGTTGCAGGCCGTGGTCGCTGTAGGTGTTGTCGACGTGAAGGCGCAGCACGTCCTCGGCGATCGCCAGCGCCGTGCTCGAGCCGCACAGCTCCGCCGCGTGCATGTTGCCGTCGATCCACACGGCCGGCCGTACCCGATCCGGGTCCGGCCCGATGGTGAGCACCCACAGCGCCCGACCTTCGTCGGTCTTGCCGACGGAGTCGAGTCGAACCAGCTCGGGAAACGCCCGCGCCCAGGCGCGAACCTGGGTGGTGAGCTCGTCGTAATCCAGGTAGCGGGAGCGAAAGCCTCGGTGCAGCTCGGAAATACGGTCGGTCGCCATGGCGCCACTGTACGCGACCGAACGGCCACCCAGCCATGGCTTGACTTGTGTATCACGAGGTATTACAACGTTTGTATCACCGCGTGATACAAACCTGATCAAGGTTGAAGAATGTTAAATGATAACGACAAGAAAGACAAGAAAGAGCGCGTGATACACACCCGTGTATCTGAGGGCCTCGACGAGGAGCTAAAGGACCGAGCAGCACAGTTGGGCACCTCGGTGTCCAACCTGGTGCGCAACGTGTTGCTCAACACGTTCGGCCTGGTCGAGACGGTCATCGCCGATACCGCGAAGGCGGCGGGGGTGGCGCCCCGGCCCAAGCCCCCAAAAAAAGCCGCCGCCGACGACGGCACGGTGATCGGCTACCAGACGCTGACCCTCAACGTGAATGCGCTGTGCAGCAAGTGCAACGCGATTCTGGCCAAGGGCAGCGAGGCTCACATCGGCATCACGGCGACCGGCGTCGCCGGGGCCGACTCCATTCTGTGCGGCGCGTGCGTCGGGAAAGTAGCAGACGATGATCAATAACTTCGCCCAGAGCATTTCGTCCCTGGTGGCCAACATCCTGGACAACACCAACAACCTGGTGCGCGACGTGCGTCGCGACTCGATGTCGATCGCGCGCGAGTCGGACGCGCTGTACCGCGCGGCCGCCGAACAGATCGACGGGCTGCGCACTACCGTGCGCGCGACGCCGCGGTTCGGTCGCATCGTGCGCGAAGGCATTCGCGTGGTGGCGAGCTACCGGCTGCACAAAGCCAAAGCCGGGATGTTGACTGAGGCGGCTGCGGCCGTCGAGCTCGAAGCGTTGCACGAGGCCAACGCCAAGCGCATGCACCAGATGTGCATCGAGCTCCGTGGTGGCGTGCTCAAGCTGGGCCAGTTTCTGTCGTGCCGCATGGATCTATTGCCCGACGCCTATGTGACCTAGCTGTCCGCGTTGCAGGATCGAGTGCCGGCGGTGTCTACCGGGGACATCATCGCGGTCATCGAGCACGAGCTGGGCCGTCCCGTCGACGAGCTGTTCGTCGAATTCGACCCCGAGGCGGTGGCAGCGGCGTCCCTGGCGCAGGTCCACCGGGCGGTGTTGCCCACGGGCGAAGCCGTCGCGGTCAAAGTCCAGGTGCCGGGCATCGAGGACATCATCGAGATCGACCTGGCCGCCATGCGCGTGCTCGCGTCGCTGTTCAAAGACCTGGTGCCGCGCATGGACATGGCGACCATCACCCGGGAGCTGTCCCGGTCCATCCGCGAGGAGCTCGACTACGAGCACGAGGCACAAAACGCCATCGAGTTCGCGGCCAACTTTGCCGGCCGCGACGACGTGGTCGTGCCGCGGATCATCCCCGAGTACAGCAGCCGCCGGGTCATGACCATGACCCGCGTCGACGGGGCGCGCCTGACCGATTATCTGGATGCCGCCGACGATGGCGATCGCGACAAGGTGTTCGCTCAGCTGATCTCGTCGTACTGCGATCAGGTCCTGCGCCACGGCTTGCTCCACGCCGACCCGCACCCGGGCAACTTTCTTGTGTGCGACGGTCCGCGCCTGGCCGTGCTCGACTTTGGCAGCGTGCAGCGCTACACGCCCTCCCATCGCAAGGCCTACGCCCAGCTGGCCGGCGCCATCATGGCCGGCAACGCCGAGCAGGTGGCCGCGCTACTGCAGCAGGTGGGGTTTCGCACGGCGACCGGCGACAGCAAAGAGATCATCGAGTTCGCCGACATGATGCTCGAGGCATTCCGCGCCGATGCCACCTTCGATTTTGCCGACATGGACCCCAAGGCGCAGATGGACCGCGCCCTCGAGCTGGCGCGGGAAAACCCCATCATCAGCGTGCCCAACGAGTTCGTCATGCTCGGCCGGGTGTTCGGCGCCATCTCCGGCCTGCTTCTGCACTACAAGCCCAAGCTGAACATGTTCGCGCTGATCAGTCCGGCGCTCGCCGCGGCCCTGGCGCTGCAGCCCGACGAGCCGGAGGTCAGTGAGAAAACCGCCGAGCAAACGCCGCCGGAGACAGCGGCTTGCCCGTAATGCGCTCGACCAGCTCGTTCCACGGATACCGGGCGCCCGGTGCGAACAACCGCTCGCGCAAAAACGCGCCCACTTTCGGCTCGCCCACGTAGACCAGCTCGGCCGGGGGCACGCCGACGACCTTGGCGATCGCCTCGTGCACCTGCGCCGCGAACAGCTCGCCCAGCATGTAGCTGTGGTAGTAGACCGGCGACACGACCAGGTGGATCTTGCTGGCGTAGTCGGGGGCGTTGCGCCCGGGCGGCCGCTCGAGCCCCTGGTACTTTTCGACCAGGTCCCACCACAGCTTGTTAAGGTTCTGATGCGGATCGGCGTAGAGCGCGCGCTCGAACCGCAACATGACCTGGGTCCAGCGCGAAAACTGCAGGGACGCGAAGGCCAGATAGGCCGCCGCTTCCGGCGCCGCCTTTTTCCGGGCGGCGTCGTCGATGAGGCCCAGCTTCTCGGCCCACAGTGGGTTGGCGACCACACGGTCGAGCATCATGGCGAGTCCCTCGGTGGTGAGTGCGTGGGTAGCCGAGCGCAGCATCCAGGGCAGCTTGGGATCGAGGTACTCGTCGTACACCGCGTGGCCCAGCTCGTGGATCATCGTCTGTTGCCATTGCAGGCCGGGCACGATGTTGGCGAGTACACGAATGTCACCGTTGCGATCGATGTCGGCGGTAAACGCGTGGGGAGACTTGCCGGGCTTTTCATACAGGTCGCTGCGTTTGAGGATGGCGTCCACTTTCAGGCCGATGCTGCGGTAGAACTTGCGGCACACCGCCAGGGTGTCCTGTTTGCGATACACGGCGTCCAGGCCGGTCTTGAACACGTTCGGCGGCTCTTGAAAGAACGGGTTCTGGTAGTGCCAGGGCATCAGCGCGTCGGTGCTGATGCCGAAGCGCTTGGCCAGGCGCCGATCGACCTCGGCTTTGGCCGCGGTGAACGGTTTGCGCGTGAGCCGATCGAGCTCGTCGAAAAGCGCCAACAGCTTGGCCTCGTCCAGCTCGTCCTCGGCCAGGCGCATGGCGTAGTAGTCGCGGAAGCCGAGCTTGCGGGCGACCTCGTTGCGCAGCTCCACCAGCTCGATCAGCGTCGGGGCGACCGCCGCGCCCACGGCCTTTTGCGCCTGCCACGCCGCCTTGACCTTCGCCGAGCTCGTGGACGTGTTCAGGATTTTCTGGATCTGGCTGTCGCTCAGCCGCTTGCCGTCGAGCTGGGCGCGATAGGTGTTGAACGCCTGTTCGACCTTGTTTTGCAGCGCGGTGATGCGCGCCAGGGCGTCGGGCGCGACCTGTTTGCCGAGCATCTGCAGGTACAGCACGTCGAGCTGGCGGCGCACCAGGGGATCGGTCACCTTGGTTTTGCGCAACGCCACGACCGTGGCGAACCGATGCGGGTCGGCCAGATAGCGATTGAACGCGTCCATCGCCTGGGTGCTGCGCGCAAAGTCAGCCTTGCTGCCCGACACCGAGGCATTCCACCAGCCCAGGCTCGCGGCTTTGTCCAGCGGCGTCAGCAGCGCCGTCTGCTGGCGAATGAAGGTCGCCGCATCGACCTTGGCAGGGGTGGCAGTCGGTTCTTTGGTCGTCACGGCCTGATTGCCGCAGCCGAGGTGAGCGAGCCCCGCCAGGCACAGGGTGGTAAACAGCGTTCCGCGGTGCGTATTCATGGTCCGGCACCATAGATCAGTCCGCGCGCGGGCGTAAGGCCTGCGCGGGAATGCTATCCTGGCTCGGCGGTGGACAAAGTCGACGAAGCGCTTGCGGCCGTCGGGGCGATCCTCGTAGATGAGCGGACGCAGCGACGGATCATCAAGTATCACCGCCGTATTCAGGGGGTTGGGCTGCAGGTGCCGCATGTGCATGGCTACGCGGTGAGCCGCGCCGAGCTGGGCAAACTGATCCCGGCGGAGCGGTTCGGCGACGTGCTCGAGGCGCTTCCGGCCCAGGTTGCGGTGATCAGCGGCGATCGCGCCGAGCTCGCAGCGGGCTCGGCCGCCGCGTGGTTGCGGGCCTGGCGCCACGTATTTCACGCCCGGGTGCACCGCACGTTCGACGAATTGATCGATGGCAGGGTGATCGACGTCGCCGCCATTCGCGCGCGCATTCAGGAGATCGGGCCCACGGCGTTCGACGAGGCGCGCTCGGTGCTGCACGACGAGCACCTGTTGTTGCCGCCGGTCGATGACCTGTCCACGTACGTCGAGTTCGCGGCCTACTATCTCGAGCTGTCACATTTTGCGCCCCACCAGCTGGCGCACAATCTGCCCACGCTGCACGACGCGAGCCGGGTCGTCGACACGATTCGCCGCGACATCGACGACGACGCGCTGCTGGCGGCGACCCGCCCGGGCGAAGCTCCCGACTCTCCGGCGGCGCCGGAGGCGGCCGTCGAAGATGCGTTGACCACGCCGCCACCCCAGCTCGACCAGGTCGGCCGCATCGGCCGCAAGCTGTCGCACAACGCCGCCGCACGGGCGCGCCAGCGTGGCAACAACGCACGCGCGGCGATTCTGGCCTGGCGCGCCACGGGTAAGCCCGAGTCTTCGCGCGCCGAGCTCGAGGCGCTGGTCGCGCGCCTGTCCAAAGCGCTGGGCGACGCGGACTCGAAAGGCTGGGTCGACGCACTGTTGCCCGTTGCCCGGTTCGCGGCCGGGCGCCGGGTGCACCGGTTCAGCGCTGGCGCCCGCTTGCTCCACGACCTGCAGGCGGCCTGTGTGGTCGCCGAACGTGATCTGGAAGTCGTGGACGTTCGGCGCTGGGCGCTGTCCCGTGGAAAAGCATCGCTCGTGCGCGCGCTGCCCGCGACCCGCGAGGTACGCGTCGCCCGCCACATTCGCGCCGCCGCGAAAAAAATTGCCCGCTGCCAGCTGGGCTCGGCCGATGATCGCAGCCGGCTGGCCAGCGCCGTTCGCGCCATGGTCGCGCGCGCCAACCAGAACATCCGCGACATGCTCCGGCCCAAGATCGAGATGGTCCTGAGCGAGGTCGGGCTGCGGCCGCGTCACTTGCCCGAGCGGGTGGCACAGAAAAAGCTCGTGGACGAGCTGCTCGACCGCGCGGTCGAGGTCGGCCGGCTGTCCATCGGCGATCTGCGCGATGCCATTTCGAAAAACGATCTCAAGCTGCCCGATGTGCGCGTCATCCAGCTGGTCACCGGGGACCAGCTGTTGCGCGCCGATCGCAGCCTCGCGCGCGACGTCGACGGCGTGTACCGCCGAGGTGAGAGCTACTTGCGGTTTCTGCAGAAAATGTCCTCGGTGTTGTCCGGCAATCTGCCGGGGCGCCTGCTCACCCTGTATTTACTGCTGCCCGCCGTCGGTTCGTTCTTTCTGGTCCAGGGGGCCCAGCACATGGTCGATCCGGTGGCGAGGGGGTTGGGCTACCCCGAGCCGCACCTGGCCACCACGCCGGTGTTGATCGGCATGGGCGTGTTCCTGTTCTTGCTCTTGCACGTGCGGATATTTCGGCGCGCGGTGGTGTTCGTGCTGCGGCTGTTTGGCCGTGGGTTGCGGGCGGTGTTTTCCGAGTTTCCGCGCCTGTTGTGGCGTGTGCCGTTGGTGCCGCCGTTGGTGCGCTGGGTGGTGCTGCCTGGCACGCCCGCGGCGATCGCGCTCCTGATAAACGACGGTCCCTACGGCTGGATCGCGGCAGCGGGCCTGTTCCTGGTCGGGACGCTGATCGTCAACTCGACGGCGGCGTCGGAGGTGATCAGCGACTGGATGTTGCGGTCGACGCGCCATCTCGCCCGCCGCGTTCTACCGGGCATCCTCAAGTACGCGATCGAGCTGTTCTCGTGGTTGGTCGATTGGTTCGAGCGCGGCATCTATCGCATCGACGAGGCGCTGCGATTTCGCCGCAACCAGTCCAAGGTGATGGCGGTGTTCAAGGGCGTGCTCAGCACTCTGTGGTCGGTGATCGCCTACTTTTTGCGCCTCTACGTCAACCTGATGATCGAGCCCACCATCAACCCGATCAAGCACTTCCCGACGGTCACGGTGGCGGCCAAGCTGATTTTGCCGTTCACGCCGGTGATGATTTCGGCCATCGGCTCGTCGACGAGCGGGGTGCTCGGGCCCGCGCTGGGCGCATCGCTGGGCGCGTTTACCGTGTTCTTCTTGCCGGGCCTCGCGGGCTTTTTGGCCTGGGAGCTCAACAGCAACTGGAAGCTGTACGATCGCAACCGGGTCAAAGTGCTGGGCCCCGTGTCCATCGGCAGCCACGGCGAGTCCATGGTGGGGTTGCTCAAGCCCGGGTTCCATTCGGGCACGCTGCCCAAGCTGCATCGCCGCCTGCGTCGGGCCATCGCCAAGGACGACGAGCGGGGCGTCGCCCGCCAGAAGGAAGGGCTGCACCACGTCGAGGAAGCGATCTGGAAGTTCACGGATCGCCAGCTGGCGTCGATGTTGAACGCGGCGCCGCCGTTTCGCGCAGACGATGTCGCGGTCGAGCACGTCGACCTGGCGTCGAACCGGGTGCGCATTACCATCGTGTGCCCGAGCGTGTCGTCCGAGCCCATGACCATTACGTTCGAGCACCGCGCCGGCTGGCTGATCGCCAGCATCTCGCAGGTGGGCTGGATCGACGCCCTCGACGAGGATCAGCGCCACATCTTCGAAATCGCCCTCGGCGGTTTTTACAAGCTGTCGGGCATCGACCTGGTGCGCGAGCAACTCGAGGAAGCGTTCGACGCCGAGCTGTCGCAGGTGCCGCCGTACGATATTTCCGACGAGGGACTGCGCGTGTGGCCCGGCCCGGGCTACGACACCGAGATCGTCTACGATCTGCGCGCCCCGACGGTCAGCGTGAGCATTCACGGCGGGCCGCTCGAAGGCCGCGTGCCCGAGCTCGTCGGCCGCGACGCGCTGTTCGGCCGCGACCCGATCCCGTGGACGATGTGGTCGGCCACGTGGGAGCGCCTCGGCTTCGGCATGGAGCCGCCGCGCGCCATCGTCGGGCCGCGCTTGTTGCCTCAGGGCTGAGCGTTGCGGTCGTGCCGGTCAGGGTTGTTTTTGCAACAAGCACTCGGCGATGGTGTGCGTGTACAGCGGTTGGCTGTCTTCCAGGCACCAGTCGCCGGTGGCGTTCGGGCCGCGGCACACGGACAGGGCCAGCTGCTGGCCTGGGAAGTCGCCGCAGCTCTCGGGGCCGGTGATGATGCGGTAGCACGGGAACTCGTCGGACAACCACGGCGCGTGTTGCACGCTGCACTCGGGGATGTTTTTGCGTCCGGACGCCGGCGTGATGTCGTAGACGCGGCACGTGGGCTGGATGCCGGCCCGGTCGGGATCGGTGTCGCGCACGTTGCCGTCCAGACACGTGGTGCCCAGGGTCTTGCGCAGCTGCTTGGACATGGTGCTCAGCACGTCGAAGCCGTCGTTGCCGCACAGGTTGCCGACCTTGCCGCCCTTGGGCAACTGGTTGAGGAAGCCCTGCAGGCGCA
>Ga0114931_10008553_pt1 | contig 12377 bp, 12 predicted proteins | sample 2SBtaG_FD_89579 | JGI IMG/M metagenome (GOLD analysis project Ga0114931, IMG submission 89579) | Deep subsurface microbial communities from Kolumbo volcano to uncover new lineages of life (NeLLi) - 2SBTROV14_V59a metaG | ecosystem: Environmental > Aquatic > Marine > Volcanic | place: Kolumbo...
CGCCTTCCTACGCAGCCTTGTCCTCGCCGCACCAAAACCTCCACTTTATTTCTGAGCCAACCCTTCGCGCAGGAAGGGCGGTCAATCCTGGTCTTCCGAAGAATGGGGGATAGGCTGGTTCTGCATATCGCTGATGGCATTGTGCGCGGCCCGTTGCTCCGATTCTTTTTTACTTCGTCCCCAAGCTGCCGGGAAACGGCGTGATCCCACCTGAGCCGATATCTTGAAGCATTTGCTATGGTCGGGCCCCTTTTCATCCAACAGCTGATAGCTAGGAGTCACTCCATGCTCACGCTGGGCAAACTGCTGCAGCAGCGACTTAAAATTATCACCCCATTCGCCCGATACGGCTTGTTCGATTTCCGGTTCGACCTGCTTGAGAATGAACTGCCTGGCGGCCTCAATGCCACCGTCCAAATGGATCGCCGCCACGAGTGACTCAAAAACGGCCGCACTAACCGAGCGGGGAAGCTTCGGGTCGGCTGCCATTCCCTTGCCAAGCATCAGGTATTGAGGTAATTCCAGGCCGTCACTCATCCGGGCACACGTTTCCCGGCTGACCACGACGGACTTGATTTTGGTAAGATCCCCCTCAAGATACTCCGGATAGAGCTGATAAAGTCGCTCGCACACAACAAATCCAAGAATTGCATCGCCCAAAAACTCCAGCCGCTCGTTCGACGCCAGCCGATCCGTCACACCCGACGCATGCCGGAGTGCCGCTTCCAAGAATTGGATATTTCGAAATGTGTAGCCGATGCTCCACTGACAACCTTGGAGATCCTTGCCATGAGCAGAGCTTGCGGGATTCGACCCCGACCGGTCCGATGCAAAGGTGCTCGGCATTTTCTTATCCGCGGAACGGGAATTCATGGGATACAACCGGAGCCAAAGACAAGCGATTACGAGATTTTCAACCAGCCCGATGCGAGGACCCCGCGCCGCCTGAAACCACCATACGACCTCAGCTCTACCCGAAACACCTTTTGCCCCACTGGCGAACGAGGATGGCTTTTTAGGCCAGACTGCCTGGACCCTCACTCTGTAGGCTAAACGCGCAGCGGATGGGTGTCAACGCGAGGCGGCCAGACTTTGTCTCAAAACCTCAATACTAGGCTATGTTTTAAAAGTCTGCCGAGGGCCCGAGTGCGAGCGAGCGAACGAGCCATCCGCAAGAGGTCCGAAGCACGCCATTTGCTTATACGTCGAGGCACACCACGAAGCGGATAGCTCGTGAGCCGCTCGAAGGTGCGGCAGCTTGAGTTTTAAAACAGAGCCTTGCCCGACATAGGCCTGCACAATCGACCGAGAATCGATAAATTAGATACCGTAGTTGCCAATTTGGCGAATCCACCGACCTGGGTTGAATTTATAGCAATACTCATTCTTACTCAAATCGCAAAAAACCTCAGACTCCACCGAGCTATGATCAATACGCTGTATCTCCCGGAATTGCGTGAAATGCTCGCTGAAGGCGATCGTGCTGGGCTGTGTGAATTTTGCGAAGCGCTCCATGCGGCCCGCACGGCCGAATTCATGGAAGGACTGACGGCCGCTGAAATCTGGGAAGTGCTGCAGACAACCGATGCCCAGACACGAGTCGAGATCTTCCGTTATCTGGCGGAGGACCTGCAGGAAGAAATTCTTGAATTGGGCGACCCCCATTCGTTAAGCAAACTGATTGCCGACATGCCGCCCGATGACCGAGTCGACCTGCTCAAACGGGTGGATCCTCGGTTCGTCGAATCCATGCTGCCTCTGATGCCGGCTGTCGAACGGCGCGACATCCTTCGCCTGACGGCCTACCCCGAGGGGACCGCCGGGTCGGTGATGACCACTGAAGTGGCCCGTCTATCGGAATCGCTGACGGTAAGGGAAGCTTTGCAGGAACTGGCGCAGCAAACCAGTGATCTGGAAACCATCTATTACGTCTATCTGGTCGATGATGAAAACCATCTGCGAGGCACGGTTTCCGCCCGCCAACTGGTCACCCATTTGGGCAAGCCAGAAACTCTCCTGGCGGACCTGATGGAACGTGATTTGGTGACGGTGCTGACCACCGACGACCAGGAAGCGGTGGCCGAGAAAGTCGCCAACTACAACTTCATTGCGATACCAGTAGTCGACCACGAGCTACACCTGGTCGGCATCATCACGCATGACGATATTATCGACGTGCTACAGGAAGAGGCCACCGAAGACGCCTACCGTGCAGGTGGCGTCGAGCCACTGGAAAGAAGCTACATGTCCATGCCCTGGTTCCAGCTCGCTCGTCACCGGGCGGGTTGGTTGGCGATACTCTTTGTGGCCGCATTGGGGACTACTTTTTCACTCAAACATTACAACCAAACCATCCAGCAAGTCGCGTGGCTTGTCTGGTTTCTCCCACTGGTCATTTCCAGCGGTGGCAATACGGGAGGCCAATCGGCGACCCTCATCATTCGCGCCTTAACAACCAAAGAGATTACCACCGCCGATTGGTGGCAAATTTTGAAACGGGAACTTTACAGTGGCCTGCTGCTGGGCATCTTTCTCGGTATTCTGGGCTTCGCGATCGGTTGCCTGTTTCTCAGACTTCAGCCAACCCATGCCATGGTCATCCCCATGGCACTGGTGCTGGTAATCGTCTGCAGCACGCAACTAGGAGCCATGCTACCGCTCCTATTCCAAAAAGCAGGCCTCGATCCGGCCCTGATGAGCAACCCATTCGTCTCAGGCATCAGCGATATCACGGGAATCTTCATCTACATCAGCGTCGCCAAGCTGCTGATCAAGGATTTGTGGTGAGACTATACGTCCAACAGTGGTTGGCCAACATACATCTGCAGCACCTGACTTTGGACCTTGATCGCGCGGATCAGCACCCAAATTTGATCGCGGGTAAACTGCTCCGGGTCGGAATTGGCCAGGTCTTCCAGCTCTTGGGTCATGGCCGCGTGTTGGTCGGTCGCGGCCTGCAACTTCAGTCCGATCTGCTGCCAGGCCAATTCCAGACGGTCCTTGTTCCGCAAATCAACCAACCGCTCGTTATTGTTCGCCAGCAACAAACAGAGCCGGGCAATCTCCTGAGTCGTCGCCCCCGGCTGCAATTGCTGAATTCGCTCGGCTAACTCATGGCATTTCATGGTGGTCATCTTTGTTTGTGCTTGTCCTGTCGAACTAGTCCAGTCGCGGCCCTTGGGGCCAACCCTTTGCCACAGTAAAGCAAACGGATTCAGCGAGCATACTGGTGGCTGCCAATACGTTTAGAATGGTGATACACCACAACTGTAGCTTACTCCCCTTGCCGGGACTTGCGGTACTTAAAGGTGTGACTAGGATGGGTAGCGGTCCCTGGAACAGCGCTGGCAAGGCCTGCTGGCAGGCCCCGTACAATCGTTTCATTCCCCCATTCCGATACGCGACAGGATAACCTGCCATGGCTTTGTTAAGCGTCAATATCGATCACATCGCCACAGTGCGCGAAGCCCGCCAGACCAACGAACCCGATCCGGTATGGGCCGCCGCATTGGCGGAACTGGGCGGTGCGGACGGCATTACCATCCACCTCCGCGAGGATCGCCGGCACATCCAGGACCGGGATTTGCGACTTCTGCTGGAAACCGTGGCCTTGCCGCTCAATCTGGAATTGGCCTGCGCCCAGGAGGTGGTCGAAATTGCTGTGCAAGCCAGACCCCAACTGGCCACACTGGTCCCTGAAAAACGCCAGGAAGTCACCACCGAGGGTGGACTGGATGTGGTGGGCGGGCGCTGCCAAGTAGCCCAGGTCCTAGGCCGCCTCCAAGACGCAGGCAGCAAAGTCAGCCTGTTCCTGGATCCCGATCCGGCTCAAATCGATGCGGGGGTGGAAATGGGAGCCGATGCGATCGAATTGCACACCGGCCCTTACGCGAATGCGTCACTCCGCCACCACACCGAAACTCAACTGGAAACACTGGTGACCGCCGGCAGACAGGTTTGCAGCGCGGGCCTGGAACTCCACGCGGGCCACGGACTCACCTACCGCAACGTCCAGCCCATTGCTGCCATGGATGGCATGCGGGAACTGTACATCGGCCATAGTATCATTGCACGGGCCCTCATGGTGGGTCTGGAGCAGGCGGTCCGGGACATGAAAAAGCTGGCCAACCCTTAGCCAGTTCTAATCGGCATCCGCGCGATCGCCCGTCTCGATATCCAACTGCCCCTTGAGATGCTCTTCCACCTCGACTGGAGGCAGTTTCAGCACACGATAAAGACAAAAGCCGGATAGCAAAAGCACCGAGCCAACCGACAGCAACATCACAACCCAACCTGCGGGATTCATTACCTGAATTCTCCTCTCGATGACCCAAAAAATTTTACTGCCGACGCTCACAAAATCCCCAAATTATTTTTGGGCCGAGCCTAATTGTGCAGCACCACTTAGGCACAAATACTAACCCGAAACGCAAGCGTTGCAACATGTTACGTCCATTTCCTCGCTAGCACTTCGGGTTAATAAAATCCGGGAGTTTAAGCCTAAGTGACGCTGTCCAACTAAGGATCCAGGTCATCAAAACGGCCTTGTGCCTGCCAACGTTTGCCGGCAATCCATACCAATACCAGCAGGAAGATGAGGATTGCCCCGATGAACATGACCGATAGCAGGGCAACGCGATCGGTGGTGATCTCGTCATAGTATCCTGGCAGCTTCTGCCAGCAAAAAGCCAGCAGAATCGTCATCAGATAGATGGGGACTACATATTTGAGCATGTACTGAACAAATCGCGGGATCTTCAGGTGGGCGCCAATGTGGGCTTCGCGTTCGCCCCGCTCGATTCCGAAGAACCAGCCATAGATGATCGATTGAATCAATGCCAGGACAAAAATCAATACGCTTCCGACCCAGAAATCGAACATGTCCAGGGCCAGCATGTCTTTCGAAAAGTAGAAAACGAATCCACAACCCAGCGCCGCCAGGATCCCTAGCAGGGCAGCCGACGCGTGTCGTTTGAGTCCAAATCCTTCCTCAAAGAATGCAATCACCGGCTGCAGCATGGACACACTGCTGGTGATGGCGGCAAGAAACAACATGAAAAACCACAGGAAGCCGCACAAGCGTCCTCCCGGCATCATCGTGAACACATTCGGCAAAGCGACGAAACCGAGCCCGAAGGTCCCCTGTTCGCCAGCCGCCGCGCCCAGAAAGATAAATGCCGCCGGCAAGGTGATCAGCCCGCCCAGGCAAACCTCGAAGAATTCGTTCATACTACTGGAGCATAAACCGCTCAACACCACATCATCATTTCGCCGCAGGTAGCTGGCGTAGTTGATGATGATGCCAAAACCGACCGACAAACTGAAAAAAATCTGCCCCGAAGCGGCAAGCCAGGTTTGAGGATCGGCCAGTTTGTGGAAATCCGGATTCCACATAAATCCTAAACCGCCAAGTACCGATTGTTCCGGGTGGGATGGATCGGGAGTCCCCAACGTGAGGACACGAACCAGCACGACCAAGGCGAGCGCCACCAAAAGAGGCATCGCAATACGACAGAACGATTCAATTCCCTTGCTGATGCCGCGGTAGATGAAAATAAAATTGATCAGAAAGGTCACGGCAAGAACGAAGAGCCAGCTTCGGTGCTCGGGGTCGAGCAATGCCCCATTTTCTCCACGACCGACAAAATCGCCAAAGTAATTTGCGAATACCTGCGAAGCCACCTGATGGTCGCTCAGTGGAACCTCCGCACTGCGGCGCAGGGATTCCGCCAGCACGTCGACCTGGCCGCCCGCACCCAGGATCAGGTCGCCGGTCAGGTAGTTGAGCGCGTACCCCAAGCACCAAGATTCAATCAACACGTAGTACATATAAATAACCAAGGGGATCAGCAGCGCCACACCACCCAGATATTTAGAGAGCGGATTACGCCAGAGAACGCTGAAAATGCCAGGCGCGGAGTTAAAACCACGCAAGCCACCATAGCGGCCCATGGTCCATTCGGCCCAACAGAGGGGTATCCCCAACACTAGCAACGAAATGAAATAGGGCAATATGAAGGCCCCACCGCCATTCTGAGCGGCATTTCCCGGGAATCGAAGAAAATTACCCAACCCTACCGCCGAACCGGCAACCGCCAGGATCACGCCAAGACGGGAGCCCCAATTCTCACCTTCGGTCGACTGGTTATTTGCCACGTGCTTCTTCCTTCCTTCTCCCACCAGCACTAATCTGAAACCGATAGGAAGCCTTGATTGGCCTGAGAAAAGTTGTGTCCAGCTCTATAAACTAGCCAGCATCCAAGCAGAAATGTCAGCTCGGTTTATCGCAAAAAGCTATTAGTGTCAATGGTTTACGTAAGCTGCATCAATCTGGACACTATTTTACAAACCAGCCGTTGTTTTAATTCGAGAACTCGCTAAGATATCAGATAGAACAGCGCTGCTGAGTTCACACTGAGTTCACACTGCTTAGATGCACCAGCAATCCTGTAAAATCAGCAGGCAGCGGTAATATTGGCCATGACAAAAATCAGAGCTGCGAAAAGAACCAGAACGGTGACACCTGCCAGGACAGTAACACCGGCAGAGGGCCCGGCTGGGAAAGGGCCGGCTGGGAAAGGGCCAGCTGGGGAGACTACCGGCACTGACCCGGCTTCTAAGCCAAGCACCAGTCTGTCCGATGCGACCATCATCGACTACCTGCGGCATCACCAGGCGGTGTCCGTCGCTGATTTGGTGGAATTCACAGGTGTCACCGCGACGGCGGTGCGGCAGCGTTTGGGACGATTGATGGATCAGGGTTGGGTCGCCAGAAAGACCCAGCGAGTGGAATCCTCGGGAATTTCGGCTGCTGAAAAGTCTGCTGCTGGGGGACAGGCCACGAAACGACAGGCTGTTGGCAGCCCGCGGCGCGGCAGGCCCAAGCATCATTATTCCTTAACCCACGAGGGCCGTCGTAGCAGTGGAGCCAATTACGAAGACCTGGCCAATGTGTTATGGTCTGAAATTCGTTCCATCGAGGCCCCGGAAGTCCGTCGAGGTTTGCTGCGGCGAGTTGTCACCCGTCTGGTTGAACTTTATCGAGACCAGGTCCATGGAGCCACCTTGCGGGAGCGAATGAACGCCCTGGTCTCCTTGATGGAAGCCCGAGAGATCCCGTTCGAAGTGGAGGTCACGGGGGAAAATACCGAATCGCCCAACCCATTACCCGTCCTGACGGCGCTGGCTTGCCCTTACCCTGATCTGGCCGAACAAGATCGGATGATTTGCGCATTGGAAAAGATGCTGTTTTCCGAGATACTGGGGAAAAGAATCCGGCTTACTACCTGCCGGCTCGACGGAGACACTTGTTGCACGTTTGCAGCCGATGATGAAATCGTCTGCCAGAAAAAGGAAATCCCGTATGACTCAGCCATGGATTGAGGGACGTTTTGAGGAAAACGTCGTTACGACCACGATCGAACAGGCCATCAACTGGGCCCGTCAGTCAAGCATCTGGCCGATGACCTTTGGATTGGCCTGCTGTGCGATCGAAATGATGGCAGCCGGTGCCAGCCGGTTTGACATGGACCGCTTTGGGGCGGGTGCGTTCCGAGCCACACCTCGACAGGCCGACCTGATGATCGTTGCGGGCACCGTCACCTACAAAATGGCAAGCCGTGTCCGGCGACTTTATAACCAGATGCCCGATCCAAAATTTGTCATCGCGATGGGTGCCTGTACCGTCGGAGGCGGCCCCTACTTCAAGTATGGCTATCACGTTGTCAAGGGAGTCGACCTGGTCGTACCTGTCGACGTCTATGTACCGGGCTGCCCACCGCGGCCCGAGGCGTTGCTCGAAGGATTGATGAGAATTCAGGATAAAATCAAGGGCCACACCATTGCCAAACGCCAGGGAAGTTCCCGATTTGGCCAACTGGGAATCAAGGAAGAAGACGAGCTCCCGGTACCCCATCACAGTGGCTACGTAGCCGCACCGACGAGCGGAGACCCCCTATTTGACCACCAGAAAGTTTAGCTGGGCGCTACCAACGAGCGTCTAACAACGAACAACCAGCAACTATTAAAATGCCAGAAACACTAAAAATCATCGACCTTCATGTTGCCGTGGAGGAAAAGCCCATTTTGCAGGGCGTGAACCTCGTCATCCACCAGGGCGAGACCCACGCCCTGATGGGCCCTAACGGTTCGGGAAAAAGCACGCTCGGCAACGCGATCATGGGGCATCCCGCTTACAAAGTGACCAGCGGCCGGATTGAATTGAATGGCGAAAACATCCTTCCATGGGATGCATCCCAACGCGCCCGGGCAGGAATCTTCATGGCATTCCAACGGCCGATGGCCATCCCAGGCGTCAAAATGGCCGACTTCCTCCGCCACGCCACGACCAATGTTCGCAATCCCGAACGCAAGGAAGGCGAGGAATTGATCCCGATGCGCAAGTTCCGTAAGGAACTGTCCGAGAAGATGGATCATCTGCGGATGGATGTCGAATTCGCCCGACGTTATGTGAACGATGGATTTTCCGGAGGCGAGATGAAGCGGGCCGAAATCCTGCAACTGGCCATGCTGCAGCCCAAATTCGCGATCCTCGACGAAACCGATAGCGGCCTGGATGTCGATGCGGTCAAACTGGCCAGCGAAAGCATTGCCCAAATTGGCAGCCAGCAACAAGGCGGCAAACCGATGGGTATTCTCATCATTACTCATCACGACAAATTATTGGAACGCAATACACCCGCCTTCACCCACGTGATGCTGGGCGGCCGCATTGTTGAGACGGGCGGGGTTGAGCTTGCCCGGGAACTTTACACCGATGGCTACGACCGCGTACGAGCCAGCTACCCCGAAGCGGCGGCCATCGAAGCTACCTTGGAACAAACGGCTGCCGTTTGAGCGCGGCGTTACGCTGAGTCGTTAACCCAGAAAGATCCGTTATGGCTACTGACCTGACCACCGACACCGCCGACGCCATGCTGGCCGGCGGCCATGAAATCAACAAGTATAATTTTGTCACCAAAACCAAGGGAGTCTTCCGCGCCCGCAAGGGACTCGATGCCGACATCGTGGCACAAATTTCCGAAATGAAAGACGAACCGGGCTGGATGCGCGACTTTCGGCTCGATGCGTTGAAAATCTTCGAATCGAAACCAATGCCCAATTGGGGCGGCCGCATCGGGATCGACTTTCAGGACATCTATTACTACCTCAAGCCAACCGAGGGCCAGGGCAGAACATGGGAAGATGTGCCTGATGAAATCAAGGAGACCTTCGATAAGCTTGGCATTCCCGAAGCGGAACGCAAGTACCTGGCTGGCGTGAAGGCACAGTTCGAGAGTGAAGTCGTTTATGGCTCGCTCGAGGAAGACCTGGCCAAGCAGGGCGTGATCTTTACCGATACCGACACAGCGGTCCGCGAACATAGCGATTTGTTGCGAGAATATTTCGGCCAGATCATCCCCGCGACGGACAACAAATTCGCCGCCCTCAATTCGGCCGTCTGGTCCGGAGGCTCCTTCATTTACGTACCGCCGGGGGTCAAAATTGAGTTTCCCCTGCAGGCCTATTTCCGCATCAACGCGGAGCAGATGGGCCAGTTCGAGCGGACTCTGATTATCGTCGACGAAGGAGCGGAGGTGCACTACGTGGAGGGCTGTACCGCCCCGATGTATTCCTCCGAGAGCCTGCATTCGGCCGTGGTGGAAATCATCGTCAAGAAAAATGCCCGTTGCCGCTACTCGACCATTCAGAACTGGGCAAACAACATTTACAACCTGGTCACCAAACGGGCCTTGGCTTACGAAAACTCCCTGATGGAGTGGATTGACGGCAATCTTGGCAGTGGCCTGACGATGAAGTATCCGGCCGTTTACATGATGGAACCGGGCGCTCGGGGCGAGATACTTTCGATCGCCTTTTCCTCCGCGGGCCAACATCAGGACGCGGGGGCCAAGGTGGTGCATTGCGCGCCGAATACCAAGAGCCGCATCATCAGCAAAAGCATCAGTAAAAATGGCGGCCGCAGCAGTTATCGCGGTCTGTGCAAAGTGGAAGACGGCGCGGTCGGCTCCAAGAGCAGCGTCGTATGCGACGCCTTGATCCTCGACTCCAAGAGCCGCAGCGACACCTATCCCTACATTGAGGTGGAGGAACAGGATGTCCAGGTGGAGCATGAAGCCAGCGTCTCGCGAATTGGCGAAGAACAACTTTTTTACTTGATGAGCCGCGGCCTGACCGAAGCGGAAGCCAGTTCCATGATTGTCAGCGGCTTTATCGAACCACTGGTCAAGGAACTGCCGATGGAATACGCGATTGAAATGAACCGCTTGATCGAGCTGCAAATGGAAGGCTCGGTGGGATAATCGATGACAAGCACCCTGGCCCATACCACGACCGGCTTTTCGCAAGAAGCCTTTGACGCTTTCCTGGCGGCGCGCGACGAGCCTGCCTGGCTTTCCGATATGCGAAAGAGCGATTGGACTCGATTCCTCGACTTGCCGATGCCCTCGCTGCGGGAAGAAGAGTGGATGCGAACCGATATCCGTCTCTTCAAGTTCGATCGGTTCGGCCTGCCCGTGGCTCCGCAATCAGTGCCTGCCGATATCACGAAAGGAGCCCTCAATAATGGTGACGGCCACACGGATATGCCCCGGACATTACTCGCCGATGGCGTCAACCTGGGCGGCCGCGTCTCTTCCCTGGACAGCCATCCCCGCGGCTGCGAACTGGCCCCGAAATGGGCCGACCAGGGGGTCTTGTTTGGCAGTCTCGATGCCCTGGTCGCCGAACACGGCCAACGATTGCGGCCTTACTTCGAGCAGCGAATCGTCGATCCGGCCCACGACAAATTTTCCGCCTTGGCCTCCGCCTGCTGGTGTGGCGGCACTTTGCTCTACGTGCCCAAGGGTGTCTGCGTGGACCAGCCCTTCCACTCGTTTTCGGCCCTGTCGGCAGCGGATGGGGGCGGCGGCATCGACCTGGGCCGGACCTTGGTCATCCTGGAGGAAGGCGCCAAAGCGACCCTGCTGTCCGAAACGGCCAGCACCTGCGAAAGCGGAACCGGCTTGCATTGCGGTTGCACGGAACTGCTGGTAGGCAAGGAAGCCCGATTGCGGTACGTCAGCCTACAAAACTGGAATACGAAGGTTTGGCACTTCGCCCACCAGCGGGCCGTGGTCGGTCAGCAGGGAAAACTGCAATGGACCATCGGTGCGCTCGGCAGTCGGCTGGCCAAAGTCAATCAGCGCGTCGCCCTCACCGAGCAGGACGCCGAAGCGCAAGTCAATGGCGTGATGTTTACCCAAGGCCGCCAGCATCTTTGCTACAATACCCACCAGCACCACCTGGCCCCCCACTGCCACAGCGATCTGCTCTACAAGGCGGCCCTGCAGGATCATTCGCGCTCTGTGTGGCGAGGCATGATTCAGGTCGATCCGCCGGCCCAGCGGACCAACGCTTACCAGCGCAACGACAATTTGATGCTCTCGCACACAGCCCGAGCCGATTCGATTCCCGGCCTGGAAATCGAAGCGGACGATGTCCGCTGCACGCACGGCAGCACGTCGGGCCGAGTGGACAACAGCCTGATTTTCTATGCCATGTCACGCGGTTACACGCGCCAGGAAGCGATCCGAATGATCGTCGCCGGTTTTTTCCAACAAGTGTTCGATCGCATCTCGATCGAAAGTGTCCGGGATGCACTCGGAACCGCCATCGGCCAGCGAGTGCGGGAATTGTAAATCGGTATAACATGTCTGCCTTTATCCAAGCCGCCCAAGAAACGGATATCCCCGATCCGGGCTCCATGCTGGTGGAAGTCGATGAACACTTGATCGTGCTTGTCCATGCGGCGGGTCATTTTTATGCCCTGGATGACCTCTGCACACACGATGGGGGCCCATTAAGCGACGGCCACGTGGATGCCCAACAGGCCACCTTGGCTTGCCCGCGACATGGCGCTCAATTCGACCTTAAAACGGGAGCGGCTAAAACGATGCCCGCCACCAAGGCAACCACCAGCCATGAGGTCAAAGTGGAAAACGGCACCGTTTTCGTCCGCTTGAACTCCAGGTAATTCGGTGTCCTGGAATCGAACCTGGTGTCGCGACAAATTTTAACGACACTTGTGGACAAGGACGTCCTCAGTGTGTAATTGGTAAGCAAAAGTCGACCCCCACATGCTTGCCACGTGGGTGAAGAAGATCATTGGCTAAAGGAGAGCCCAGGCATCGTGTGGCACGTCCCAGAGCCCCGGCGATGGGCGTGGGGTAGCAGATATTAGTTACCCGTCCCGCGCGTCCGTCCATTGACATAGGAGATGCCGGATCCGCTAAATTTAGAGATTGCAAGGTAGCATGGTTGATGGGCGGTTCCACCACGCCCATTGCTGAAGCTCTGAACGCGCTCCGCCTTAGATA